>Ga0116210_1000762_pt1 | contig 28853 bp, 39 predicted proteins | sample TshhotsprinmetaG_FD_94483 | JGI IMG/M metagenome (GOLD analysis project Ga0116210, IMG submission 94483) | Hot spring microbial communities from South Africa to study Microbial Dark Matter (Phase II) - Tshipise hot spring metaG | ecosystem: Environmental > Aquatic > Thermal springs > Hot... | reverse complement strand
TGTTGCGTCGCTGCATCGAAGAGATGGATGCGGTCTGGGCGGAAGCGCAGCTTGACGGCGTCGCCCCGCTCCAGCTCCAGCAGCGGCGACGTGACGACCAGCACGGTGGAGTCGCCGAGCTGCGCCGCCAACTGGCCTTCCTCACCCAGCGACTCGAAGGTCTGCACCGTAGCCGGGAGTGCATCGACGGCCTCGCTGGATGAATCGAGCGTCTCGATGTGAATGGGGCGCACGCCCAGATCAATGGTCTGCGCTTTGCTGCGCTCCACCTTGGCGCGCAGCGCGTCGGGAAGCGGCAGGCGGAAGCCGCCGTCGAGCGCCGCAAGCCAGAGCTTGTCGCCTTCCTGCACCGGTCGAGTCGGCAGGATGTTCATGGGCGGCTCGCCGATGAAGCCGGCCACGAACTCGTTGACAGGATGGTTGTAAATCTCGTCGAAGGTGCCCACCTGCTGCAGCACGCCGAGGTTCATCACGGCGATGCGCTGCGCCATGGCGACCGCCTCGAGCTGGTCGTGGGTGACGAGGATGGTGGTGCGACCGGTCTGGGCGTGAAGGCGTTTCAGCTCGATGCGCATGTGGGCGCGCAGGGCGGCGTCGAGGTGAGAGAGCGGCTCGTCCATCAAAAAGACGTCGGGGTCGCGCACCAGCGCGCGGGCGAGCGAGACGCGCTGCTTCTGCCCGCCGCCCAGCTCGGCAGGTTTGCGGTCGAGGATGTCGGTGATGTCGAGCATCTCCGCCACGCGACGCACGCGCTGCGCAATTTCATGCTTGGGCACCGAACGGGCGCGCAGACAGAAGGCGATGTTGTCGAAGACCGAGAGCGGAGGATAGAGCGCATAGGTCTCGAAGGCGAGCGCCACGTTGCGTTGATTCGGCTCCAGGCGGTTGACCAGCCGGCCGCCGATGTACATCTCGCCGCTTGTGATGTCCTCCAGGCCTACGATCATGCGCAGCGTCGACGTCTTGCCGCAGCCGGAAGGCCCAAGCAGCGCCAGAAATTCGCCGTCTTTCACCGTCAGGTTGAGGTCTTTCACGGCTTCAACGCCGCCTTTGTAGGTTTTATAGATGTGTTCGAGACGTAATTCCGCCATGGTTCCTCGCTTCCTCTAGTCCGCGCAGAGAATGTTGCGTTCGGTCTTTGCGTCGAAGACCAGGATGTTCTCCGCCTCCACCGCCAGCCGCACCGGCTCGTCGATGGCGTAATCCACCTCGATCGGCGTCAATACGTCCAACTGATTTTGGCCTACGGTCACGGTGAGCACGCCGCGCGCGCCGAGTCGTTCAAAGACGTACACGACGCCCTTGAGCACATTCACGCCGGCGCTCTCGGCGCCGTCTGGGATGGGATGCAGATGCATGGGGCGCACGCCCAGGATGACATGCTCGCCTTTATGCTTGAGCAGCGCTTCGCGCAGCCGCGGCGGCGCAGCCACGGTGATGGCGCCATCCAGGCTGACCAGATGCAGGTCGTCGCCTGCCCGCTGGACGGTGCAGGTCGCCAGATTGATCTGGGGATAGCCGAGCAGCTTGGAGACGAAGACGTTGACCGGGTTCACGAAAACGTCGTTCGGCTTGCCGATCTGTTGGATCACCCCGCGGTCGAGCACGACCAGGCGGTCGCCCAGTGAAAGGGCTTCCAGATAATCGTGGGTGACGTAGATGGTGGTGTAGCGAATGTCGGCCTCCAACGCCTTGAACTCCTGGCGCATGCGATGGCGCAGCTTGGCGTCGAGGTGGGAGATCGGCTCGTCGAGCAAAAGGACGTCCGGCTCGCGCACCATGGCGCGGCCCAGCGCCACGCGCTGTTTTTGGCCGTTGGAAAGGTGCTGCGGCAGACGGTCCATCAACATGTGGATGTTGAGCATCTCGCAGACGTTGCGCACGCGACGCTCGATCTCCGCCTCGCTGAAGGTGCGGCCCGGTGCGCGCAACGGGAAGGCGATGTTCTCCTTCACCGTCATGTGCGGGTAGAGCGCGTAGCTTTCAAAGGCCATCGCCACGTTGCGGTGATGCGGCTCAATGGCGTTCATCAGGCGCTCGCCGATGTAGACCTTGCCATTGGTAGGCGTCTCCACGCCGGCGATCAGCTTGAGCGTGGTCGTCTTGCCGGCGCCGGAGGGGCCGAGCATCACGATGAACTCGCCATCCTCCACCGTCAGCGAAAGGTCGTTGACGGCGCGCACTTTGCCGAAGTCTTTGGTCAGATGTTCCAGTCGCACTGTCGCCATGAGGCATCACCCTTTCACAGCGCCGAAGCTGAGGCCGCGGATGAGATAGCGTTGAATGCTCAGCGCCAGCACAATCTGTGGAATCGACGCAAGCACGGAGGCGGCGGCCATGCGATTAAAAAACGCCTGCGCCGAGGAGATGTATCCCAACGCCGAGACGGTGACGGTCTGCACATTGGAGCCGCCGAGCACAAGCGCAAAAATAAAATTGTTCCAGGCGAAGACGAAGGCCAGCAGCGCCGCAGCGGCCAGCCCCGGCCGCACCAACGGCAGCAAAATGCTCCAGAAGATGCGCCACCACGGGTAGCCGTCGATCATGGCGGCCTGCTCAATGTCGGGCGAGACGTCCTCGAAGTAGCTGCGCAGCACCCAGATCAGCAGGGGCAGCGTGACGAGCTGATAGACCCAGATGATGCCCCAGTAGGTGTCGTACAGGCCAAGCTGGCGATAGAGCACCGAGAGCGGGATGATCACGACCAGCTCCGGCGCAAAGCGAAAGGAGAGAAAGGTGAAGGCCAGGTCTTCTTTGCCGCGGAATCGATAGCGGGCGAGCGCATAAGCGGCCGGCACGCCGACGAGCAATGATAAAATCACGGCGCCTGAACTGACGATCAGGCTGTTCATAAAAAAGCGGGGAAATTCCTGCCGCGCCACCACGCCTGCGGCCGCGCGCGGATCGCCGAAGAGGATCGCCTGGTAATTTTCCAACGTCGGCGTAAAGACAAACTGTGTTGTAAACAGCTCCTCGCCGCTCTTCAAGGAGACCAGCACCATCCAGAGCAGGGGAAAGAGCGCAAAAATAAAGTACAGCCCCAGGAACCCGTCGGAGAGGATGGCCGCCAATCGGTTATTGGACACTTTTGATTGCATGATTCGCCTTCACTTCATCCACGCAACATCGATGCACGGTAATCGATTCTCGTCAATAGCCGGCGGCGCGACGCTGTGCGCGCCCCCACGCCTTGATCAGATACATGCTCGTAATATAGATAATGATGTAGAGCAGAATGGCGTACGGCAATCCTTGCGCCAGCCGCTGGAACTGGATGCTCGTGCGATAGGCGGTGAGCTGATAGGTCATCAGTGTGTTGCCTGGGCCGCCTTCGGTCATGGCGAAGATAATGTCGAACATCTTCAGCGAGTCCATCAGACGGAAGACGACCACGATGATGATGAAGGGCGAGAGCATCGGCAGCGTCAGGTTGCGGAAGGTGAACCAGAAAGAGGCGCCGTCCACGCGCGCGGCCTCAAAAGGTGCGCTGGGAAAGGAGCGCAGCCCCGCCAGCAGAATCAGGGCGACGAAGGGCGTGAACATCCAGATGTCCACCAACAACACCGAGAAGAGCGCCGTCTCCGGCGCAGCCGCCCATTGCAGCGAAGGCAGCCCTACGGCGTTGAGCATCGGGTTGAGGATGCCTACGCTCGGCTGCATCATCATCTTCCAGACCAATGTGCCGATCACCGGCGGAATGATCATGGGAAAGATCAACGTCGGCGTGAAAATCTTCGCCAGCCGGGAGTCGCGGTTGAGCAGCATCGCCACGATCAGCCCTAGCGTCAGCTCGATGCCGGTGGCGAGCAGGGCGTAAGCGAAGGTGATATAGGTGCTGTAGAGGAAATCTTCGCTCGTGAACATGCGCACGTAGTTGCGCAGCCCGACGAAGGTGTCGACGCTGCCGGGCCGGTTCAGCGCGTAGGCTGTCATCGAGTAGTAAATTGCGGTCAAGAACGGATACAGGATGCCGATCAACACCAACAATGCAGGCAGAGCGATGAACCAGGGCCGTGCGCGCACTGCGAACGGTGGACGGATGTTTTCTTCCATAGAGGCGCCTTTCCCTGACATACGGCCTTCCAGAGAGTGCGTTGAAGATCGACTGTTCATCTTCATGCGCTCTCTGGAAGACCTCTCCCAAACACTCCGAGTCGTTTACTCCTGATAGATGCCGGCGTCTTTCAACTGCTCGGTGAGGCTGGCGACAAGCTTATCCAGCCGCTCCTTGGCGTCCTGACCGGCGTAGATGTCCTGCAGCGCCTGCGCCCACTCGGTCGTGGTCTCGAAGAAGAGCGGCTGCGGCGTGAACTGAATCTTCATATCGTTGGCCGAAATGGTCTGGAAGGTCGCCAGATAGTCGGTCTGCTCCGCCATCTTGGCCTGGAAGTCCGGGTTGTCCCAGATCGACTGGCGCACCGGGTTGACCATGTTGTACTCGATTGCGCCGGTGGTGAGGAAGTCCTTGCCCGTCGCCCACTGCATGAAGAGCCAGGCGGCGTCCTTCTTCTTGGAGCCGGCGTTCATGGCCAGCGACCAGATCCAGATGTTGGTGCGCAGCTCGCCGTTCGGCCCGCGCGGACCCGGCGCCCACGCCACGTTGCCCAGCACCTCCGGCGCCGCCGTGCCCGGCTGGTTCTGGAAGTACCCTAGAATGTCGGCGTCGAAGAGCGCCGCCGCCTTGCCCGCGCCGAAGTCCGAGCCGGCCTGATACCAGGTGTAGGTCGTCCACGCTTCGGGGCCGGCGCTGCGCACCATGTCGATCCACTTCGACGTCACTTCCACGGCGCAGTCGGAGTTCATCTGCGGCTGCATCTTCTCGTTGTAGTCGCGGCAGCCGTAGCTGGAGTACATCGTCATGAAGCCGGGGTGAATGGTGGCCCAGTTCAGGCTGCCGCGCACGACGATGCCCGCCATGTTGGGGTTGATCTCCTTGAGTTTCTTGCTCACCTCGACCAGCTCGTCGAGCGATGCCGGCGGCTTCAGCCCGTTGGCGTCGAAGATGTCCTTGCGATACATGTAGGCGTTGGCTTCCCAGCCCCACGGAATGGCGTACTGCGACCCCTGGCCCAGATTCTCGGCGCCGGGCAGCAGATTCCAGCGCTCGGAGTTGCGCAGGTCGGGCAGGATGTCCTCAAAGTCATAGTCTGGATGGGTCTTGCTGGGATCGTTGATGTAGCCCTCCAGCGGCTCCATCCAGCCGGCCGGCGCATATTGCCAGATCATATACGCGCCCGTCATGAAGACGTCGTAGGTGCTGGCAGGGCCGGCCTGGAGGTCGATCGTCACCTTGTCGAAGTAGTTCTGCTCGGGGAAGACGTCGTAGGTGACGTTGATGCCGGTCAGTTCGGTGAACTTGTCTAGCTCGCCGACCAGCGCCTGCTGATAGGGATGCTGGTTCAGCAGCAGCTTGAGGCTCTCGCCCTCGTAGGCGCGCCAGTTGAACTCGCCGCTCGGCGCAGCCGCCTGTTGCTGTGCAGGCGCAGGTTGGGCCGGCGCAGGCGCTGCAGGCGCTCCGCAGGCGGCGATCACCAACGCAACAGTGGTGAGCACGGCCAGCATGAAATAGATTGTCCTGGTTTTCATAGGGTCTCTCCGGTGGAATACTGACTTGGTTCGACTAGACTTCAGCACACAATTCGGTCACGGCAAACTCCGCCCCTTCCAACAACCTTTTCGTCCGTTTCCCCTCCTTTCTTCCTTCCAGGCAACGCAAAAAATCGTCGTTCGATTTTATTGGATGTAAAAGTTGCGCAGGCAGCCCACCTTTCAGAAGAGCCTCAGGCGCCCCTGGAAGGCGGTGTTCTCACAAAAGTCCCGCCGATTGCGCAACTCCTACGGAGCACGCTCCCCCATGGACAAACGCTGATCCGATCGCGCGAATTTACTCAATCAGCTCCAACAGCTCGCTCAACCGCTCAATCGCAAAGGTGGGGGGCTTCGTCATGCGCGCCACGTCCTCGCGCGTGCTCACCCCGGTCAGCGCGACCGCCGTGAGCATCCCCGCCGCCTGTCCCATGGCGATGTCCGTCTCCAGCCGGTCGCCCACCATCATGCAGCGCTCGGCGGGCAGGCCGAGCCGCTCCAGCGCCACCTCCATTGTGAGCGTGGAAGGCTTGCCGGCGAGCAGCTCCAGCTTGCGGCCGGTCATAGTTTCCAGCGCCGCAATCGTCCCGCCTGCATCCGGGATGGCGCCGCCGGGCATCGGACAGGTCTTGTCGCCGTTGGTGGCGTAAAAGCGCGCACCGCGCATCAGGGCCTGATAGGCGGTGTTGAGTTTGCGGTAGTTCAACGTGCGGTCGAAGGCCACAATCACGGCGTCGATGCCCTTGGGGTCGATCACCTCTTTCGGGTCTTGCTCGAGCAGCTCGTCCACCACCTTCAGGCCGTGGCTGCGCAGCTCCTGGCGTAGATTCTCCTCGCCGACCACGTAATAGCGCAGCTCCGGCTGGTGATGGGCGAGGTGATGGCCGAGCACGTAGCCCGATGTGATCACATCCTCCGGCTCGGTGGGAATGCCGAGCCGCGTGAGCTTGGCAGCGTATTTGGCGCGCGGCTCCAACGGCTTGTTGCTGACGAAGAGCACGCGCTTGCCGCGTGCGCGCAGGCCGGCGATCCCTTCTACGGCGCCGGGCAACGCCGCCTCACCGAGATAGACCGTCCCATCCAGGTCGAAGACAAAACCATCACAACGAACGCGCATAGATGAGCCTTTTTTGAGCGTTGCACCCTTTGTCACGACGGGCGCTTGAATCGATCTTGATGGATAAAATGTGCTTTTGGGAGCAAAAAAATTCAAATAATGAAATTTCTTGCAGGGAGCATAGCACGAACCGGCGAGGTTGTCAAGCCCCGACACGTTGCAAAATTTCAGGCCAAAGCCAGACCGGCGACCGGCATCAAACTTCAAATTTTCAATTTCTGAAGAGAAATCCAGAGAAAACAAAGACAAAAAGAGCAATGAGCTTTCGATGTGAAGATGAGTGAAAAGTCGCCGCAAGGATTTTTTAGGAGGGAAATTTGTCGGATCTGCTTGACATCCTTGTTGTGGAGTGTTATGCTGTGTGCAAAAATTTGCAGACTTTCTTCCAGATCATCCATCCGTTTTTGACCGGAAGGCGCCGGCGATGAACGAACATGAGGACCTGCTGGCGATGGTGGCCAGCCTTTACTACAAGTTTCACCTGGGACAGGCGGAGATTGCAAAGCGGCTGGGCGTCTCCACATCCAAGATTTCCCGGTTGCTCAAGGAGGCCTGGGAGCGCGGGATCATCGAGGTGAACATCAAGACGCCCATCCCGCACGATTTCGAGATGGAGATGCAGCTTGTCGCCCGCTTCCAGCTCAGCGACGCGTTGGTGCTGGAGGCCAAGCCGGACGCCGACGACGCCTCGCTGCTGGCCGGCGTCGGCCAGCTGGCTGCGGTCTATCTCCAGCGCATCATCCCCAACCTGCCGGAAGGCTCCACGATCGGCGTGGCGTGGGGCACGGGGGTGCACGCTACGGTCAGCGCCCTGCCCAACCATCTGGCGCAGGGCATCGACGTCGTGCAGTTGATGGGCGGCGTCGGCGCGCTGGTGATCGACGGCCCGGACCTGGCGCGCATGGTGGCGGCGAAGCTGGGCGGCCGCCACTACGACCTGCACGCGCCGGTGCTGGTCGAGCGGCCGGAGGTGCGCGATCTCTTCCTCTCCGAGCCGACCGTGCGCGAGGCGATCCGTCGCGCTCGCTCCGTGCAGCTCGCCATCACCGGCATCGGCTCGGTGGACGAGCGCGACTCCAGCTTCCTGCGCGCCGGTCTGATCACGCGCAACGATCTGGCGCTGCTGCGCGAGCAAGGCGTCGTGGGCGAGACCGCCGGCCGTTTTTTCGACGCCATGGGGCGCACCGAAGGCATCGAAATCAACCGCCGCGTGATCGGCGTCGAGCTAGAGGACCTGCGCCGCATCCCCAAAGTGATCGCCGTCGCCCGCGGCCTGACCAAAGCGCCCGCCATCCTGGCCGTGCTGCGCAGCCGGTATTGCACTGTGTTGGCGACGGACAACATCACGGCGCGGGCGGTGCTGGCGCTGGCGGAGGAGCAGACGCCGGTGCAGCGCGCCGAGGTCGATCAGCCTGTGCGTTGAGTGAACCGGTAGTGCTTGAGTACGTGTATGTCGGCGCGCCCCAACATGCGCGCCAACAGGTAAATGTTTATGCCATTGCACAGACTGTGAATCGCCATTGTGCGCCGCAAAGCATGGGGCGAAAATGGCTTGACGCCCGTCGCTCTCTTAAGCCGCCTTGTTGCTCCAAACTTGTCGCTCCAAAATAGAAAACCCGCGTCAATGATTACATGACACGGGTCAAACTACCAGAGGTTCAGCACGCCTGGAGGGATTCGAACCCCCGACACTCGGTTCCGAAGACCTGTCTACGTAATGTGCGCAACTGGGGACAGTTGCACACATGGCTATCACGCCTATCGAGGCAAAGCATGGGTGGATGTTGGAAGTTGCAGCGCGCAACTACACAAACTCCACGCGCGAATACTATGAGTGGTATATCGGTCAATTTGTAGCCTGGTTGACCGATGTAGGCGTCACGTTGCTGACCGACATCACCCCGAAGCATATCCGGCTGTACCAGACCCACAAAGCAACACCTACAGATGAAAAGCCCGGTTGGGGCGAATACACCCGACTTGCGTCCTTCCGCGCCATTCGTGCATGGCTCAATTTCTGCGTTGCAGAGGGTTGGCTATCCGTATCGCCAATCGCAAACGTCAGGGCGCCCAAGACATCGAAGGACGTGCTTCCCGACCTTTCTATAGAAGACGCCCGGCGATTGTTGGCGGCTTGTGGGACGCCACGCGAGACCGCGCTGATTTTGTTCTTACTCGATACCGGCGCGCGCGGGTCTGAAGTTATCGCTGTCAACGTCGGCGATGTGGACATGGTGACCGGCGCTGTGCGGATTACGGCAGGCAAGGGACGCAAGACTCGCACCGTCTATCTTGGGGAGAAGACCCGACGCGCGATGCTGGAGTATCACATTGCCAGCAATTGCCCATCGGCGAACGCTCCATTATGGCGAAATCTGAACAATGACAAACGGTTGACTCGCAACGGACTGCAACAGATTATCGCGCGCATTGGTGAACGCGCCGGCGTGCGCGCCACTGGTCATATGTTCCGGCGAACGTTTGCGCTGTGGAGCTTGCGCGCCGGCATGGACATTTACAGTTTGGCGGCGCTGATGGGGCATGAAAGCATCGACACGTTACAGCGTTATCTGCGGTTGGTTGAAGATGACACACGCAACGCGCACAGGCGATACGGCGCTGTGGACACCTTCCTAAACATCCGGGAAGGTGTATTCCCATAAGTAGCAATCGCCCATCCCGTGGACTGTGCAGGCGCTGAAGACGCTGCACAGGGACACACCACAGGACGGGCGCAACGACATTCTACCGTGTGAAAGGACACAAGCACAATGAACGAACCCAAGCAAACACAACTGAATATCGAGAAGACCGGCTGGACGCAACTGACGCTGCTTGATGATGCCCCGGGGCCGCGGCTGATAGCTATCCGCTCTGCGCTGCGCTGCGCTGCCCATTGTGCGGTGCTCAGCTTGACCATGTCATCGGCGGCGGTGGGCTGTGCGAGTGTCCGCGCTGTGGAATGGAGCTAGACCTATGAGCACAGTCTATCTTCTCCACTTCTCCGAACCTATCGCACCGGGGCGCCACACGGCACAGCATTATCTAGGCTACGCCGAAGACCTGGCGCCGCGCATTCATGCGCACGCGCACGGGCACGGCGCCAGACTGACACAAGTTGCGAAAGAACGCGGCTTGACCTTCGTGGTGGTGCGCACCTGGGAAGGTGACAGGAACTTCGAGCGCAAGTTGAAACGGCGTCACGCCGCGCCGCGGTTGTGTCCTATCTGCAACGGAAGACACCCGGTGCAAATGCCGCTGTTGCCGGGTGAATGTGCATTCATTCCAGAGAACCAAGACGAGGTGCGCTATGACACTTGACGCATTGTGACCGGCTCTACGCTTTGCTTTGTGGCAATCGTCGGCGCTGGCGCTGCTATCTATTGCGAAGGAGAATGAATCATGACTCGTTACACGATTGAGCTACAGCCTGACGGCAGTTGGGCAGTGCTGCGCACGGCGCGCAGATTATGGCTGAGCGCCGGGCAGGCGGCGTGTGGGACAAGCTGCGCTTGCTGGACGACGGAAGTGAAGGAAGCGGCGGGTAGAACGTCCACAGCGACGAAGAGGGAGACGATAGCATGGAACTGCTGATTTTTTGGTCTAGTGCTGTTGGCGTTCGTCTTCCTGGGTGCGTCTCACGAATCGCAGACCGAGGAACTTGTCGCCGAAGGGCGGCGCTTTGCAATGAAAGGGGATTGAAAAATGGCATGGATACACGTAAGACCCGAAAACAGCGGCGGCGTCAAAAAAAGCCAGCGGCGAAGCTCTACGACTCTGGACAATTCACGCTCAACCACGCCGCGACAGCGCTGCTTGGCAAACCGCCGCGGGTGCGCGTGCAGATTGAACCCGAGTTGAAGTGGATGCGGCTACAGCCAGCTACGCCGAACGACGCCGGCGCGTTCTCGCTGTCCGGCGGCGGCAACAGTCCACACAGAATCAGCCTCAAGAGCGTGGTGAAGCAGTTTCCGGCGCTGTGTGGCGACTATCGAGTCGTCGCAGGCGGCATTGAGTGCATCCAGGAGAGTGAATCATGATTGAACCAGACCTGAGCTACACGCGCGGCGCGCCGACGCGCCAAAACTTCGTCGAACCGGCGCCGATTGTTGTCAGACCGTGGCGGTCTGAACCGGCTGCTCCACAGGAAGTCATTCTACGTGCGCCTGTGGAACCTGAAGCAGTTGCAGTCTCCGAGACCGATAGAGCGGTCGCATTCAACATCTCGACAGCAGGCTTGGCGCTAATCGTCGGACTTGGCGGGCTGTTGCTGGCTGTGGTGGGTTGGAAGGTTCCGCTACTGTCAGTGACGGCGCTGGCGGTTTTCTTCGGATTTGCGGCGCTTATCTGGGCTGGTGCATGGCTGTTTCACGCGCTGGCGTCGCCAGACGGCATAGGGCTGATTGGCGTGTTGTTGCAGTACCGCCTGCTGCGCCACGAGCAGCGAGCGCGACACGAACGGATTGACTCCATGCTGCGGGAGGACACATGGCACGAGCAATGAATTACGTGATTCCAGTCGAGCTACAGCGCACCGAAGCCATCGTCGGTGCGCAGCCGGAGCGACACACGCCGTTGCGGGCTGTTGCGCAGAAACTGTCACGCCGTGGCGTCATGGGCGCAAAGGCGGAACTGGCGAACAATGCGTTGCTCTTTTTCGTGGAAGTGCTGTTTGACGTGGATGACGACCAGGTTTACAGCAACATTGACCCCGACGGGCGATTGCTGATTCCCGCGCCGTGGGGACGCAACGGCGCAGCGCAATGGGGACTGCGACGCACCGAACAGCGGGCGTTATCCTGGCTGTTGCGGCGGCGCTGCATGACGACCGACAATCCGCTGTTCGTCTATGACGCCGAACTGAAAAACTGGTACGTAGGCGCTGGCTACACCCGGCGTACTGCGCTGGCATACCTGCGCGCCGCGCCTGTCACGCTGTCGGAGTGGCGCGAGGCATGGCGGGCGACGCGTAGCACATGGGCTAATCAAAAACTGGGCGAACTATGACCGAAGGACGGGCGAACGCTGTCACTTCGTATAGTACCGCGGATGGCACTTGGTAGGCTCAATTGGGGAGTTTTCAAGAGTGGGGAGAGACCCCAGAAAGGAATCGAACAATGTTGACTGTACCAGATAACATGCAAAGAGTTGTGGGAGGCGTCCGTTATCGAGTGGCGACGGCTACGCTGCTGGCGGACGACCAGTATTGGGACGGACGCAACCACGAACGCAACGGGCGCAACCGTTTTCTGTACCGCACTCCCAACAATCGCTACTTCGTGGTGACGCTCACCATGTGGCAGGGGGAGCAAGACACGCTCGAACCGATTGGCGAGGACGAAGCGGCGGCGCTGTACGAACAGGAATTGACCGAACACTACGTAGACTGGGAAGACGCATTCCCACACCGACTCGTAGAGGAGGCTTAGCGGCGAAGGGTAGAACCAGATGCTAAAATGCGAGACGCTGGCTTTCTATTGGACGGAGACCGCCAGCGTCTCGCAAATCGAAAGGTGCCAAGATGGATTCTACCACAGAGGGCGCACACGCCTACACACGGAAATTCTACCATGCTGACGGATTGGGGCAACTCAATCTAACTCTAGAAGAAGAACGAATCAGACAAAACCGTAATGAACGATGGAAGTTTGGAGAGAAAAAGGAGGCTCACGGTACGTTCACAGTGCCGATTATTGAATGTACAGTACGGGGGCAGCGAATCGTTGGCGCGGTGAAGGTAAGAGAAGAATCGATATATGAGCGGCGCGGGGTACTGGTATTGGACACCCCAGCGTGGTGCGATGGCGAGCGCCCTCTCTACGTGGAACTGATGCTTGACGACGCCGGGCAAGCGTCTGCGGTTGCGCGCGAAGCGTGGGAGTGGTTGATCAGAAAGATGGCGTTTGCGACTGCTAGGGAAACGCAGGAAAGTGAAGCCGGTACTGACACGGCAAGTGATAGCGAAGTTGCACGACAGCTAGAAGCTGTACGGGGGTGGCCGGACGCACGAAAACGTGGAGTCCGGCGACGGGACTATGTTGCAAGCTACAGCATTGATGAAAGTACGCTTACCCGATGGCGTAACCGACTGCGCAAAGCCGGGTATGACGTGCCAGATTTTTGATGCAAGGCCTTGCATGAAATTTGCAACCCTTGACGCAAGGGTTGCAAGGGCTAAGTTGTACTAGAGTGGTAGACATGGAGGTAAACGCAGATGAACGAGCGATTCATACGAATTCAAGTGCCTCTTGGTAGCGATGAATACGCGGCGTTGCTCAAGGCGGCAAAATCCGAATATCGGCACCCAAGAGACCAGGCGCGCGCCATCTTGCGCGCGGCGCTGCTGGGGAATCAGCCTGATGGCGCCATCATGGAAAAGCACAACGACGCCGTGAGACCTTTGGCGAGAGAACACGGCGCCGTTGCTGCGACTGTCGGATAACACCGACGCACCGAACAGAACACGCTCGAAACCGGAACACGATTCCGGGCGGCTCTTTGCACCCTGCGCACGGAGCGCAGAAGGCTTTTCTATTATGACACAAATCGTATTGTACGTAAACGGTCAACTTGTCGGCGTAGTCGAAAACGAAGAACTCACACAGCGACGCCGGGCAAGCGTCCACATGCTGCGCTCCCCACGCGGCTGGGCTGTGGATGATGGAATCCTCCGACAGGCGCGCGAGCTGGGCGCCGTGAGGGTGCGCATTATCGATACTGAGACCGGCGCCAACTACACGGCAGACATAGCCGCCTTCGACGCACACGGCGTACCAGTTGACCGGGGCTACGGCAAGCAGACGGCGCTACCCCTTCGATATTGGCGACAACAGGCAGGCAATGCAAACCCACAGGCGGCCGCGGTGGGCATGGCTCAGCCTGCACTGTTCAACGCATAGATTTTTAGGCACAAACAGAACGCGCATAGGAGGCGCAGAACAATCATGCCAGTCCAAGACTTTGACCCAATAACAGACGGCTACGGCTCCAAGTACGTCAAGGGCGCTGACTTCGAGGAACCGGAGTATCTCACCATCAATGACGTGAACCTGGTGGACTTCCAGGACGGTACGCGCAAGTTGGCGTTGACCTTCCACGACGACAGGCAGGCGACGCTGAACAAGCGAAACTACACCCGGCTGACCGAAAAGTGGGGCGCTGACCCGAACGGCTGGATTGGGAAGACCGTCCTTTGCATGGCGGGCGACGCCTACCAGGGGCGCCCGTCGTTGGTGATGGTTCCGCAGGTTCCGAAAGCGGCGCCCAAGCGCGCGCCAGCCCCGGCAGCGGATGACGATGAAGAAGTTGTGTTCGCATGATGATGCACCGCGCCGTATCTGCAAACCGTTTGCAGATACGGCGCTATCTCCGATGCAGGAAACATCCATGACGCCCGAACAAACGATTGACGCTATCCGGGAAAACTTCCCGCAAGAACTCATTGACCTTGACCAGTGGGTCTTGTGGCGACTTGTGAGACGCAAGGGAGACTCGAAGCCGACGAAGCAACCGCACAGCGTGACTGGAACGTTAGCGTCTTCCACAGACCCGCACACGTGGGCGCCCTTCGAAGCCGCCGCGCGTCTGTTCGTGCGCGGCGGTTACGACGGGCTTGGTTTCGTCTTCTCTGACACCGACCCATACCTGGGCGTTGACCTGGACGGGCACTACGCAGATGGGCAGCTTGACGCGTGGGCGCTAGAGGCAGTCCAGCGACTGGACTCCTACACCGAGTTGTCGCCGTCTGGCACTGGCGTACACGTGATTGTGCGCGCAGCGATGCCGGGTGGACGGGGACGCAAAGAGAAATCGCTTGGCTTGGAGATGTACGACCGTGGGCGATTCTTTACGGTGACGGGGCGCCCGTTGGATGACCGGGGCTGGCTGACAATTCCTGAACGTCAAGCGGCTGTGGACTGGCTCTATGCGCAGTTGCCGAAGAAGGAAGAAGCGTCCACACCCGGCCCGCTTGACGATGATGCGTTACTGCAACGCATGTTCGCCAGCAAGAACGGCGCCGCTATCCGGCGGTTGTGGGACGGCGACATATCAGCCTATGGCGGCGACGAAAGCGCGGCAGACATTGCACTGTGCAATCACTTAGCGTTCTGGACAGCCAAAGACCCGGCGCGTATGGACAGACTCTTTCGGCGTTCTGGTCTGTTCCGCGACAAGTGGAATCGGAACGCGCGTTCCGGCGAAACCTACGGACAAGGGACAATCAGGGAGGCGATAGAAAAGACGCGGGAGACGTACAGCAGCAACAGTGTTTCGCGGGAAACGCCAAAGGATGATGCAGCGGCGGGTGATGACGACGGGCTGAAAATCTCCGAACGAATCGATAGAGACCTGCGCAAATGGGGCTATGACTTGTGGCTCAACGATATGGATGAAAGCGTCTGGAACGGTGATGAACGCTTGACCGACTCTGAGCGCGCCGTCATGCGCATGACGGCACGTGATGCCGGGTACGCGCGGCTAAAGCTGCTAAGCGCGCTAGATGACGCTGTGTTGGCGTTGGCGGCGCGGCGCCGTCGTCACCCAGTGCGGGAATATCTGCACTCGCTGACATGGGACGGCGCCGACCATATCGGGCGGCTGGCGTCCTTCTTCGACGACAAGCACGCACCTATCGTCTATCAGGACGGCACACAACGAACCGTCTTCCACACGTTCTTGCTGCGTTGGCTGATTGGTTCTGTTGCCAAGATGCACGGTGACGAGAATGCAGCGCGCAGTAATTTCGTGTTGGTGCTGGCAGGTGACCAGGACGTCGGAAAAAGCCACTTTGCAAGCTGGCTGTGTCCATTGCCGAGCTACTTCGTAGAGAAGCATATAACGCCTGATGACAAAGACTGTAGTCTACAGCGCACCCGCTCTTGGATATGGGAAATCATGGAGTTGGGCGCAACCACGAACCGGGCAAACGTTGAGGCGTTGAAAGCCCACATCACTGCGACGAAAGTGACGGAACGCAAACCATACGGACACTTCGACACGGTAAGACCGGCGGTGTCAGCGTACATTGGCACCGTCAATCCGGACGGCGCCGGATTCCTCTCCGACTCCACAGGCAATAGGCGTTTCGCCGTGGTGGACATTGAACATATCAACTGGCGATACGCCGATAGGATAGACATTCACCAAGTTTGGGCACAAACCATGCACCTGTGGCGACAAGACCCGAAGGGCTATCGGTTTGATCCGGCGGAGTTGACCGTACAGCGGTCGAACGCTGAAAGCCACATGGCGCCGGACATTATGGCTGACATGCTGGTGCGCACCTACACGATTGACCCCACCAAGACCGAATGGCGCGTGACATCTTCCGAGATTCTCGACGCTTTACGCACCTATGCCGGGCTGTCACGTGGTCAAGACAAAGTGCAGGGACGCGAGCTGGCGCGCACGCTCAAGAAGGAATGGGGAATTATAGGAAAGCGAACAAACGGCGCGACCGTCTACGTCGGCTTGGTGCGCAAGGTGAACCCACAGGCGACATAACGCAAAGTGCATCAACAGTGCATCAAATGGTCTGAAAAGTGCATCAAATTTCGTTGATGCACTGCCATTTTCCAGTGTAACAGTGCATCAAGTGCATCAAGTGCATCAAGTAAAAAAAGATAATGTATCAGGGAGAAAAGAAAGGGGTAAAACGACTCAAAACACAACACATTGTCATTGGAAGGAAAATGATGCACTTGATGCACTGCGAAGGTCAAATTTACTCTGGTAGAGGCGCAGTGCATCAACACTTTTGATGCACTGATTTGATGCACTGTGGGTAACAACGGCTCCAGCGAATGCCATCATGACAAACCTTACGGAAGGAATCGACTTATGACCAAACACAGACCAGGACTGACCAGAGCACAGCACCAAGTTATCGGCTCCGAGTTGCGGCGCGCGCACCATTCATTGACAACCTTGATTGTGATCGCTGCGAACAGCTACGGCAAGAGTAACCCGCGGGTGTCAAAGGTGATGCGTTCGGCACAGCGTGCCATCAAAGCACTTGGCGACGTGCGTAGCGAGATGGAAGAACTGCTTGCAGACCATCACGCCGATTGGCAGACATCCGACTACTACGGCGGACTCCGAGAGGAAAGTCTATCAACACTGTTGGAAGACATGAGTAAGATTCGGACGGTTGTTGGCGGCTGACTTTCCGGCGCCCGACAAGCCGCCGAAGGGAAAGTTGAAACTGCGCATCTTGCAGCACTTGTCCGAACATGGCGCGGCGACGCGCGCCGACCTGCTCAACGCGTTGGGTTGCCGTCCGGGCGCGCTGGATTCCGCCGTCATGGACTTGGCGCTAGACGGTTACATAGAAGCTGTGGAACCTGACCGCACACGCTACCAGGTGAGGGTGTACAGTGACCAGACCCAAACACATCCGGTACTTCTACAACCATCTCAAGGCAGTGGGGATCCGCTTCGAGCTTGACGGCGCCGGCGCGCTTGTGGTGCGCGACCCGGACAAGCGATTGTCACCATTGACCAAAGAGGAAATCATCAAACGGCGCGGGCTGTTGGTGAAGCTGGTCGAACTAGACGGGCTGCTCAACCGTCCACTGCTGGCGGATGAATCAGCGCGATGCCGACAGTTGGCGCAAGAGTGCGGCGTATCAATGGACTGGGAGCGAATCGACTTGAACACACATGAAGTGCAGCGCGGACGGCTCAACCACATGGAGGAATCGGCATGACCAAACAGCACAGACGCACATGGCAGCGACACGAGCAACACGTAGCCGCGGCGCTTGGTGCGCAGCGCAAGCAATATGAGGTGATAGGATGGCAACTGTAAAGGTAAAAATGTTCGAACCGCTTGTGATTGAATTACCAGAACTAGACCCCGTTCCAGCCGGAAAAATCCAAATTGAACTCCCGGCTCTCCGAGTAACTTGGGGAAGACTAGACATCCTTGAAGCACCCATTTGTGGAGAGTTGCCCAGCTTTGGCGTTGAATTCACATTAACAGAACCAATCAAGCGGGAGATGTTGGCGGAACTAGTGGTGAAGCTGGCGCCACAACTGCGCGAGTTGCACAGGGAGATGCAAGACTCTCTCTCCAGCCATGGCGAATTGCTCGATAAGGTTCCGCTATCAATGCAACTTGCAGCGTTACTGAACTGGATGCGCGAAACATGACCAAGCAACACAAGCGAACCTGGCAACGGCATGAGCAACGCGTTGCCAAAGCGTTGGGCACGCAGCGCAAACAATCCGGCGAACCCGGCGCGGACGTGGTGACGGCGCTGTGGTCGCTGGAATGCAAAAGCTGGCGCCAACTACCGGCGCGGGTGGTCGCTGCGCTGCAACAGGCGGAACGCTCAGCCATTGCCGGACAAACCGCGGCGGCTGTGCTGCACCAGGTTGGCGCACGACACGACACAGATTTGGTTGTGCTGCGTTGGCGGGACTTTGCCGACCTGCTGATAGGCAATCACGAAGACGACCGGCGATTGGCGGAGCGTGTCGCTGCGATAGCGGAACTGGCAAACGCTGACCGGGCTTTGGTCGAAGTGCTGGCGCCCGACACGCTGACTGACGGCGCGGACGAACAGGAAGCGCTGCATAGCCACCTGTGCGGGCTATGGGGAGAGTGATTAGCACTCAATCTTAAGACACAGAACACGCATTCTGTGCTATAATTGCTTTAACATTCAACGATTTTCAAGAGGAGACGGCAGGATGGACACAATCAACGAGCTAGAGCGTGACCGTGCAACATTGACGGCGATCTTGGAGCGTGAAGCGACCTTGAGCGACCAGGCAGACGCGCTACGCCAGCAACTTGCGGCGGCGCGGGCGGAACTGGACACCACGACCGACGAACAGGCGGCGCTGAAGCTGTTGGCGAAAGTGACGGCCACCACGAACTCACTTGCGCAATGCGAGCGCCAGTTGGCGGAAGTGGCGGCGCAGAAAGAGACAGCAACGCGGCGCTACGAAGTGAGTTGTTGGCGTCGGCTGGAATCCGACGTACAGGCGGCTGAACGTGCGTTCGCTGACGAACTCTGGCAGGTGCGCGACCAGCTTCAGCGGCTGATTGACCTGGACAACGAGCGCGCCGAAGCGCAAAATCGCAGTCACGGCACGGAACACGCCGCGGCGACTCCGGCGCACCGCCAGTTGCTCAATGTGTTGGAATCCTGGTTGGTGCACCGCGGCTACGCCAAGCGGCGGGTTGGTCCCAAACTGGCAGACCAAGTAGAGTTTGTGAAGGTGGGTGCAGCATGAAACGAACAATGACGCCAGCAGAACGACAACGCGAGTTGGCGGCAATCATGAGCACGCTCAGTGCGTCGGAGCGCGCCGCTGTGGAGCGCAGACCCACGCTGAACGGCGGTAGCATCTCTCAGCGCTGGTCGCGCATGACGCCGCAGGAGCGATGGGAGTACTGCAAGCGTGAGTTCCGACACGAACTGTCCGACGGCTGGAACGACGCCCCACCACAGTTGCAGAAGCATTTGGCGGAAGTGCGCGCTGACGCGGAAGGACGCGCTGCACTGTCGGAACGCGAGAAGCGCGCGCTGCGCTATGACGAGGGCGTCCGCGTCGGATTCACCGCCAACACGGGACTCACGGCGAGCTACCGTCGGCGCTGAAGGGGAGGGGGACAAAATCTCTGACAGTTTTGTCTCCGTACCGCTTGCCCAGGTGCACGCGTGCACATGTCAACGTGATTCCTTTTTCGTATAGAGGTACTATGCCTGCACCAAAATCGACCGCGGCGCACCTTGCAGATGGCACATTCCGCGCCGACCGGCACGCAAAGCGCCGCCGCGTGGAGGCTGCGCAATCAGGAAAGCCGCTGAAACCGCCCAAAGAGTTACCGCCGAAACTACGACCCCTTTGGCGGCGCGTGGTGGCGTCGATTGACGCTGGCTGGCTGGCGCCTGCTGACGCGTGGCTGTTGTCGGCGTTGGTGGTGGTGCTTGACCAGGTGAATCGGGACGCTGCAAAAGTCAGCGACCTGGGGAGCGTGGTGAAGGGTGCGCGTTCCGGTGAATTGGTGCGCAATCCGTTTGCCATCTCGCTACGCCAGAATCTCGACGCGCTACTTCGCTTGAGCGTGCGCTTTGGCTTATCACCCCGCGACCGTGCGTTGCTGGCGACGTTGGCGATGCCGGAAAGCGCCAGCAGCGGTGCGTCGGCGGTCTTCGAGCAACTCCTACAGCAGATTCACGCCGTGAGCGACCAGGCAGCGGACGCGCCAGAAGCTGAGGAATGGTAGCAGACTTCGACGAAACGCTGGCCAGACTACTCGACTCCGGCGTAGCATTCCCGATTGCGCTGAAACTCGCCGTCCGCGCCGCGTGGCGTGGCGCGGACGAGGACGTGCAGCGGCTGTGGGCGGACTGTAGCAGCGTGCGGTGTGGTTGCGGTGTGATGTTCCGATTCAGAGACGGCGCGACGCGTGCCAAGTGTCCCAACTGCGGTGCGAGATACGAAAGAATGCCGACGCGACCAGTATAGTGCTGGTCGCGTCTTGGGCGGCTGAAAATGAGTTGAAGCACTCTGAGTATACCACGCTTCCAGGAGTGCCACCACATGAGCGAAGATAGGCGATTACCGACGCAAACTGTTGCAATGGCTACTTACCTGCTTTGCACCGGCGGCGCGTACACCGTGAGCGAACTTGCCACGCGGTTGGCGCTGACCCCGCGCGGCACGCGGCTATTGCTGGAAAAAATCAGCACGGTTGTTCCGGTTGTGGACGAACACGAAGACGACCGCCGCGGCGCGGTCTGGCGACTCATTCCAGAGTATGACGAACGATGACTTCGCATGGCGCCGATTGCAGGCGGCTGTGCTGCTGCGCGCTGTGGAAGGCGTCCAGCTACGCCGACCAGGCTGTAGCGGCAAGCGACTGCGCTAGGGCTGGCTACAAACCGAGGATGCGGCGTGGATTGCGGAACTGCTGAACATCGACCCGGCGGTGCTGCGTCGGGTGAACAACTGATTCTGTATCAGATGTTCTTCAGAGAAAAAACCACGTAGACGGGCTAGAACGCACTGCAAGGTGTAAACACACCACAGCGACCGCTACAACGCCGTACAGCTCGTCCTGGCGGGCTTTCTGGGGGCTTGACAAAACAGACAAACGGCGCGATGCTGGACGCCAGAAATAAGCGGCTGGCAGGGTGCGCGAACACCACTGCCAGCCTAACCAGACCGACGAACAGGCGTCGGGTGGTTTTGGAGTCATTGTAGCACGGCTCCCAAATCTCCGCACTACCAAACCGTCGGTTTACCGACGGTTTTTTGTTTGCAGCGCACATTGCGTGACAGGCACGCCTGGAGGGATTCGAACCCCCGACACTCGGTTCCGAAGACCGATGCTCTAGTCCACTGAGCTACAGGCGCATTTCGTTTTATAATAATAGAATATGTCAGAAGTGCAGAACTGTCAAAGTTGTGCGAGAATTTTGAGGAGAACCTGAAATGCGCCGGTGCAACGAAGCGTTTGTTCATTGCAGAAAATTTTCAACGGAGCGCACAAAATGACGGCGTTGACCCATCTCGACAGCACAGGCCGCGCCACGATGGTGGACGTGGGCGATAAGGCGGTTACGACGCGCACGGCTGTAGCCGCAGGCGAGGTGCGCATGGCCCCGGCGACGCTGGCGGCCATCCGCGCAGGCGCCGCGCCGAAGGGAGATGTCCTCGCCGCCGCGCGCATCGCCGGCATAATGGCGGCGAAACGCACGCCGGAGTTGATCCCGCTCTGTCACACGCTGCTGTTGACCAAAGTGGCGGTCGACTTCGAGATCGATGAGGCGGAAAGCCGCGTGCTCATCACCGCCACGGTGCGCTGCAACGGTCAGACCGGCGTTGAGATGGAGGCGCTGACCGCCGTCAGCGTGGCCGCGCTCACGATCTACGACATGGCCAAAGCGCTCGACAAGAACATGGTCATCGGCGGCATCCGCCTGCTCGAAAAAAAGGGCGGCAAATCGGGCGACTGGAAAGCCGATGCGCAACCGGCCAATCCATAGACGGATGCGCACCGGATACGAAACACGCAACACGAACGCAACAGAACCGAAAGAACAACGATGCAAATCCAAGTGCGACTCTTTGCGACGCTGCGTCAGCTTGCCGGCTGGTCGCAACAGACGATCGAGGTGCCCGACGGCGCCACGCTTGAGCAAGCGCTGGCGATCATCGATGAACGTTTTCCTGCGTTGGCGATCGGCAGCCGCACCTTCTACGCCGCCGTCAATCAGGAGTACGCCAAAGGCGACCAGGTGCTGCGCCCCGGCGACGAAGTGGCGATCTTCCCGCCCGTCTCCGGCGGAGCGACGCAGACTCACCGATGAGGAGGACCCTGATGAAGCTTTTTGAGATCACCGATCGCCCTCTCTCCCTTGACGAAGCAGCCCGTCGCGTTGCGCGGCCGGATTGCGGCGCCATTACGACCTTCGCCGGCGTCGTGCGCGGGGAGACGGTCACTGCGGAAGGCATGCGCGGCACCGATTTCCTCAACTACGAGGCCTACACCGAGATGGCCGAGGCGATGATGGCCCGCATCGGCGAGGAGATCATGCAGCGATGGCCGAAGGTCAAAGCCGTCAGCATCCTGCACCGCGTGGGTCGGCTGGAGATCGGCGAGCCGAGCGTCGTCATCGCCGTGGCGACGCCCCACCGCGGGGACGGCTGCTTCGAGGCGTGCCAATACGCCATCGAGCGCCTCAAGGCGATCGTGCCGATCTGGAAAGAAGAGAGCTGGTCAGACGGTCAGGTCTGGGTGGAAGGGCCGCGACAGCCGGAGCTGGCGATCGAGTATCGGAAGTTGGAGAAAAGTGGGTGAAGATGCTGCGTAGTGCGTGTCCTGTTTTTGTGAGAGGCGTCGCAAGCATTTCCACGCAACACGCACCCCTGTTCACGTCTTGCTGCTTCCCCCGGTGCGCGGCAGCGGCGGCAGCGGCGTCGAGGCTCGGCGAATGTGGTTCGCCTCCAGAAAAGCGATCACCAGCTCTCGCACCTGCTCCGCAGTAAGGTGGGCTGTGTTGATGCGCAGGTCGGCGTGCTCATAGGCGTGCCGAAGTCGCTGTCTCTCTTTGACCAGATTTTCGGCGCTCCAGGAGACGTCGGGGCGACGGCTGCGCTGTCCTTCCAGGTCGTTGTCCAGATAAATGAGCACGCGCGGAAAGCCGAATTGTTTCCAGAGATCGGGCGCGTCGCTGTGCTCCTGGCTGACCGGCCGCGCATTCCAGCCTGCCGCGCGCAGGGCCTCCACCAGGGTGGATTTTCCGCTTGCGCTCACGCCCACGACCTTGATCAGCGGCAATTTTTCGACCATTAAGTTGGCGGTCAACACGACCTCCTGTTCATCCCCTCCACCGCTTCGTTCCCTCCATGGGGTTCTACAGGGGCGCAGTCATGCGCAGACGTCGCACCTCGCTTTCTGTGCATTGCTCTCGCACCTTGACGACCAGCACCGTGGCGTCGTCGCGCGGCCGTCCTCGCTCCAGGTCGAGCGCAGCCTGGAGAATGGCGTCGGCGCTGCGGGTGGCCTCTGTGCAGGGCTCCCGATCGACGGTTGCGACCAGCGCCGCCAGGTCGAGCACCGGCTCTCCGGTGGCGCTGCCAGCGCGCCAGACGCCATCGGTGACCACGACCAGCGTGAGACGGGGCTGCAATGCAAGCTCCATGATTTGCGGCTTGGTGTTGCGGTGCACGCCGATGGCGTCGCTGGGAAGATCGATCCAGATCAACTCTTCTTCCCGCCGCAACAGGCTGGGATGCCGCGCGTTGCGGCTGAGCACCAGGGTGCGCGTCGCCAGATCGACGCTGACGATGGTCAGCTCGCAGCTGACCTGCCCTCCGCGTTGCGTGCGCAGGTAATCGTGCGCCGCACGGGCGACGGCGCCGTCGCGCACCCCCTCGGCGATCAGGGAGATCGCCTTGCGCGCCACCATGTTGCTGATCGCCTTGGCGCTCTTGCCGCTGCGCTGTCCGTCGGCCACGACGATGCTGAAACCGCCGTGCGGGCGCTCGATCACCTCCACCGTGTCGCCGCTTTCGCTCGAGGCGTATTTGCTCACCTTGGAGACGGCTACATCCACTTCCAGCCGCACCGGTCGCCATCCTTTCCGTTTGACCCACGAAGAACTACGAAAGACTTTCAACCTTCCAGATCGACGCCCAGGATATCGTCGGCGCTGACGCCGTAACATTCCGCCAGGAGCATCAGTTCGCCGAGCGTCAACCTGCGACTTCCATATTCGACCTCGTAAAGAAGCTGTTGCGACAAACCGGTGCGCTCTCGCACTGCGTCGTAGGAAAGGCTGCGCGCGGCGCGCAGTTGACGCAACGTGGCGCTGATGCGGCTGCGCGCCATCTGGCTCACCGCAGCGCGCACTTTCGCTTCGTCAAGGGGACCTCTGGACGCCAGGTCTGTCTTTTGTTCTTGGCGCACGAGCGAAGCGCGCAGCCGGTTCAAAAACGTTTCATCGCTCATCTTGCGGCGCTCCTTCCTCTGGCGGCAGCTCCACCAATGCCGAGGCCACCGCCATGCCCTGCATCTGCTCGACGGTGAAGGCAAGGTTCGCATAGTGAACTGTAACGCCCACCGACGGCACGGCGCCCAGCTCGGCCATGATCAGCCCGCCCACCGTCTCCGCTTCTGGATGTTCTATCTTCAATCCCAGATGTTGCGCCAGTTCGTCGACGAGCAGATCCCCGCGCACGCGCACATGGCGTGCATCCAGCGCTTCGAGCGGCGCCGGTTCAACGTCGAACTCATCTTGAATCTCGCCGACGATCTCTTCGACCAGGTCTTCCATCGTCACGAGACCGGCGGTGCCGCCAAACTCATCGAGCACGATTGCGATCTGGACGTGTTCGCGACGAAAGCGTTGCAACATCTCTTCCAGCGGCAGCGTCTCCGGCGCAAAGAGGGGCGGTCGCATGCAGGCGCGCAGGTCGAACGCTCCCGGAAAGTTGACGATGGAACGGGCGACGTCCTTGGCGTGAAGGATGCCGACAATGTGATCGCGGTCGCCCTCATACACCGGATAGCGCGAATGGGGCTGAAAGGTCAGCGTCTCCAGCACCTCGCGTTCATCGGCTGTCACCGGGATCGCCGCCATGCGATTGCGCGGCGTCATGATCTGCGCCACCGTCCGCTCATGAAACTCAAAGATGTTTTCAATGTAGGTCTGTTCGGTCTGGTCGAGCAGACCTCTTGCGGTGCTTTCCTCCACAATATACGCAAGCTCTGCGGAAGAGGCAAGGCGTTCGGCCGGACTCACCGGCGGCAGACGGATCAAGCGCAGGATCGCATCGCCCGCCCAGTTGAGAAAGACGGTCAAGGGCAGAAACAGGCGTTCGCCGATCGCCATGGCGCGCTCGATCCGGATCGTGGTCTCCACCGGATGTTGCAACGCCAACGATTTCGGCGCCATTTCGCCAAAGACGACATGTAAATAGGTGAGGAGACCCACCGCCAGGATCGTGGCGACGGTGTGCGCCACTGCGCTGGACACCCCGCTCCGCTCTTCCAGCGCATGCAAAATCCAATCGGCCACGGTGTGCTCACCATACATGCCCAACCCCAGGCTGGCGACCGTGATGCCGATCTGGGCCGTGGAGATATAGCGGTTGAGCTTGCGAGGGGTGCGCAGAATGTCGAGCGCCCGGCGCGCGGCGGCCACGCCCTCTTCGGCAAGCTGCTGCAGACGCGTGCGCGGCGCGGAGGCGATGCCAAACTCGGCGGCGACAAACAGGCCGTTGAGCAGAATTAACAACGCAATCACCGCCAGCGGAAATAGAATCTCGCTCATCCGTAACGCTCCTGCCAGCGCAGCCGCTGCATCTCGTTCAACGCCAGGCTGACCCGCCCGATGTGCGTGCGCTCCATCTCCTCGACGCGCAGGCGCATCCCATTCACATCGACCTCCTCGCTCACCTTGGGCAACCGCCCCAGCCGTTCAATGACAAGCCCGCTCACGGTGTCGGCCTCCTCGCTCTCGAACGAAACGTCGAGCAGATCGGCCAGATCGTCGACCGGCACGTCCCCGCGCACCCAGAGACGGCCGTCTGCTTTCAGTTCCATCGCCGGCGCGCCGAGGTCGAATTCGTCCTCGAATTCACCTACGATCTCCTCGAACAGATCCTCGATGGTGATCATGCCGGCGGTGCCGCCGTATTCATCGAGGACGATCACGAGATGAAGGTGCTCGCGCTGCATCAAGGCAAGCACTTCTTCGGCGGGCAGCGTTTCTGGCACGAAGCGCACCGGCCGCATGTGCGCACGCACGCTCAGCGACGACGCTTCCTGGTTCGATGGCGACGTCCGGCGCAGATAGTGCAACTTCAACAGGTCGCGAATGTGGACAAATCCGACGATGTGGTCGATGTCCTCTTCGTAGAGAGGCAGGCGCGAAAAGGGTGAGTTGGCCAGCAGACGCAGGAGCTCCTCGCAGGACTGGTCGACGGGGGCCGCCAGCATGCGATTGCGCGGCAGCATCACGCGCCGCGCCGTTTCGTGACGCAGCTCCAGCGTATTGACGAGCAGCCGGGTTTCCTGCTTTTCGAGGACGCCTCCTGCGCGGCTTTCCTCCACCAGCAGCACAATTTCGTCCGGAGAGTGAATATGGGCGTGCTCGGCGACAGGTCGGGCGCCAAGCAGACGGAGCAGCAGCCGCGCCGAGCCGTTGAACAGCCAGATCAAGGGGCGATAGAGCGCCATCGACCAGCGCATCGCCGACGCCGTCAACAGCGCCGTTCGCTCCGGATATTGCAGGCCGACATTCTTGGGGAGCAGCTCACCGAAGAGCACCTGCAGACCGGTCAGGGTCAGAAGGATGGCGATCGAGAGCGCAGACTGCAACGCAATGCGGCCCGCCGCATCGACGCCATCGAGCCAGGGCGAGAGCAGGCGCAGGATGTTCGCCTGCCCATAATAGCCGAGCACCAGGCTGGAAAGCGTGATTCCCAGCTGACAGGCGGCCACCAATCGGTCCAGCTGCGCCGGCTGCTGCATGACGGAAAGCAGCCAGCCGGCTGTGCGGTTGCCCTCCTCCGCCATGGCGGCGAGCCGTGAGCGCTGCGAGCTGACTACAGAAAATTCACCGGCGACGTAAAGCGCGTTCACGGCGATCAAGAACACGATGACGCCGGCGACAATCAACCAACTCATAGGCGATCTCTATGTTCAGAGCGCATTGCCTGATTCGTCAAATGGGGATGAACCCTGCACAAGAGGGCCTCAGGGTGCGGTCACCACAATCGACGCCTGTTGCGAAACGACATTGCGCCCCGATCCTCCGCTGGAGGCCACCAACCCATAGGTCGTCGACTGCGGCGACGCGTCCGCCGGCACCTCCACGCGCAACATTACATACGCAGTGTTGCCAGGCCCGACGCCGGCGACGCTCAGGTCATTGGCGGCGCACACGCCGTCGGGGCGGCAAAGTTGGGCCGCAAAGGCGCCGGGCTGCACGATCGACAGGTAGAGCGTGTCGCTGGCCTCGCCGCTGTTTGTCATCAACAACCCCACTTCACAGCGCTGGCCCCGGTTGCAGGTCGCCTCGCTCCCGTTGGCGGGCGCCAGCACGACGCCGTAGCGGATGTTGGGCGTTGGCGTCGGCGTCGGCGGCTGCGGCGTCCATGTCGGCGTGAAGATCGGCTCCGGCGTGAAGCTAGGCGTCGGCGTGATCGTCGGCGTCGGCGGCAGGTAGGCGACCGTCGTCGTGTACACCTGCGCAGAGCCGTCGGGGAGGACGACGAGCAAGCGATAGACCTCGTCTTTGTCTCGGATGCACTCTTCTCGTTCACCCTGACCGTTCATCGGCAAATTTTCATAATAAACTTCGCGCACGTTCTGGACATTCCAGCGAATGAAGGTGCACCCTCCTTTGGGCAAAGCTGGCTCGTCCGGCCCAAAAACGATGATCGGCGTGCCCATCGGCGTGGGCGTGGCGGTGTCGGTGGGCGTGGGCAGCGCCCCGTTGGCCGGCGTGGAGGTGGGCAGGTCGAAGATCGGCGTCGGTCGACGCGTGGGAATGGCCAGGTCGATGTTAAACGGCGGCGCATCGCCTGAGTTTAAGGCCGCGCCTTCGCCGGAAACGGCCGGGGGGAGCTGCACGCCCGTCTCGGGCAGTGCAAGCACGATCGGCGTCGGCGTCACCGCTTCGGGAAAGGAGGGCGGTGCGTTGGCGGCGGGCGGCGCGATCGGCGGGGCGCTCCCCGGCGCAGGCTCTGGAGTCGCAGTTTGGACAATAAAGACTACAGGCGTCGGCGCTGCGTTGGCGGCGCTGACCGTATCGACGCTGCCGGCCGCACGCGCAGGCAGGTTGCGCGCGATCCATTGCCAACCGGCGTAGGTGGCGACCATGCCGCTGCACAGAAAAACCGAGACGAAGACCAACGCTGCGCCGATCCAGGCCCAGCGCTTTCGGCTGTCCTCCTCCTGCTCTTCTTCGCCGAGCAGCGGCTCGAAGGGAGCTCCGCCGGGAAGGTCGAGCGGCTGCATCCCCGCCCAGGCGTCTTCTGCGACGGCATGAAGCGGGATGAATGCAGGGTCGGCGTTTGCGACGCGGCGAAAGCGCGGACACCCGCGATATTGGCCGGAGAGACAATAGCTCGCCTGATCGCCGAGCAAGATCATCTCGGCTGCGCCGGAGGCCAGGCATTGATTCTCGAAACTGGGAAATTCAACAGGCGGTTCACGACGCTGCGCGACAGAAATCTGCGCCAGGTGTGGGCAGAATTCCTGCGAGTGATCCGCTCGTTGCGATAAGCGCTGAGACATCTATCGACTTCCGGCCAGCAGTTCCGCAGCCAGCGCCAGCCCTTCTTCCGGCGTCTTGATTTCGCCGGCGGCCTGCGCCTCGCGCAGTTGCTCCAACAACTCACCCACCTGACGTCCAGGCTCCAAATTGAAATAGTGCATCAGCATCCGTCCATCCACGAGCGGCTTGCGCACCTCCTCCAGGCCATCTGGCCCCAGGCCAAATTGGATCAGATCGACGGCGTGACGCACGTACGCCGTCCAATCCGGCGGCGCTTCGGCGAAAATGGCCTGATAGTCCGCCAGCGCCAGCAGCACGGTGGCGACGCCGACGTCGGCGTGCGCGGCGCTGCCATAGACGCTCTGGCTGGCGTCGCGAAAGAAGCGATAGCAGGCGCG
>Ga0116210_1000760_pt1 | contig 28867 bp, 41 predicted proteins | sample TshhotsprinmetaG_FD_94483 | JGI IMG/M metagenome (GOLD analysis project Ga0116210, IMG submission 94483) | Hot spring microbial communities from South Africa to study Microbial Dark Matter (Phase II) - Tshipise hot spring metaG | ecosystem: Environmental > Aquatic > Thermal springs > Hot... | reverse complement strand
AGGGATGGAAATTAATGTAATGAAAAATGCTCATCTACAGTGATTGAATTTGTTCCGTGCTTTTGCTGACGCGCTCAGCTTTTTCCGCTAACCGTTGCAAATGTTCGTCAATGAGTCGCGACGTTTGATGAATATCGTTTGTGCTCGCATTCATTTCTTCTAGCAAGCTCGCAAACTCTTCATTCAACGTATTTTGACGATCCGTCACATCGGTGGCGATTTTAAAGATGGCTTGCACGTCGCCGTTGTCGTCTAACACAGGGGCATATAGCGCCTCTAGCCATACATGTTTTCTGTGACGGGTGACGCGTTGCACTGTGCCGTAAAACGGTTGTTTCTTTTTTAGACGATTCCAAAATTCCGTATACGCATAGCTGTTTGTGTATTCTGGGAGGCAAAATTGACGGTGGGATACACCGAGTACTTGCTGTTCGGTATAACCCATCGTTTGTAAAAATGCGTCGTTTGCCCATAATACCGTTGTATCAGGGCGAAAGATAATCATCGCAAATGAACGGTTCATCGATTCAAAAAGATGTTGCAAGTTTATAGGAATAGCATGTAATTTCATCGTGCCGTGTCCTCCTAATCATGGGATAGGTCTATTATACTATATCGCATCGTATAGCGGCAATTGCACGTATACTGTCGTTCCTTTTCCGCGTTCGCTTTCAAAACGAATGGAGCCGCCGTGCAGTTTGACGATTTGTTTGACGATCGCAATGCCAAGACCTGTTCCACCATGTTCGCGCGAGCGGGAGCGGTCGGTGCGGAAAAATCGTTCGCCGAGCCGTTCGAGATCTTGTTGCGACATTCCTTGTCCATCATCGGCGATGATGAGCTCGCACATCGTATCTTTTCTCGTTGTGCGCACCGTTATATTGCCGCCGGAAGGAGTGTAGCGCAAAGCGTTGTCTAGCAAATTTTGCAACACTTGTTCGATGCGGTCTGGGTCGCCATCGACGATTAAGTCGTGATCGAGGTCGAGCAAAAGATGAATGTACTTTTCTTGCATCATTCGTTCATACTTTTCCATCGTCTCTTCTATGAGCTGCGCGATCGAAAATGGTGTGCGCACGAGCGGATACGTGCCTTCAAGTTGCGCCAAGTCAAGCAAATCGCGCACAAGTCGCTGCATGCGGCTTGCCTCGCGGTGAATGAGTTTCATATATTTTTTTTGTTGTGCTTCATCTTTCACGACGCCGTCTAACAGCGCTTCGCTATATCCTTTCACATAACTGAGCGGCGTGCGCAGTTCGTGCGATACGTTCGCTAAAAATTCTTTTTTCCGCTCGTCTTCTTTTGCAAGCGCATGCGCCATTTGATTAAACGCTTTCGCTAATTGTCCGATTTCATCTTCTGTCTCCGCTTGTACTTCGACGGAAAAGTCGCCTTGCGACACGCGATAAGCGGCTTGTTGCATATGTTGTAGAGGCTTTGTTAAATGCATCGCAATTTTTCGCCCGACAAATACAGTAATGAATAAAAAAAGGCTGCCGCCGATCATGACGAACATTTGAATGCGCTCGAGCACATCTTCAATGGACGCGAGCGGAACGTATAAATATAAAATGCCCATGAGGCGATGCTCATCTAACAAAGGAATGATGATGCCGACGATGTGGCGCTCAAACGTCTGTTCATATCCTTTTTTCGTTACCGTTTCCCCAGCAAGAAGCCGTTGTCGCTCTTGTTCGCTAATAATGGAGTGATGATCGACTTCAAACGGCAAGCAGGCGCTTAATTCACGCGGATTGTTCACGAGAACGATATCCGCATCCGATACGTCGTTTATGAGGGAGACGGTCGCGCGAAACGAGTCGGTAATGGCGCCTCCTTCATATTTGGCGGCGATGTTCATTCCTTCCCGCAGCAACCGTTGTTCGACGTTTGTAATATAAATGTTTTCATATACGTAAACGACAACTGCGTATAAAAGCCCTACCGCAAGAACTAAAAAGGCGGTAATCGTCAGCCATACTTTTTGTTGTAGTGAAAGTGCGTTAAATCGTCTCATCAAATTTATATCCCACTCCCCATACCGTTTGGATGAGTTGTCCTGCTTCGCCTAATTTAATGCGCAACGTTTTAATGTGCGTATCCACTGTTCGCGTGCTGCCGATATAATGAATGCCCCAGACGCGATCTAATAGCTGCTCGCGCGTAAATACTTGACCGCGATGTTTCATAAACAATATGAGCAGTTCAAATTCTTTTAACGTTAATACAACCGGTTTTCCGTTGACGGTGACTTTTCGTGCTTTTTCATCGACCGCAATCGGACCTGCTTCATGTTTCGTTGTCGTCTCTGCGCTTTTCGTACGTCTGAGCACCGCATATACGCGCGCGACTACTTCGTTTGGGCTAAACGGTTTGACGATGTAATCGTCCGCACCAATTTTTAACCCATAGACGCGATCCCATTCATCGCTTCGTGCTGTTAAAAAGATGATCGGTACTTGGGACCGTTCGCGCACATGCATACAAAAACGATAGCCATCGAGCTTCGGCATCATAATATCTAGTAAAATTAAGTCGACGTGGGTGTTCGCTAGCATCGCTAACCCTGCTTCGCCATCGTCTGCTTCGACGCACGTAAATCCTTCTTGTTCTAAATAGAGACGAAGTAACTCGCGCATTTCTTTTTCATCGTCAATAATTAAAATGGTCGCCACAATTTATTCCTCCTTTGCATCACGGAAAAAGACGTAAAACGGTCCATTTCCGACAGGGACAGTTTTCGTTTGTTTGAGCGTTTTTTCATCAACGAAAACGAGTTCGTTGCTGTCGTAGCTAGCGATCACGATCTCATTTTTCGCTTTTGTCATCGCAAACGGATTCGCTCCAATGTCCAATGCGTTTGTCATACGTTTTGTTTTCGGATCAAACGCGTACAACATGTTTGATCCGTGGCAAAGGACGTAAACGGATTGCTCGGTTTGAAGAAATTGAATCGGCATCGTCTCCGCTGGCACGCGCGCGATCATTCGTCCGTCGACTAGCGAATGGACGAACGCCTCTTGTTGAACGGTTGCGCCACCTCCGTGTCCGCCGACCCATAATTCATCCGTTTCGGTCACGACTAAACCGCTAACGGCAGAATCGAGCGTATCGACCGTTTGTTTTACTTGTTTTGTCCCCCAATCAATGAATGAGATTGCTCCGTTTTTGAAATGAATGACAATCCATTGCCGATGTTTGTCGTCCTCGACAATTGTAAAAGGGGATGGGGGAGTATGAATCGTATCCGTTACTCTCCCATCGAACGTCATGATGGAGACGGTTCCTTTTTTTTCGTTGACAACGAGCAATGCTCGTTCGGTGGCAAGCACGTCTGTTACGCCTTTGTCTACGTTCCACCGTTTCGTTTCTGTTCCTGTCGATAACGTGTAAGCGATCATTTCATCCATGTCTTGTCCGAATAAAACGATCGTATCCCCGTCAGGAAGAAGGGTGGCTTTTGTAATCGGTTGTTTTACTTGCCATGTTGCAAGCTGTTTTTTCGTGTTATAATCAATGAATGACAAGCTTTGTTCTTTCATGTTGACGACGCCGATCACCGCTTGCTCTCGCTCGATCGGGGTGTACGTTTGCGGGGTACAGCTTGTCAATAAAACGATGATGAGTAAAATAAAGAGACGAACACGCATCGCATGAATCCTCCATCGAGTATGTTTATCATCATTGTAACAAATTTTTGTGAACATTTTGTGAAACAAATGTATTGTAACATAGGAAGGGGATGAAAATGAGAAAGTGGCTATTGTTGTTTTCGTTCGTTTTGCTCGTTGTTGCTGGTTGCGCCAATGCGCCTGAAGAAGAATCACTGGCGTATTTAGACGTAAAAATGGCGATTGCGGAGAAGCTCCCGGTCAATGAAGAAGTGGAGCTCGCTTGTTTTGCGACATACGGTGACGAAAAGGTGACAGATGCATCAGAAGTCAAATTTGAAGTATGGAAGCATGGCGAGGAAAACCGCGAAATGATTGAAGGAACGCATGTCGGTGATGGAAAATATGTCGCCCGTTATACGTTTCCGACAAAAGGGACGTACTCTGTCGTGGCGCATGTGACAGCGAAAAATATGCATAACATGCCAAAAGTGGACGTAGTGGTAGAATAAGAAAAACGGCGGAAAATATTCGCCGTTTTTTTTTCATATATATAGAAAAAATGGACGAGTGGGGGAGAGCGTATGTGGATGCGCGCGATGCAAATTGCGTTTGTGTATGTCGGAACTGTTGTTGGGGCAGGGTTTGCGACGGGAAAAGAAATTGTGCAATTTTTTACACAATACGGTGCGATCGGGATGGTGACGATTGCACTCAGCGGAGGGTTGTTTATTTTTTTTGGGACGCGTTTAATGATGATGGCGAATCGGCTTCATGCGCGCTCGTATGAACAACTGAATGCGTATTTGTTTGGAAAAGTGGGCGTTTTCGTTAACGTGTTTATGTTTTTGGTGTTATTTTCTGTCACATCTGTCATGTTGTCGGGGGCGGGAGCGGTGTTTGAGGAACAGCTTCATATGCCAGCATTTGTCGGGCTGATGTTGACGGTGTTGCTCGCTTTTGTGACGATGTTGTTTGGTTTAAACGGCATTTTAAGCGTCAATATGATTGTTGTTCCGCTTATGATCGCCTTTAGTTTATTCATTTCGTTTATGAATGGGGGCGAAATCGTTTGGACAAAGCCGCCGCTTGCCGCTTTTTTTTCCCCGTTTGCGTATGTGGCGTTTAATTTAGCAATGGCTCAAGTCGTTCTCGTTCCGCTGGCGGCGGAGGTGAACGATGAAAAAGTCATTCGTCTCGGCGGATGGTTGGGCGGTTTGTTGTTAATGTTTATTTTATTAAGCAGCCATTTGTCGCTTTCGTTTCTTCCAGAGTTGCAGTCTTACAGCATCCCGATGGCAGAAGTCGTGAAACGTTCGCTCGCTTCGTTTTATGGGCTATATGTTGTCATCATTTACGGTGAGATTTTTACGTCGTTTATTGCGGGGGTGTTTGGATTGCATCGAAAATTAGCTCTTTTTTTTCAAAACCCGATGGTTGTACTAGCGGCGCTTTTATTGGCGATGTACGCGTTTAGTTTAGTTGGTTACCATGCGCTTCTCACTGTGTTGTATCCTTTGTTTGGCTATATGAGTATCGTATTTATTTTCTTACTTTTCTATCGAAAAATGCCTAGCTAGAAAAAAAGAAGTGTAGTACATTGAATGTAGAGGAGGTGGGAGCGCGTGAAAAAAGCGATGGTTGCTTTCGTCGTGGGCAGTTTGCTTTTATTTACGCTTGAAACGTTCCATATCATTCAATGGTATCGTGCGAGTGTATGGCCGGCGGTTGTTTTTTCTTTCGGACTTATTGTTCATCTATATGTGTTTAAGCGCGGTGTGCGGGAGCACGAAGCGTTTCTTTTATTGCCGGCTGCCATTGCGTTATGGATGGGTGCCTTTGCGTTTAGCCAATACTTTTTGCTTAACGACGGAACGATGTATGTGTTGGCGTTTACGATAGGATTGTTAGAATGGTGGATGTTTAGCCATGAAGCGTGGCTAAAACAGCCGCTTCTCTTTTGTTTCGGATGTAGCGTCGTAGCTAGTTTAGAGACAGGGGAGATGTTTTTGCCGCTTATTCTTTCTGTCGTCGGAATTGCAGCATACGTGTATCGCACAAAAAACGAGCGAGCCAATGCGCATTAGGCTCGCTTTTTTCTTATTGCATATGAAAGCGATGTAAAATTTGTTTCAGCTGTCGCACTTCCTCCGCGAGCACAGCCGCTTCTTTGGCGAGTTGATGGACGCTTGACGCTTGTTGTTCAAGACCGCTTGCCGTTTCGTGCACAACTTTTGTGAAGTCATTGGCGATCGTATAAATGTCTCCAATCGCTTCATGCAGTTCGCTTCCTTCTTTCGTCGCTTGCTGCATAAGCGTTCGGTTTCGTTGAATTAAGGCGTGCAATTCATGAGACATCGTTTGAAAGTGAGCGAGACTTTCGGTCATTTTTGTTAGTGAAATCGTCGTTTCATCGATTGTATTCGCCTGCTTCGTCACGGCGGTTGCCACGTTTGACAATTGATGATGTGTATTCGCAAGCGACGACAAAATTTCGGATGCGAAAGCGTTCGTATGCTCGGCCAGTTTACGCACTTCAGAAGCGACGACCGCAAACCCTTTTCCTGCGTCTCCTGCTCTTGCTGCTTCGATGGAAGCGTTTAATGCAAGCATGTTCGTCTGTTCAGCAATGGCCGTAATAGCGGATACTTTTTGCATTAAGGTATCCGCTTCTTTGGCGACGGTTTGAATGGTATGCGCCGTGCCGTTCATGTGTTGGGTAGTTTCTTTCATTTGTTGTTCAATGTTTTGCATATGACGATATCCTGTTTGTGCGGAGTCAAATGTCGTTTGCGCCCGCTTGACTACTTGTTCAATATCCATTTGAACGTTTTGCATATATTGCAACATCGTTTGAATGCGCTGCTTCGCTTCGTCGACAAACGCTGTTTGTTTTTGCGCGCCTTCACGAAACGTCTCCATCGTCGCTGACACTTCATCGAACGCTTCAGCTATTCGTTTCGCCTCTTGTTTTTGTTCATCGCTTACACGCTCAACGGAATGAGTCGCTTTGGCGATTTGTTGCAAAATGGTGCGCAAACCGAGAATGACTTTGTTGATTTCATAGCCGATTTGATGAAAAGCGTTTCGTTTTCCGACCGTTTTTACTTCTACATGAAGCTGCCCGGATGAGACGGAACGGGTAACGTGATACCAAGTGTGCAGCCGGTTCATCACGATTCGGTAAAACGGAAAAGAAACGAGAACGCCGGCCGAACATGTGCTAACGACAAGAATGAGCGTTTGGCTAAGCGACAGCCGCAACATAAGCGAAAAAACAAATAGCGCAACCGTCGGCAATAACACGATCACGCTCAGCCACGTTTCAATATATGGCTGATGGATAAGACGTCCCATACGTAAGTTAAACCGCTTTCCATTTTGTTCAAAAAGCGGACAAGAAGCGTCGATCAGCACTTCGCCTGTATTTCGTTTATACTGCTGTAATAGCGGTACGGTTGTTTTTGCTGATTTTTTTCCTACTTCGTCATCAAAGATGATCCCTTCTCGCAATCGGTTCGTATGCACAAGACCGCGCCCATCTTCATCGACAATGACGAAATATTCATCGCGCTCAAGATGGCGGTCTAATACATCGCGTAACGAATCAAGCTGATGAGCGAGCGGTCGATCAAACTGAAAAGCTTGTCTGACTTCTTTCGCTACCCGCTGCACTTTTTGCAACGCTTTTTTTGCTGGCCGTGAATGTAACAATCGCATCTCCCCCTTTATCCCCTTACTTACAATATACACAATTTTCAAATAATAAAAAAGTCATAAAATAAATGAATGGACAAATGATAAAAAGGGAGGTGATGGCTGATGACGCAATCGAAAAGGCAAAAAGAGCGGCAATGGACGGTGCGCAAGCAGGCGCAAAATGAACCGCATGGTAAAGTGAAGTCGTTTGAACAGCTTGCAAAAGAAGAAAAATAAATGGAAAAGGCTGTCCCAAAAAAGTTTGTGACAGCCTTTCGCCGCGTTATCTTGCTTTTAACGCCCGTATTTCGTTTTCATGTACAAGTGACCGAACAGCAAGCGACTGAATAGCTAGCTCGTGCCGTGCTTGGGTAGCGATGACATCGTCTAGTTTTTGGGACATTTCAGCGAGGTTTTGCTTGATCGTTGGAATTTCATTTACTATTTCTAATGTTTCTAACACGGCTTGCTTAATTAGAGGAATATGTGCGACGTCATCTTTTGTAGCCATACGTTGTTCGATGCTTGCGATATCGTCTTTTGTAGCCATGCGTCGCTCGATGTCATCAATATCGTCTTTTGTGGCCATCGTTTGTTCGATGCGCTCGATACGTTCATTCATGGCAACGATATCGTCTTTTGTAGCCATACGTCGCTCGATGTCAGCGATGTCGTCTTTTGTGGCCATACGTTGTTCGATGCTTGCGATGTCATCTTTTGTAGCCATACGTTGTTCGATGCTTGCGATGTCATCTTTTGTAGCCATACGTTGTTCGATGCTTGCGATGTCATCTTTTGTAGCCATACGTTGTTCGATGCTTGCGATATCGTCTTTTGTAGCCATACGTCGCTCGATGTCAGCGATGTCGTCTTTTGTGGCCATCGTTTGTTCGATGCGCTCGATACGTTCATTCATGGCAACGATATCGTCTTTTGTAGCCATACGTCGCTCGATGTCTGCCATGTCATCTTTTGTAGCCATATGTTCGCGCAACGATGCGAGCTCATCGAGGATACGTTGAAGCATCTGTTCCACTCTCGTTCACCTCCCCTCGACAAGATTATATCACCATGCATGCGAAAAATCGACAGAAAAAGGGTGCCTCAAACTGATATGAGACACCCGAGCGTTTAATAGTTTAAATCAATGCGAATTCCTTTGACGCTGTACAAAATATTTTCAGCGATATTAGTAACATGGTCACCAGCGCGCTCAAGATTGCGCGTCACGAAAGATAGTTGCGTAATTTGGTTCGTGAACTCCGGCTTTTCGCCCATCAAATCAACTAACTCTTGAATGATTTTTCCTTGCAGTTCATCGACGCGATCATCTTCTAGTGCGATGCGTTTTGCTTCTTCAATATCATCGTTATGAAACGCATGAAGTGCATGATCTAACATTTCGTTGACGATAGCCGCCATTTCAGGAATGTGAACGATCGGTTTGACGTGCGGTTCTGTGCCGATAAATTTGACGGATTTGGCGATGTTGACAGCGATATCTCCGATGCGTTCGACATCAGATGAAATTTTTAGCGCAACAATTAATCGACGTAAATCGGATGCGACCGGTTGTTGCTTTAAAATCGTCATAATCGCAAGCTCATTAATTTCGCGTTCAAGCTCATTTATTTTTTTATCATTTTCGATAATTTCGTCCGCTTTTGCCACATCTTGTGTTTTGAGTGCTTCAATTGCTTCATGTAAAGCATGTTGGGAGGCAGATACCATCGTCATTAATTTCTCGCGCAGTTGTTGAAGCGCTGCATCAAATGTAGAGCGTTTTGTCATGTTGAATCACCTAACTTTTTTTTGTTGTTATTATATCCTGAAAACAGTTCACAAATAAAGCATAATTTTTTTGTAGAATGAATATATGTTTTATGATATATTGTTAGGCGTACAATTGAAGAAGAATTCTGCGCGCGGCGCAGGAGAGGTTCTAGAACACCCTCTATAAAAAAACTAGGGATAGCTATGTCCGTAGGGGGATAGCTTTTTTGTTTTAGAACGCTCTTTCTTCTCACGATGTTAGAAAGGGGAGCGAAAGATGAAAAAAGAAAAAGCAGTCGTCGTGTTTAGCGGCGGCCAAGATAGCACGACTTGTTTATTTTGGGCGAAAAAGCATTTCGCTGAAGTGGAAGCGGTGACGTTCGATTACAATCAACGCCACCGGCTTGAAATTGACGTTGCCGCATCGATCGCAAAACAACTGGAAGTGCCGCATACGGTGCTCGATATGTCGCTATTACATCAACTAGCGCCGAACGCGCTGACAAGAAGCGATATCGCGATCGAGCAAAAAGAAGGAGAGCTGCCATCGACATTTGTTGATGGACGCAATTTATTGTTTTTATCATTTGCAGCCGTGCTTGCCAAACAAAAAGGGGCACGCCATCTTGTCACAGGGGTATGTGAAACGGATTTTAGCGGCTACCCAGATTGCCGCGACGTATTTATTAAATCGTTAAACGTGACGCTCAATTTAGCGATGGATTACGAATTTGTCATTCATACGCCGCTCATGTGGCTCAATAAAGCGGAAACGTGGAAGCTTGCTGATGAGTTGGGGGCGCTTGAATTTGTGCGCACGAAAACGCTCACGTGCTACAACGGCATCATCGCAGACGGTTGCGGTGAATGTCCGGCATGCGTGTTGCGCAAGCGAGGTTTTGAACAATATATGAATGAAAAGAAAGGAGCATATGCGCAATGATCCAACAAATTTATCCGCAAGTGGTGCACCCGTTTCGCTACGAGCTAAATAAAGATATGCAAATCGCTGCAGCGCACTTTATTCCGCACGAAGCGGCAGGACAGTGCGCGAATATGCATGGCCATACGTATTTTGTCAACATTACTGTCGCAGGCGATGAACTCGATGAATCAGGCTTTTTAATTAACTTTCAACAGTTGAAGAAAATTGTTCATAACCGTTTCGACCATACGGTGATGAATGACCATACAGACTTATTTAGCGATACATCGGCCGAACATTTTCCAACGACCGAAGTGGTGGCACGGAAAATTGCTGAAATCGTTCAAGCCCACTTAGATACGTTGCCAAATCGTCCGACGTGCGTGCAAGTGTTTGTGCGCGAGTCCCCAACAAGCTATGTCGTATATCGTCCGAAAGCAGGGAAACAATAATGGAGCGCATCCCAATCATTGAAATATTCGGTCCGACCATTCAAGGGGAAGGGATGGTCATTGGACAAAAAACGATGTTTGTGCGCACAGCAGGATGTGATTATCGCTGCCATTGGTGCGACTCATCGTTTACGTGGGACGGTTCGGCGAAAGATGAAGTGGAATGGCTGACGCCCGAACAAATTTGGCAACGGCTAAAGCAACTCGGAGATGACCGTTTCAACCACGTGACGATTTCCGGCGGCAATCCCGCGCTGCTTAAAGGGCTTTCGGCGCTCGTTGCCCATTTGAAAGAAAAAGGGGTGCGCATTGGATTAGAAACGCAAGGGAGCGTATGGCACGATTCGTTTGACAATATCGACGATTTGACGATTTCACCAAAGCCGCCAAGTTCAAACATGGAAACAAACTTTGCGACGCTTGATATGATTATGGATCGTTTAGCTACGCATCGCGGACGGGTGAGCTTAAAAGTCGTCGTGTTTAACGATCAAGATTTTTCTTATGCGACGTATGTGCATCAACGTTATCCGTCCGTTCCGTTTTACGTGCAAGTAGGCAACGATCATATACATGAAGCAGACGATGCGACACTTCGCTTCAAACTATTACAAAAGCTTGAATGGCTCGTTGAACAAGTCATACAGTCTAAACATATGAACGACGTTTGCGTATTGCCGCAACTGCATACGTTATTGTGGGGCAATCGCCGCGGCGTATAACTAAAGGAGGAGAAAAAATGGCAGGGAGAAAAGAAGAACAATTGCAAGGGGTAACACTTCTTGGAAACCAAGGAACGAAATATGTATTCGAATACAATCCAGACATTCTTGAAGTGTTCGATAACAAACATCCTGATCGCGACTATTTTGTAAAATTTAACTGTCCGGAGTTCACGAGCTTATGCCCTAAAACAAATCAACCAGATTTTGCTACAATTTACATTAGTTACATTCCTGATAAAAAATGTGTTGAAAGTAAGTCGCTCAAGTTATATTTATTTAGCTTCCGCAATCATGGCGATTTCCATGAAGATTGCGTCAATATTATTATGAACGATTTAATTCGCGTCATGGAGCCACGTTATATTGAAGTGTGGGGTAAATTCACGCCGCGCGGTGGCATCTCGATCGACCCTTATTGTAACTGGGGTCGCCCGGGAACGAAATATGAACAAATGGCAGAATATCGTTTGTTAAATCACGATTTATATCCTGAAAAAGTAGATAATCGGTAACGAAAGGCTGGCTTGCATAAGTCAGCCTTAAAAAATTCAAAAATGATAGCTAGTTTTTTTTCGGAAACGGGTATATAATGACAAATTGTTATGAACCTTTTTTCGTTTGGGGGGTCTTCATTTGAGACAGAGAACTGCTCTTTTGATCGGAGCAACCGGATTAGTTGGAGGCGAGCTTCTTCAGCGATTGCTTCGTTCAGAGCATTATGAACGAGTGACAGTGTTTGTGCGAAAGCCTATCGCTTGTACACATGAAAAGTTACAGCAAGTCGTCGTCCATTTCGATCAGCTGGAACAATACGAAGAATATTTCCACGTGGATGATGTATTTAGCTGTTTAGGGACGACGATGAAAAAAGCAAAAACGAGACAACAATTTATTAAAGTCGATTACGAATATACGTTGCGTGCAGCCAAACTGGCGGAAAAATGTCACGTCAAAACGTTTTTATTCGTTTCTGCGATCGGTGCTGATCCGCACTCGATGTTTTTTTACAATCGCGTCAAAGGGGAAACGGAAGAAGCGTTGCAACGCTTGACGATTCGTTCACTTCATATTTTCCGTCCGTCTTTGTTGACAGGAGCGCGCGAAGAATTTCGCCTTGCTGAAAAAACAGCGGAGTGGGTTTTTCACGGTTTTTCGTTCGCGTTTGTCGGCAAATGGGAAAAATATAAGCCGATTGCGGCAAAACAAGTAGCAGAAGCGATGTATTACGCGGCGCTTTCGGAAAAACAAGGGGTGCACATTTACGAATGTAGCGAAATGAAAGGGCAATGTGAACAAAAAAGAGGGCTGTCTCATCAACAATAAGCAGCCCTCTTCTCGTTATTCCACAATTTTGTAGTTTTTATGATTGACGACCGTTCGCTCTTGCAAGTCAAGTTCTTTATAGTTTTCCATGTACGTTAAATCGACAATCACGGAATTTTCGTTTACTTTTTCAACGATTCCCCGCAGCCCATTTTTAAATTCAATGACATCGCCAATTTGCGCTTTTTTCATTGAAAATCCCCTTTACTTTTGAATTTTTAAACCTTTTTTCTATTTTGCATGATTTTTCCTCATTCGTAAAGGGCATTTTTAACTAGAAAACGATTTTAGCGCTGTGGCCAATACGGCATCGGCATGCCCGGCCAATATGGCATTTGTTGCGGCATTTGTGGGAACGGCATTTGCGGCCACATCGGTCCGATTGGCATGCCACAGCCGCAATCGCTCGGCATCATTTGTGGCATTGGCATTATTTGCGGCATCATTTGCGGCATTTGTTGCGGCATCATTTGCGGCATCGGCTGCGCTTGTTGTGGCATCATTTGTTGATCCATGCGGAAATCTTCATACATATTCCAGTCATTCATCGTTCATCTTCCTTTCTTTCATTTAGAATCCACCAACATTGTATGTGCGTTTTTTATAGACGTGTGTCAATATAACAAAATTAGGCATTCGCACATCGTATTGACATTCCCATTGAAGCGCGTTAAAACAAAGAAAGGGAGGGATGAACGTGACTGAGCAAGAAGCGAAACAACATATTGAACAGTTACGCACGCGAAACATTCCACATCTCCTTGTGAAAAAAGAACATTTTTTAACGTTTCGCCATGTGCTCGTCCAACAAGAAGATTTCAAACATTTTCGCGGCGTCGCCCAGCGCGGCGGTGATGTTATTTATTACTACATGGATGAGCCGCGCAGTTAACGTATCGCTTCAGCTTTTTTACAGCGGATATGCGCCATTGTTTCACCGCATGGACGGTCACGCCTTCTTCATCGGCAATTTGTTTCAACGTCTTTCCTTCGATGACGTGGCGAACGAGCCATATTCGCTCGCGCGGCGTCATGTCGCGCATCGCGTCTTCCCATATGATGTCGCCAAAAAAATCAACGTCTTCTCTCAACATTTGTTCGTCTAATAACGGAATGGCGACGTTTTTCGTTTCTTTCCGCAACTGTGATACGATGCGCCAACGAATCATTTTAAACGCAAACGAATGAAACGATCCTTTCGTCTCATCGTATCGCTCGTACGCCTCCCAAAGTGCGATGAGCCCGATTTGCATATATTCATCGACGACGTGACGGCGAATATGCAATTTGCGAATTATATAAGAAATAAGCGGGCGGTATTGCTCGACGACCGTTTCAAATGACATATGTGCTTCCTTTCCCGAAAGCGCGCTCTCGATGATTCCGCGGTACGTTTAGCTTATCAAAGCGGCTCGTTTGGCGCGAATCGGAAAATAGACCGAAACAATGGGTTAACATGTCCGCATATACATCATATCCCTTAAGGAAATAGGGAAAATGGGACGGAAAACGGTGGGGAAATGGGGCGTTTACGAAAAAAATGTTTTGAACGATGGGAAAATTTTGTGCTATCATAATAAAAAGTGGAAAGGTATGAGCAACATGAAAATAAGAAAAGCGATCATGAATGAACAATCGTCACAACAAAACGTATACATTTACGAAAATAAAAAGGAACAATATATCGTTGTTGCTATTCCTTATTTAGAATGGTCTATGCAAGTGACTTATGACGATTTAGCGAATATTGAATCGCGCCTACACCACTCGCTGCAACGTGTGTTAGACGAACAACATGCGTTATCGCTTGCGGTGAAGCTCGCGCAATGGATGAGAGAAATGTAAAAAGAAAGGTTCCGTTGTCAAATGAAATACGCCGTTTCCCTCTATGTAATTGTTAGTTTGGCTTGGATTATATTGACCGACTTATATGTAGACAAATTGCCTGTTCCACAACATATTGCGCCATACGTGCAAACGGTCAAAGGCTCGCTTTTTGTCGTGCTATCGGCGGTATTTATGTATATCGCCTTAAAAAAACATCGCGCGTTAAAACAAATGAGCGAAAGGGAGAAAGAACTGTTGACGCTCATTCATGCGATGCCTGATTTCGTATCGTTTAAAGATGGACAAGGGCGCTGGCTAAGGGTGAACGAATTCGGCTTGAAGCTATACGGCCTTGAGCATGTCGATTATAAAGGAAAAACGGATGCGGAGCTCGCGGAATATACCCCTCATTTTCGTGAAGCGCTATTATATTGCGTCCATTCTGATGAAGAAACGTGGCGAGCCAAAACGGTGACGCGCGCAGAGGAATCGTTTCCGATGCCAAACGGTGAAATGAAAACGTTTGACGTCATTAAAGTGCCGCTATTTTACGAAAACGGGAAACGAAAAGGGCTTGTCGTCATCGGGCGCGATATTACACAACAAAAAGTGACCGAGCAGCTGTTATTGAAGAAAGAAAAATTGTCGGTCATCGGCGAATTAGCGGCAGGCATCGCCCACGAAATTCGCAACCCGCTCACATCGATTAAAGGCTTTTTACAAATGATGAAAGAAACGAAACAAGTAGATGAGCGGTTCGTGCAAATTATGTTAGACGAAATTGAGCGCGTCAATCAAATTGTCACCCAACTTCTCGTGCTTGCTAAGCCGCAAATGAAAGCGTATAAACCGATCCATGTAAACGATGTTATCGATTACGTCATCGGGTTGTTTACGTACGAAGCGATTTTGCAAAACGTACAAATCAAATACGAACCGCGCACAAAAGCGATCGTGTATGGCGATAAAAATGGGCTTATTCAAGTTGTCGTCAACGTGGTGAAAAACGCACTCGAAGCGATGCCGAAAGGTGGAGTGCTGACGATCGCAACGGCAGACGAAGACGATCGCGTGCATATCATCATTGAAGATACAGGAAAAGGCATTGAACAAGAACGACTGAAACATATCGGAGAACCGTTTTATACGCTAAAAGAAAAAGGCATGGGTCTCGGCTTAACGACGAGCATGAAAATCGTTCATGAGCATAAAGGAACGATGCACATCGAAAGCAAAGTCGGCAAAGGAACGAAGGTTCATATCGTGTTGCCGCTTCATAAAAATGACCCGTCGTAACAACGGGTCATTTTTATCATCATTCAACCCATGTCGTGAGCTCATCAATCGGCAAACGGTATGATGCATGAGCAGGAGCGGCTGCTTTTCCAACCGTAATAAGCATGACAGGGACGTACCGGCTTGGAATGTTGAAAGCGTCCATGAACGCTTTCGTGTCGAAGCCGCCGATGGCGCACGTATCAAAGCCTTCCGCTTTCGCTGCCAACATGAATTGCATCGCAGCTAACGACGCGTTTGTGAAGGCGGCGTCGCGGGCATATTGCGCATTCGTATAGGCGCTTTCAATTTGTTTAGCGAGCGTTTCTTTTATGTCTTTCGTCATCTTTCCTTCTGCGACGAGCGGATCGTACACCGCATCTGTTTTTTGATGAGCTTGTAAGTCCCCGAGCACCGCAACGACAGCTGATGCATCAACGATTTGTCGTTGGTTGTAGGCGATCGGAAGCAGTTTTTGTTGCGCTTCTTTTCCGAAGATGACGACGAAATGCCAATGTTGCAAATTCCAAGCGGACGGGGCTTTCCCTGCCGCCTGTAAAAGCTTCGTTAATTGTTCTTTTGAAATCGAGGCGTTCGGGTCATATTGACGAACCGATTTTCGTTGTTCAATAACTGAAAGCATATATATCCTCCTTGTTGTAAACAAAAATAATGTTTCTTACTTTTTGTTAGTTAAAGATGTTATATTAATTTAGTTACATTTTGTTTGTCAAACTTTATGCATAAAGGTGATGAATCGATGGAACATTCGCACGTTTGTCCGAAAATTGAAGCGGCATTTCAACTGCTTGGGAAGCGATGGAACGGACTTATTATTCACGTCTTATTTCGCGGTCCGCTTCGTTTTAAAGACTTAGCAGAAAGCATTCCCGACATTAGTCAAAAAATGTTGACGGAACGACTAAAAGAATTGGAAGAAGAACAAATTGTCGTTCGCCACGTGTACCCAGAAAAACCTGTCCGCATTGAATATGAACTAACAGAAAAAGGAAAAGATTTGCATATCGTGATGGAAGCGGTGCAAACGTGGGCAGAAAAATGGATGTAGTCCCTACCCTTTTGCGGCTGTCGTTGCGATAGTAATAGGTGAAAGGAGGGGAGAGGCGTGATTCAACGTTCACAACTTCGGTTAACGTTTGAAGTCGGAGTGACGGAAACGGGCAAGCCGATATATAAAAATAAAACGTACGTCATTAAACCGAACGCAACGGAAAGCTCGCTCGTCTCTGTCGCTCAAGCGCTTGCCTCTTTGCAAAGCGCTCCGCTCGTTCACGTATATCGCACCGATGTGCACGTATTAGGCGAATAGGGGGGATAAGAAGTGAAAACGCTCGAATTGCAGTTTGTAAATGAAGAAGGAAAGACCGTTCGTTTGACGATTGATGAACCGCGTGAACATGTGACGCAAACGGAAATTGCCAACGTGATGGACGTTATCATTGCGGCAAACGTCTTTCCATCGAGCGGCGGCGATCTCATCGCGAAAAAGGGAGCGCGCCTCATTGACACAACTGTGACACAATGGACGTTTGCCTAAACGGTGCAAGGTGTCCCGTAACTGGGGCACCTTGTTGTATATAAGCTAAAACAGGAAGGAAGGAGAGAAGATGGAAGCTTATTTGTCACTTCTTTCCGATGTCGGTTTTCCGATCGCGGTGACGTTTTATTTGCTGCATCGGATTGAAGGCAAATTAGATGCCGTCATCGACTCGATTCGCACGTTAGGCGAGCAATGGAAAGCACCCAGCTAAAATGGGTGTTTTCTTTTTATTTTCAATTTGTTAACATAAACATATAAACAAGTGGTTTATGTGAGTTAAGGGGGATTATCCATTGTTTAGACGAAAACAACAACAACGCAACGACCAACTTGAAGCGATTTTACAAATGAAAGAAGAGCCAATTCGCCTGCATGATGCAACGGTACAACGCCAGCTTGCGCTCATCGGCATGACGACGAAAGATGTCGCCGTGTTGCGATATGTTCAGCCGTATATCGAAGCGCATATCGACCGCATTGTTGACGCGTTTTACGGCGCACTTCAAAAAGAAAGCCATTTGCTTTCTATCATTCAAACGCATAGCACGATTGAACGGCTAAAACAGACGTTAGCGGTTCATGTGAAAGAAATGTTTAGCGGAACGATTGATGAAGCGTTTATTGAAAAAAGGCGTCGCGTCGCTCAAGCGCACGTGCGCATCGGCTTAGAGCCGAAATGGTATATCGCTTCGTTTCAACATTTGCTTGAGGAAATATTAGCGGTGATGCTCGAGCAATTTCCACATCCATCTGATGTCATCGTCATTATGAAAACGGTGTCAAAAATGTTAAACGTTGAACAACAGCTCGTTCTTGAACAATACGAACGGGAAAATGAAGCGCTTCGGATGCAAATGGAAGCGTTAAAGCAACAAATGAAAGAGCAAGTGAAATTGTCGCTGCAACAGCTCAGTCGCGTGTCTGAAGAAGTAAGCGCTTCCGTCGCGTCGTTAAACGCGCAAGCAGCCGGCATTTCTAAAGCGGCGCAAGAAGCGTCTGCTGTGGCGCTTGCGAGCGCGGAGAAGTCAACGGCAGGCAAACAGCGGCTCCAAACGCAAGTAGAAAATATGTTGCACATGGACGAAAAAATGAAACAAATTGAAGCGAATATGGACAAGCTTCAGGAAGCGATGCATGAAATTGAACATATTGCTTCACTCGTCACATCCATTGCCGATCAAACGAATATGCTTTCGCTCAACGCGTCCATTGAAGCGGCGCGGGCAGGAGAGCACGGAAAAGGGTTTGCAGTCGTCGCTGATGAAGTGCGCAAACTGGCGACGCAAACGAAACAATCTGTCGCTGACGTTTCGCGCGTATTAAGCGACATTCAACACCATCTCGCTACGATGGCACAATCGCTACATGAAGCGTCACGTTCAATGACCGACAGTGCAAATCGAATGAAAATGATTGATTCGTTTTTCGATGAGTTTGCTCATGCGCTCGAGAAAATTTGTCAATATAGTGTGCGCATTGACGATGAAATGAAGGCGTGCGTACAAGCGGTGGGCGACATTCATGAAGCGATCGCGCACGTCTCCGCGTCAGCGGACGAGTTAGAAGGACTAGCGAGCGACTTGTAAACTAATTCGTTTGCTTTCTCTCTTTTTCCGTCTTGCGAATGTATTGTCTCGGTTGAAACGGCTCATGATGCCTTTCGTTTACCGCCGCGTAAATGGAAGGCTCAATTTTTTTTCCGACTGTTTCATAGTTATCAGACAGGATGGCCAACATAAGGAAAAGAATCATTCTGCTCTTCCTTTCTTTTTTTATCACTTATTGTGAAAAAAAATGAAACTTTTTATACATATTGTTCGTATAAAAAACAGGATGGCTATGTCAGAAGGGGGTTGATTGTTATGCCGACATTACATATGGCGATGCTCTCGCCGTTTTTATTGGCGCTATGTGTTCCATTTTTGTACAAATTCGTTCGTTCGTTTCATGTCGGGTGGTTTGTCCTCCCGCTACCGATTGTGCTATTTGTTCATTTTTTATCTTACATGGATGATGTACGCAAGTATGAAGCCGTTCGCGCGACGATGCCATGGATTCCGTCGCTCGACATTTCGTTTGACGCATATGTTGACGGATTAAGCTTGCTGTTTGCGCTATTGATTACGGGAATCGGCTCGCTCGTTGTGCTGTATTCCATTTACTACTTACAAAAAGGAAAAGAGCAGCTCGGAAACTTTTACGTCTATTTGCTTTTATTTATGGGGGCGATGCTTGGCGTCGTGTTATCCGACCATCTCATTGCGTTATACGTCTTTTGGGAATTGACGTCCATTTCATCATTTTTGCTTATCGCCTATTGGTATACGCGCGATCGTTCGCGCTACGGGGCGCAAAAATCGATGCTCATTACGATGTTTGGCGGACTGCTGATGCTCGGGGGATTTGTTGCACTTGCCATTGCAGGTGGGACGTATAGCATACGTGAGTTGATGCATACACCATTAACAGAACATCCGCTTTTTATCCCCGCACTTTTCCTTATTTTGTTCGGCGCCTTCACAAAATCGGCGCAGTTTCCGTTTCACATTTGGTTGCCTGATGCGATGGAAGCACCAACGCCTGTTAGTGCATATTTGCACTCAGCCACGATGGTGAAAGCCGGCATTTATTTAATTGCGCGCTTGACGCCTATTTTTGCTGTATCTTCTCTTTGGGTTTGGACGGTTGCGCTCGTCGGGATTGTGACGTTATGTTGGGCGTCGTTTTTAGCATCGAAACAGACGGATTTAAAAGCGATTTTAGCGTATTCAACCGTCAGTCAGCTCGGGCTTCTTATGTCGCTTTTAGGCGTCGGAGCGCTTGCGTTTCATTACGATGGGATGGAAGAAAACGTATTTATGGTTGCGGTGTTAGCAGCGATTTTTCATTTGTTTAACCACGCGACGTTTAAAGGGAGTTTATTTATGGTTGTCGGCATCGTCGATCATGAAACGGGGACGCGCGACATTCGCCGGCTTGGCGGATTAATGACGATCATGCCGATCACATTTACGATCGCGTTGATCGGCTCGCTTTCGATGGCAGGCTTGCCGCCGTTTAACGGCTTTTTAAGTAAGGAAATGTTTTTTACCGCGATGTTGCGTGCGAAAGATGTTGAAACATGGGCCATCATATTGCCTGTCGTCGCATGGGTAGCGAGCGTGTTTACGTTTTTATATAGCATATTGCTCGTTAGTCGCACCTTTTCCGGAACGTACAAGCCGCATTTGTTGAAAAAAGAAGCGCATGAAGCGCCGATCGGCATGCTCGTTGCACCGATCGTGTTAGCATCGCTCGTCGTTTTCATTGGGCTTGTGCCGAACGTCTTGTCTGACTCGCTATTTGCACCGGCTGTATATGCGGTATTAGACGGATTGTTTGCGCCAAATGAAGCGCTAGACGTGCACATTTCCCATTGGCACGGTTTTACACCTGAACTGTTCATGACGCTTGGCGTATTGTTGTTCGGTTTATTGTTGTATCGCACGTTTCCAAAATGGAACAAGCTATACGACCGCCTGTCTGAACGAATGTCATTTAACTTTTTGTATGACCAGTCGTTCGTTTGGATGGAAAGAGGGGCGCGTGCGTTTATGTTGCGCATCATGACAGGCTCTATGCGCGCGTACTTAATATACATGTTTACGGCGCTTGTTGTTTTACTTTTATTTACAATCGGCTGGAATGAGCGGTGGGTCATTGACGTCAGCCGTCTTGCCCATGTGCGCATATACGAAGTCGTATTAGCTGTCGCGATCGTCGCCGCAACAATAACGACAGTAATGGCTAAATCGCGTTTGACAGCGATCGTCTCACTAGGGGCAGTCGGCTATGCGGTAGCATTGTTTTTCGTGCTATTTCGTGCCCCTGATTTAGCGTTGACGCAGCTTGTCATCGAAACGATTTCCGTTGCGCTCTTTCTGCTTTGTTTTTACCATTTGCCGAAGTTTAGCCAAAAGCAAGAAAGCGTTCGGTTTAACTTAGGAAATGCCCTTATTTCTATTGCGGTTGGCGTGACAATGAGCATCATTGCTTTTTTAGCTTACGCAGGAAAACATTTCGATTCTATTTCGCAATATTATGTCGACAATACGTATGAGAAAGCGGCAGGGAAAAATATGGTGAACGTCATTTTAGTCGATTTCCGCGGCTTTGATACGTTGTTTGAAATATGCGTGCTAGCGATTGCTGCTTTAGGCATTTATGCGATGGTGAAATTGCGATTAGCGAAGGAGGATGAGCGATGAGGCGAAACGATGTCATTTTACGAACAGTAACAGCGGTTGTAACGCCAATCATCGTTTTGTTTTCCGTCCAGCTATTTTTCGCCGGCCATTACTATCCGGGCGGTGGATTTATCGGCGGATTAATGACGGCTGGCGCGATCGTTTTATTGCTTTTGGCGTTCGATATTGAAACGGTTCGAAAAATGGTTCCGATCAACTATAAATGGCTCGTTGCAATCGGATTGTTGTTTGCCGTCGGGACAGGAATGATGGGCATGTTTTGGAATCGACCATTTTTAACGCATGCGTACCAATACGTCCATTTGCCGTTGCTTGACCATACGTCGCTTCATACGGCGGTGCTATTTGATTTAGGTGTGTATTTTGTTGTCGTGGGCGTGACAATGATTATTATTGAAACGATAGGGGAGAGCGACTAATGGAACTGCTTATGATTGTCGTTATCGGCTGTTTATTCGCCGCCGCGACATATTTGTTGCTCAGCAAAAGTTTGCTTCGCATCATTATCGGAACAGGATTGCTTAGCCATGGCGCCCACTTGTTGTTGTTGACGATGGGGGGGCTAAAAGCAGGGGCGCCTCCGCTTTTAGGAGAGAAGGCGGCACGATACGTCGATCCGTTGCCGCAAGCGCTCATTTTAACGGCGATCGTCATTAGCTTTGGGGTAACAGCGTTTTTCTTAGTATTGGCGTATCGCTCATACCAAGAAATTGGAACAGATCATATGGAAGGGATGAAGGGAGATGAATAACCTTCTGCTTTTACCGATTGTTATTCCGCTTATGACGGCGATCATCCTTATTTTTTTTCCAAAACATGTGTTTTGGCAACGTGTCGTCTCATTCATCTCGACATGCAGTTTAGTCGTCGTAAGCGGTGCATTGTTGTACCGTGTGCATATAGACGGCATTCAAACGTTAAATCTCGGCAATTGGCCGGCTCCATTTGGCATTACGCTCGTGTCCGATCCGCTGTCGGCTTTGCTCGTGTTGACGACGAGCATCATCGCGCTCGCTTGCTTAATATATTCGTTTTATGCGATCGGTCATGAGCGGGAAACGTTTTATTACTATTCGTTTTTTCAATTTTTAATCGTCGGTGTGAACGGAGCGTTTACGACAGGGGATTTGTTTAACTTGTTCGTCTTTTTTGAAGTGATGCTCATGTCTTCTTATGTGTTGCTTGTGCTTGGCGGAACGAAAATTCAATTGCGCGAAACGATTAAATATACGCTTGTGAACGTCATTTCTTCCGCCCTATTTGTCGTGGCAGTTGCGTATTTATATGCGGTGACAGGTACGCTAAATATGGCACATTTAGCTCAACGTATACATGAGCTCGGCGCATCGCCTATTTTAACGGTTATTGCGGTGTTGTTTATGATCGTGTTTGGGTTGAAAGGTGCGATTTTTCCATTTTACTTTTGGCTTCCAGGTGCATATTACGCGCCCCCAACACCGGTGTTAGCGCTGTTTGGTGGATTGTTGACGAAAGTGGGAGTATATTCGATCTTACGTACGTTTACGCTTTTATTTACGCAAGAGGCTACTTATACGCATACGTTGCTCGCTTGGCTTGCGCTCGGCACGATCGCCATCGGTGTCATCGGAGCAGTTGCGTATAACGATATGCGCTACATCGTCATTTATAACATTATTGCCGCAGTTGGTGTTATGATTTTTGGGATAGCGATGATGACGCCGGAAAGTTTAGAAGGGACTATTTTTTACATGTTGCAAGATATGGTCATGAAAGCGACGTTATTTTTACTAGTTGGCATCGTTTTTTTCATGACGCAGTCAAACGATATTCGCTCATTTTCAGGATTAATGGCATCGTATCCGCTGCTTGGCTGGTCGTTTTTTATCGCTGCATTGTCGCTTGCTGGCATTCCGCCGCTTAGTGGGTTCATCGGCAAGTTGTTAATTGTGAAAGCAAGTTTTCATGCTGGTTTGCTTTTTGAAGCGATCGTCATCTTATTGTCTAGTTTGCTCGTGCTATATTCGATCATGAAAATATTTATGAACGGCTTTTGGGGCGAGAAAAGAGGGTTTGAACAAAAACCGCTTGACGCGCGGTTCGTTCCTGTATTGTTACTGCTTATTTTATCGGTCGCATATGGGATCGGCATTGAATTTGTCCGGCCGTTTGTGATGGATGCGGTCAGTGTGTTAGTCGATCCGAATATGTACATTCAAGCGGTGTTAAAGGAGTAGAAAGCGATGGCATTTCAAATTTTATTAAACGTCTGTTTAGCGTTCGTCTGGATGTTTTTAACCGTCTCATTTAACGGGGCGTCGTTTATAATCGGGTACGTCATCGGCTTGTTGATCGTTTTTATGTTGCGCCGATTTTTCCACTCGCGCTTTTATCTCGTTCCGGTGTTTGTCATGATGAAGCTGCTTTTTATCTTTCTCAAAGAGCTCATTTTATCAAACATCGCTGTGTCAAAAGTAGTTATGAAGCGTTCGTTAAACATTCAACCTGCTATTTTTGCTTTGCCGACAGAGTTGAAAAAGGAATGGGAAATTACGGTGTTAGCGATGCTCATTACGCTCACGCCAGGTACGCTCGTTTTAGATGTGTCTGATGATAAAAGCACGTTGTATATTCACGCCTTAAATAGTCCAGATGTGCATGAAGCGATTCAAAGCATTAAGCAATCGTTTGAAAAAACGATTATGGAGGTGAGCAAATGATTTGGAACGTAGCTCTTGTCATTCTTTCGCTTGCGATGATCGGCTTTTTATATCGCGTCGTCAAAGGTCCGAGCACAGCGGATCGCATTATTGCCCTCGATGCGATGGGCATTACGCTTGCCGGGATGGTGGCGATCGTTTCGATGTTGCTAAATACGAGCGCGTTTCTAGACGTCATTTTGCTCATCGGTATTTTAGCGTTTGTCGGTACGGTCGCATTCGCGAAGTTTTTAGAGAAAGGGGTTGTCATTGAACGTGGTGACCGCGATCGTTAATGTGCTTGTCGCAACACTTGTTTTGCTCGGTGCGTTACTTACGCTGTTGTCTGCGGTTGGCGCCATTCGTTTGCCGGACGTATATACGCGTAGCCACGCCATCAGCAAAAGTACGACGCTTGGCATCATGTGTATTTTACTCGGTGCATTTTTTCACTTTTTGCTTGAAAACAATGAATTTAACTCACGGCTTTTACTTGGCATCGTGTTTATTTTTATGACATCTCCTGTCGCGGCGCATCTCATTAGCCGAGCCGCGTATTACACGAACGTGCCGCGTTGGGAAGGAACGATTCGTGACGATTTAAAAGAAAAAGCTGGCGGAAAATAACCGTCAGCTTTTTTTATGCAAAATATGAGCGAATGATCGTGTTGAGCTCTGCACCATGTTTCGTCGGAATTTGATGTCTTGCCCCATCCACATATACGATACGAACATCGCGAGCATGTTGTTTGAATATACGCCCATATGCATGCATGTAATAATCGCGCGCTCCGTATATGAGTAAAATCGGGCAACGAAGCTCGTGCAAGCGGTCGGTGGAACGGTAATGAAGACCTGCGACGTACATTTCATACAATCGCTTTCTGTCGCTTAACTGAACGTATTCAGACATCATGTGTTGTTCTTCTTTCGTCGTGCCGTGGGATGCGCCGAGTACGTTCGCTAAAAGCGACATTCCGTGCCATTTTACTGCATATATGCCTAGTAAAAATTCGCCGTATAGTAGCGGCGTGCATACTTCAGAAAAGCCGCCGATGAGTATGAGCGCCTTCACTTGATGCGGATATTGCAACGCGAAATGTTGGGCGATCGAACCGCCATTAGAATAACCGCAGACGATCGCTTCTTTCAGTTCGAGATGGTTGAACAACTCATGCAAATCACTAGCTAATATGTCCATCGTTATGTTTTTATTTCCTTTTCCACTTTTCCCGTTTCCTCTTAAATCGTACGTTACGACTTGAAATGAAGAAGCAAGTTCGCGCTGACGATGAAATGTTACACTTCCCATGCCGGGAGGATGAACGAATACGAGCGGTGTCCCCGTTCCATTGACCTCATAGTACAAAGGAACGGAATGTTCGACAAATGTATAAGGCATCTCACATCTTCCTTTCATGTTTATACTTATAGTATGCGAAAAAAGGCCGATCATTTATGCTTATTTCAATTTAATGGAAGAATAGTTTGAAAATATACGGTTAATAGATTAATAGTTTCATGTTATCATATGAGCAAGGAAGCGCTTCAAAAAATGAAAAAAGGAGTTTGGCACGATGAAAAAGACGATTGTAGCTGGAGCGGTATTATCGACGTTATTTTTAGGAGAAAAAGCGGTTGATGCGGCACAATATACAGTTAAGTCGGGCGATTCGTTATGGAAAATTGCCCAAACGTTCCGCACATCGGTCAATGAATTAAAAACGTTAAATCAACTAACGACAGATACGATTTTTATTGGACAAGTATTGCAAGTGCCTGATGCGAACGTGCAACCAACGGCACCTGTGACACAACCGACAGCGCCAACGATACAAACAACAACATATACGATTCAGCGCGGCGATACGTTATCAACGATCGCACGCCAATATAACACGACGGTTACACGCCTTCTCGAACTAAACCCGACGATTACAGACGTGAACCGTATTTACGTTGGACAAACGTTAACAGTACCGACAACAAATACAACAACAAACCAGCTCATATCGCCGACACCTGTGACACAACCAACAGCGCCGACAAATAGCGCAAGTAAATCGTATATTGTCCAACCTGGCGACACGTTGTCAACGATTGCGCAAAAATTTAATGTGACGGTAAACGATTTACTCGCACTAAATCCAACGATTACAAACGTGAACTTTATTCGCGTTGGCCAAACGATTAACGTGCCGCTTTCATGGGAAGAACGGGCGAATGCAATCATTGAAACGGGAAAAAAATATGTCGGAGCAGCATATTTGTTCGGAGCGCCAACGACGCGCACAGACGTTTTTGATTGCTCATCGTTTACGTATCGTGTCTATAGCGAAAACGGTATAACATTGCCGCGCACATCGCGTGAACAAGCGATGGTTGGGACAGAAGTGCCGCTTGCAAGCGTGCGCAAAGGGGACTTAATCTTTTTTGATACGACGGGGGATGGAATTATTAACCATGTATCCATCGTTGTAGATAGCGAAACGCTGTTGCACGCTGCTACAAGCACAGGCGTGGCGTTCGCAAACATGAAGCCGTATTGGGCGCCGCGTGCGGTCAAAGCTGTTCGTCTTTTTTAACGGAACAGTAAGCAAAAAGATGCCCCTTACGTTTGAGGCATCTTTTCGTTTATCGTTAGCACCGTTTCAATCGCTTCATGGACAGAAGAAACGACGTAGTTTGCTTCGCTTTTCACTTGTTCGTGTGCATGTGACATGACGAAGCTATGTGGGGTAAGACGAAACATCGGAATGTCGTTAAACGAGTCGCCAAAGCAAGCGACTTCCTCTCCCTTCAGTTGCAAATGATTCATAAGCAAGCGAAGCGCTTCCCCTTTGCTAATTTGTTTTGGCATAATGTCTAAACAACGAGGTTCGGAAATAAACGTATCGACATACCGATCCCATTGTTTATGAACGAACGACTGAAAGCGATTGACGACGTCTTCTTCAGCAATGACGGTAATTTTTGATGGGGAAAGGTCATGGCCGATCGCATCGAGCATCTGTTTCTTTTCAACAATATCAAAAAATAGCCGCGATCGCATATGCTCCATTTGTTCCGTTTTCGTTTCGACAAAGCTTGTATGTTCATCGCAGACGAGCACGATTGCTTCGAGCGTGCGCGCTTGTTCGTAAATGGCGCGCGCAACGGCTGGGTCAAACGCGCTACGATGAAGGAGACGATGGTCGTTCGTGTACACAAAGGCGCCGTTTTGGCTAATGCGATGAGCGTCATGGCCGATTTCTTTCACCACTTCTAAAATTTCATTGTCCATTCGCCCAGAAGCGACAGCAAAGTCGATGCCGTTTGTCATCGCGCGCACGACTGCTTCACGATCTTCCGCTTTGACGCGGCGATCGTAACCGAGCAGCGTACCGTCTAAATCGGTAACAATGAGTCGAATCATGTTTGGCAAGCTCCTTCCATTTTTATGATGAACAAAAGTTTAATCGAATACATGCATTTGTGCAACTGAAACGCCTTTTTGTCAAAAAACATTCATAGCTGTCTTGACAAAAAACATCGCATTTCCATTGACGTAGCTTTGTTCGTTTCGTAACATTGAAAGTAATGTAAACGTTTTTAAAGGGGCGAACTAGACGTGGAACAATCGTTTCGCATTGAAAAAGTATTAAACAACAACGTGCTCATTGCCTCCCATCCGACGTATGATGAAGTCGTATTAATCGGCAAAGGAATTGGATTTGGCAAGAAAAAAGGGGACGTCATCGAACAAAAAGGTGTAGAAAAATGGTTCATTTTAAAAAATGAGCGTGAACAAGAACAATATAAAAAATTGCTGCCACACGTTGATGAAGAATTTATCGGCTTAATGAACGATATCATTCACCACATTCGAACGCGGACGAACAGCTCGTTAAACGAACATATTCACGTGGCGTTAACAGATCATATTTTGTTCGCAATCAAGCGATTAGAACAAGGAATGGATATAAAAAATCCGTTTTTAGTTGAAACGAAAAGCTTATATCCGCTTGAATACGATGTGGCGGCAGAAGTCGTTAACATGTTGAATGAACGGTTGCACATCGAGCTTCCGGAAGGGGAAATCGGCTTTATTGCTTTACACATTCATAGTGCGCTAACGAATCATCAACTATCGGAAGTGAATCAACATTCGCAGCTTATTTCTCGGTTAGTTTCGATCGTCGAAGAGCAGCTCAACATTCGCATCGACCGTGAAAGAATCCATTATTTACGGTTTGTCCGCCACTTGCGCTATGCGATTGAACGGGTGAAAAAAGGCGAAAAAATTGAAGAGCCAAAAAAATTGTCGAATATATTGAAAGAGACGTACCCACTATGTTATAATTTGTCGTGGAAGCTCATAAAAATTATGCAGCAAACGTTGCAGCTTCCGGTAGATGAAGCAGAAGCTGTGTATTTAACGTTGCATTTGCAACGACTGACTGGAAAAAGTGAATAACGACGCACTTATCTTTACGTGTTACTGATTCGATCAGGCATGAGTAAAGAAGGCGAAAAAGAGGTGGATTGCTATACCCTTTTTCTGTCATTCTTTGCTCGTGCCTTTTTGTTTTCCCTTATTTGCAAATGCTTACATTTGTTAGACGTCTAACATGTTGCTTCATCTACATTCCATACATGAAAATGACGTTTGTTGCAAACGTTAACAAGATGAAGTCCTGCGGTAATATGTCAAGGTGAAAAATCATCGAAATTGGAAATTCGATTGTCCGATGACCCGAAAAAAGGCAATACTTAAGAAGCCCAGTCTTGT
>Ga0116210_1000759_pt1 | contig 28939 bp, 25 predicted proteins | sample TshhotsprinmetaG_FD_94483 | JGI IMG/M metagenome (GOLD analysis project Ga0116210, IMG submission 94483) | Hot spring microbial communities from South Africa to study Microbial Dark Matter (Phase II) - Tshipise hot spring metaG | ecosystem: Environmental > Aquatic > Thermal springs > Hot... | reverse complement strand
GGCGCTGGCGCTGCTTGCTATCAATTTGCCGGCCATTGGCGAGCGTGGCGACGCTGGCCGTGACTTGCAGCGCCGGATCGCAGCGGCACTGGTTGCCGCCAGTCAGCCAGGTGATCTAATCATCGTGCCTGATGGCATCCTGGAACTCTACCTGCCTCACTATTGGAAGCATGATACGGTGTATGGCCTCAATCAGGCTATGGTAGCCAGCGCCGGTGATTGGTCGGCAGCCTGTGCGCTCTTGCGCCAACGGATCGATACAGCGCTAGCCAGTGGTTACGCAGTGCTGCTAGCTGATGAAGCGCAACGACCAGCGCCTGCGCCGCCTGACCAGCCGCCAACCCCGGCTGAACGGTTTGGCTTGACCGCCGAGACGGTTGCGGCATGTTACGCGCCGGCGCAGCCGATGTTGCGTCCACTGGAGCTTCCGCCCAATCTGCCTTCCTATCAGATGATCCCACGCGCTAACGAATTGGCGCGCGCGAGCGGTTGGGATTTTCGCGCTGGCCACTGGGGGTGGCGAACGGTTGGGGTGGTGTCTGAAGCCGTAACGGCTGCCGGCTGGCAATTGACTCCGGCGCTTGATCCGGCGCTGATCAGTCCGCCGTTGCTGTTCTCATTAGCAGAAGTGACAGCCATCGAATTGCGTTTGATGGCCACCACTGGCGCGCGTGATGCGCAACTCTTCTTTCTCGATCCGTCCGGTCAGGCCAGTGAAGAGCGCTCATTGCGTTTCACCCTCACTTCCACCGATGCAATGACGACCTATCGCCTGGAGCTGGCCGAGTTGGCCAAACAATTCGATCTGGTTGGTGGTTTGCGCTTCGATCCGGTCGGGGCAGGTGATGGCGGTATCGTAGTGGTCGAATCGATTCGACTGGTCGGATGGCGTACTGCGCCTGATGAGTGAGCAGGCACATCGGCTTTTACCGCGACATTCATCGGGTAGCGATGAACGAATACCTTACAGCCGCATCATTCAGCTTTCGCGGCCACTTAACAGCAGATAGGCGAACAGGAGCGCACCGGAACCGAGTGAAACGAACAACTTGAGCGCGAACGGCAAGCTGGTCGGCGAAATGAAGGCTTCGATGAGACCGGCGACAACCAGGATCAGGGCGCAACCGATGAGCAACACTACAGCGCGGCGCGCTGCTACAACCAGGGCGCTGCGCCGGCTAAGCGTGCCAGGCCGCAAAATAGCCCATCCGAGCTGCAAACCTGCCCCGCCGGCAATGAAGATAGCGCTCAGTTCGAGCGTAGCGTGACTGGTCACGAAACCCCACAGATTGTCAGCGAAGCCGAAGTGCTGCGCAATCCCGGCCACTGTTCCCAGCAACAGGCCATTAAAGACCAGAATGTAAAGGGTATAGATGCCGAGCGTGACTCCGCCGGCAAAGGCTCTAATTGCGACATTGATGTTGTTGGTCATGATCTCGGTCGAAGCTGCGGCTGGCCCTTCGTTGATGCGCAGCCACCACTCTTCACCGGCGCGAATCTGGTCGGTAACGAAATCAATACCGGGAACCAAAACTTCACCTAATGCCGGATCGCTCAACCCGGCGACAAAAGCGGCCAGCGCCGGCAACAGAAAGACCAGCGCCGCCGTCAGGGTCATCGGCCAGGTAGCGCGAAACGCGCGTGGCAAAGTAGCGCGAAAGAAGGTGGCAACCGGGTTGGACTCGCTGGCGCTGTAGCGATAGATCACGCCGTGGGCGCGCGCGACAAGCTGGTTGAGATAGGCTGTCAGTTTGTGATCGGGATAATCACGACGGGCAATAGCCAGATCGGTGCAGGCCTGGCGGTACAACTGACCGAGTTCACGCAGTTCGGCGGCAGAAATACGACCGATCCCACCGGCAGCGCGCGCAATCAGCTCTTCAAGCCGACTCCAGGCTGCGCGGCGTTGAGAAATATGGCGATCGGGAGTATTCATTGCCGTATGAGAGTGCCACTTGTCAGGGGTTGACCGAGTAGCGCTGCAGTCACCAGTTCGGGAACCGGCCCGATCAGGCGCACTTCCAGCTCTGGCAATGCCTCGATCAGTTGCCACATCAAGGCGAGTTTACTTCGCATCCCGCCGGTAACATCAGCCGCTCGTGACGCGCCTGTGCCGTGTAAGACCTGCGTGATATTGGCGCGGGTGATCAGTGGAATCGGTTGCGCAGTCGGATCGCGATGTGGATCGGCGGTGAAGACTGCCGATTCGCCGACGAGAACGATCCGACTGGGGCGGAGTGGGCTGTGAAGGGCGAGGAAACTGAGCAACGCTTCGGTTGAGATGATCGCAGTACCCTGATCGGTGTCGAATGCTACATCGCCGTGAATGACCGGTGTTAACCGACGCCGCAAAGCCTCGCTGATCGGCTCTGTTTCCCAACGCCGAATCTGACCGCCGGAACTGCTCAGCGATGCCGATGGTTGCAGGCTGACTGCCGGTACGCCAGCGGCGAGCAGGGCATCAACTACGATTCGATTAAGCCGCAGGGCGGCGGCGGCAGTGAGGGCAAAACCAATATGATCAGCATCAACCGGCAGACCGCGATGCACGCCATAGCGCGCCGCGTAGTGATGACCAAACGAACCACTCCCGTGACCGATCACGAGCGCCAGCGCCGGATTGGCGGCGCGAGCGGCTGCGACTGCGCCGGCCAGCGCCTCAATCACTGCCATATCGGCTGCTTCACGTCCGGTCTTATCAGTAATGACCGAACCGCCAAATTTGATGAAGGTATACACAGGCGTGTCACGACGGGAAGATAATCAAAATACCCAGAACAGTTATGCCCCACAAGACGATACTCAATGCCAGCGGACGATCCTGCAACACAAGATCTTCAGGCGCGCCACCGCCATCACGCTGATGGATCAGATACAGATAGCGGAAGATGGCATACACCACAAACGGAATGGTGATCATCAACATGGGAAACGGCTCTTGTGGCGCGACCGGCGCAGAGAAAGCCGTCATGCTGTAAGCCATCACGATGCTGGCCGTAACAATTGCCTGCATCTGATCGAGCAACGGGATGGAATATTCCTCCAGGATACGGCGATGATTGCCGGCCCCATCTTCAAGCAGCTTTAATTCGTGACGACGCTTACCGATACCAAGGAAGAGGGCCAGCAGGCCCATACAGACAATCAACCAGGGTGTGATGACGATGTCGATGACGGCAGCGCCGGCAATTGCGCGCAAGATAAAACCGGCGGCAATGATAAGAATGTCAAAGATCACAATATTCTTCAGCCAGAAGCTGTAAAGAAATCCCTGCACAATTACATAAACTGCCAGCACAATAGCAAAATCAAGGTCGTGATCAAGCCAGATCGCCAACGGAAAGACGATAATCATGAGCAGCGCCGCGGCAACCGCAGCCAGCGTTGGGCTGAGCAAGCCGGCGGCCAGTGGACGATGACGTTTCTTCGGATGCGCGCGGTCTTTTTCAATATCGACCAGATCATTGAGCAGATAGATGGCACTTGCCGCCATACAAAACGCAATGAATGCGCCGATGACGCGCAAAAGCTGGGAGGGTTCGGTATACCAGAGCCGCCCTTCCGAGAAGGCAATGGCGGCGAAGACGAACACGTTCTTGATCCACTGTCGTGGACGCATCGTGCGCACCAGCGCGCGTAGCGACTGTACGCTCAGCGGCGCGGCTTGCTGGATTGATTGAGAGCTGGAAAAATCCTTCATAACAACTTGTTGGATGTGTATCGCGATCAACCTTTGTTGATTGTACCCGATCAGGGTAGCAATCGTCAAAGCAGGTTACTGTTTCGGCGCGTTGACATTCGACCAATGGAATACAAATCACTCGTTCGAAGCCAGCAGGATGTGCGCGGCTCACTTGCGCGCTGGCTGGTATCATTTCCGGCGCGCGTGATTGTGCTGTGGCGAAACGGAGGCAATATGAACGTGAGAGTGGCCCATAGGCAGTACCATGCAGATATGGCGCTATTACCGATGTCCATAGCTGGCCTCACCACAATTGCTTCGAGCCAGACATTCGTGTACAATGGCAAACAGTTTCGCAGTCATCGGTCACGTTTATTGCGATCACGGTAACGTTACACCATGCATGAACTCCTTATTGCCACCCACAATCCGGGAAAATTGCGCGAATTTGCGGCAATATTCGCCGATCTCAACCTGCGCCTCCACTCGCTTGCCGATCTGGGCATCACCACCGTGGTGGCCGAGACAGGTCAAACCTTTGCCGAAAATGCCCGTCTCAAAGCGGAAGGCTATTGCGCGCTCAGCGGGTTGCCGACGCTGGCTGATGATAGCGGATTGGAGGTGGCGGCGCTCGGTGGCGCGCCTGGTGTCCACTCGGCGCGCTACGGTGGTGTGACCGGTCTGGCACAATTGCAATACCTGCTTGATCAGATGCGTGATGTGCCCTGGCATCAACGGTTGGCCCGGTTTGTCTGCGTGATCGCGCTGGCACACCCGGAACGTCCTACCGAACTGGTTGAGGGAACGTTGCCTGGAGTCATTGAGTTTGCGCCGCGGGGTAGCGGGGGATTCGGCTACGATCCACTATTCTACGTCCTTGATGAAGATGCAACCCTGGCCGAGTTGAGCGCCGAGCGCAAGAATCAGATCAGCCATCGCGCGCAAGCAGCGCGCGCGGCGCGTGAAGTGCTGGCGCGCTGGCTGCTTGAGCAATAACAACATGGCACAACGTTACAGCTTATCAGGAGTTGCGCTACGTCAAAATGCGCAGGTTGGGCGCGCTCGCTATTCTGTTCTTTTTGATGCAAGATGAAGCCTTGCTCACAGCGCGCAGGGCTTGTTTCAGGAGGATCGGGTGTTTGTAGTGGCGTTAGCGTCAGGCAGCGCAGGAAATGCAATCCTCGCGCGCGCAGGTGATGAAGCGCTGCTGATTGATGCCGGTATCTCATTACGCGCAATCGAGCAGTTGCTGGCATGGCACGGCACTGCGCCGACGCAGATCAAAGCGGTCTTGTTAACCCACGAGCACGATGATCATGCCTTGAGCGCCGCAGCCTTTGCGCGTCGGTATTGCGTGCCGTTAGTTGCGAATGCGCTCACTCTGGCAGCTCTTGGCGAGACGGTAGCGGCAGCGCCAACGGCCATCTTGCCGGTTGGCGAACGAGGCGCAATTGGAACATTTACCGTCGAAAGTTTTCCCGTGGCGCATGATGCTGCCGATCCGGTCGGCTATCGCATTCAGGCCGCAGGGGTGACGGTGGCAGTGGCGGTTGACCTGGGAAGTTGGGATGAGGCCACTGTCAACGCGCTTACTGCCGCAGATCTGATCATTCTGGAAGCAAACCACGACCGCGCGCTATTGTCGGCAGCTCCTTACCCATTGTCAGTGCGCCAGCGGATCAGCAGTCCGCGCGGTCATCTTGATAATACGCAGTGCGGCCAGTTGCTGGCCCAGGTGATGACCCGGCGCGGCAGTAGCGATGTCTGGCTAGCCCATCTCTCGCGTCATGCCAATACACCTCAGGTAGCGGTGGAAAGCGTGAGCCGCGCATTGCGTCAGGCCGGGCTACGGCATCTACCATCGCTGCGCGCGCTGCCGGCCCGCGCGCGACCAGGGTCAGGCGGGATGCCATGCTGGCAGGCTCGTGAATGGTGGTAACAAGCAGAACTGTTTGCTTGTGATATATCCGGTCAGGAACAGTAAAGGAGACGATCGATGCCGATCCAGAAAATGGATTACATCTGGTTCAACGGTGAGCTGGTAGAGTGGGATAAAGCGACCGTCCACGTAATGGCTCACGTTATCCATTACGGTACCAGCTTCTTTGAGGGCATCCGCTGCTACGAAACACCGCAAGGGCCGGCGATCTTTCGCCTGACTCCACATATGCGGCGCCTGATCGACTCGGCTAAAATCTATCGCACGGCCATTCCCTACACGCTCGATCAGTTGGTGGCAGCAGTGAAAGAGACAGTGCGTGCCAACCGGTTACGTTCAGGATATATCAGGCCGGTGGTCTTCCGCGGTTACGGCGAGATTGGCGTAAATCCCCTTAACAATCCGGTTGAAGTAGCGATTGCCACAATCGAGTGGGGTAAATACCTCGGCGCAGAGGCGATGGAGCAAGGCGTCGATGTTTGTATCTCGTCGTGGAATCGCTTTGCGCCCAACACGATGCCGGCATTGGCCAAGGCGGGTGGCAATTACATGAATTCACAATTGATCAAGATGGAAGCTATGGCTAATGGCTACGCTGAAGGTATCGCGCTCGATGCCGATGGCCATGTCAGTGAGGGTAGCGGAGAGAATCTCTTTTTAGTGCGGGATGGCGTGGTTTACACCCCGCCGTTAACCTCTTCAATTCTGAGCGGAATCACTCGCGACACGGTGATGACACTGTTACGCGAGATGAACATTGAGGTGCGCGAGCAGATCCTGCCGCGTGAGATGCTCTATCTGGCCGACGAGCTGTTCTTCACCGGCACGGCTGCTGAAGTCACGCCGATCCGTTCGGTTGATCGCATTCCGGTTGGCTCTGGTCGCCGGGGGCCAATTACTGCCGCGGTGCAGGAATCCTTCTTTGCCATTGTGCAGGGCGAGCGGCCTGATCGCTACGGTTGGCTTGAATACGCCTGATAGACGAGTCTCAATAGCGTTGCCGCGAAGACGTTCAGCGTCAATAACAGACGCCCAACGTCTTCGCGTTTTTGCGTTTACGTCATTCAGTATGCCGCAGTGCGTTGCAATTTCTGGGCAACATGCCGTATAATGATCATATAGCTGTGCAAAACTTTTTGAAAAACCATGCAAATGATTGACAAAACTGTCATCCGGTGCGAGCAGGTCACAAAATCATACCTTGAAGGTGAACAGCAACGCACCGTGTTGCGCGACATTACGATCACGGTCGCTGCCGGTGAGTTTGTGGTCTTGCTCGGCAAGAGTGGTAGCGGCAAGAGCACCTTACTCAATCTGGTCAGTGGTATCGACACGCCGACTTCAGGCATTATTTGGGTGGCGGGCCGTCGGCTCGATCAACTGAGTGAGCGAGAGCGCACTCTCTTCCGGCGTCGGTCGATTGGGTTTGTCTTTCAATTCTACAACCTGGTGCCGACGCTGACAGCGCTCGAAAATGTGCTTCTGCCGCTTGAACTGAACGGCTTGCGCGGCTCAACTGCCCGTGAACGGGCGCTGGATATGCTGGCCGCGGTTGGTCTGGCCGATCGCGCCCATACCTATCCCGATCGGCTCAGTGGTGGCGAGCAGCAACGGGTAGCAATTGCCCGCGCCCTGGTGCATAACCCCGATCTCGTCCTGGCCGATGAACCGACCGGTAATCTTGACAGCGATACTGGTAGCCAGGTCCTCGATCTGCTTGACCGCCTCACCCGGCAGGTTGGTAAAACGTTGTTGATGGTCACGCATAGTCGCGAGATGATCGGAGTGGCCGATCGGGTCTTTCAGTTGCGCAATGGTCGCATTATCGAAGAAGCGTTGTTGACGGCGTAATAACCGGTCTGTCATACGGTGGTGCCGTTTTATTTAGCCGGTTGCAAGCTAGCAGCAGTATTGTAGCTTTGTGACCGGTATCAGTATGATATAAAAGTTGTGTATTCCTGAACAATAAAGGAGGTCGAAGAAGCATGATGCAAATGAACACCCACACGACACCCAAAGCGCCACGCTGGATCACGACCACTGCCGGTCAGTGGGCCTGGGCCACGAATGAAGAATGGCGCCGCTTTGCCGATCGGGCTTTGAGCGTGAGCGAACGTCAGCGCCTGTTGGCTGAAGCAGAGCGCTTGCATTCCCAACATGTTAATCCCGCTGATCACGCCTGATAATGGCGCGGATCGGCGTTAAACAACTGCGGGTGGCAGCAGCGCCACCCGCAGACTGTTTGAAACGCTTCTTGATCGTCTACTCTTCTGCCCGGACGCCTAAAACAATGCCGCTGCCGCGAGGCAGATAATCGCCATTGCTAATCCCAATGATCTGGTTGCCACCAGCTAACCGGGCAGCGCTAACTACCTCGTTAGGTTGGTAGCGGTCGAAATCAGCGAGTCGATCCCGCCCCTGGACATCAACAAACGCCAGCGTCAATCCGGGCGTGTTAGCGAGAATCGCTTCCGCTTCGGCGCGATTGCGTCCGATCACATCAGGGAAGCGCACAACATCGCCTAAGCTGACGTAAATCGTTACCGGATCACCCTGGGGAATGCGGAGCATTGGGCTGGGCGATTGACGAATGACAAACCCGGCGTCGATCGTCTGGCTGGGTTCCTCCACCGTATTGACTACAAAACCGGCTGCGGTCAACTGAGAACGAGCGATGTCGTTGCGCGTGCCGGTCACATCGGGCACCGCAACCAGAAGGGGTCCTAAACTCACTGTGTAGGAGATCGGGCTGTTAATTTCAACGATTGTGCCAGGGGAAATTGTCTGTGTAATCACAATTCCCTGCGGCACATCGCGATTATATTCGCTGCTCGGCGCTGGAATAAGCTGATTCTGCTGCAATAATTCGCGGGCCTCGCCATCGCTACGGCCTATCAGTTCGGGCACAACAGCGGTGGGTATCACGGTAGGTTCTGGAGTCGTGGTTGGATTTTGACCGGGTTGCTGGGTTGTTGGTCGCTCAGAATTGCCGCCAAAGATATTAGGGAGAATACCGCTGCTAACTAGAAAGACTACGGCCAGCACTCCGATGAGTGTCAGCATGCCCACAAAAAAGGCGCCACATCCTACCCCTTCCTGTCTTGGCGCGCGGGTGGTTACCGGGCGCGGATTGGGGATGGCGGCTGGTCGGCTGGCGGAGACTTGCGCCGGTCGCGGCGGAGATGGTCGGGGCTGAGCTGGCGCTGATTCCGCGCCAGCGTTGACCACAGTTGCCTGGGAAACCAGTCGTTCATAAGAGCGCAGCTCCTCGGCAAGCTCAAGCGCGCTACGCTGCCGCTGCGCCGGATCTTTCGCCAGTGCGCGCAGAATAATTGCCTCGAGGGTAGCGGGAATTTGTGGATTGTATCGGCGTGGTGGCGGCGGTGGTTCGCTGATATGCTTCATAACCACTGCCAGCGGCGTCTCGCCAGTGAAGGGGAGACGCCCGGTCAGCATCTCATAGAGCACCACACCGAGCGCATAAATATCAGATTGCGGCGTTGCCGGACGACCCTGCGCCTGTTCAGGCGCAATGTAGTCAACCGTTCCCAGAGTGATGCCGGTTTCGGTCGTTGCCGTTGAGAGGTGGCTTTTGGCAACGCCGAAATCGGTAATGCGCACATGTCCATCGTCGGTAACGATGATGTTCTGTGGCTTGATGTCGCGATGAATCAGGCCGGCGCGATGGGCGGCGTGCAGGCCAAGCGCAATCTGCTCGCCGAACCGCACTGCGCGCGGGATGGCAAACGGCGCTTCGCGATGAATCAACTGTTTCAGGGTCACGCCGGCAACGTATTCCATCACAATGTAGTGCTGGTCGCCGTCCTGACCAACATCGTAGACATCGACCAGATTGGGATGGCTCACCATGGCAGCGGCATGCGCTTCGTGGCGGAAACGAGCCAGGAAGTCGGGATCGGTCATCAGGTGGGGATAGGGGATCTTGATCGCGACCGGGCGGTTCAGGCGCAAGTCGCGTCCCAGGTAGACACGCGCCATACCGCCCTCGCCGAGCAGTTGTTCGATCTGATAGCGGCCATCAAGCAGTTGCGTTTGCATTGTTCGACTATGCTTCAAAAATACCAAACTAACAACGATTTACTGTAATTTTACGAGACGCGCCGGATTTGCCGGCAGAGGGTGGTCAGCATCGAGAATGGCTTCCAGCAATGCCAGGTTTACAATATCGTCACGATTGTAGTCGAGCAAGATTTGTAAAGCTGCTTGATCGCCATACTGCTCATAGCGCTCCCAAAGCTGCGGCGCGTCACGTCCGCTGAGTCCGGTGGAAGCGCGCGCAATTCCCAGGGTCTCTTCGACCACTTTCAGGCCACCACGCAACCCGCGGCGGCGGCAATCGCGCAGGAGATCGCGGTGAGCAAACTCGGCCAGCAGATCGACGTGCAATCTTCGCCTGATCACCGGTAGATCGAAGCTGCTCCCGTTGAACGTCACGATAGTTGTGATACCGGAAAGAGCATCATAAAGCGCAAGATCGCAAATCCCGCCACCAACCAGTTGGATGCTGCCATAATCATGCCGGTAGATGCCGAGAACGCTGATCGTGCCGCTGTAGGTTGTTTCGATATCGAGGTAGGCACGCATCTCAGCTCCTGTGGTCAATTTCTCGCGCCCATTATGGCATGCCCTTTGCAGGGCGTCAATGCGCGTTGTTTTACTTGTGCTATAGTAATCAACGAAGATGCCTGGTTATTTGTTTCCTGCATTAAGGAGGCGCGATGAGTTCCTTGCCCCGTCGGATCATTCTCGATACTGATCCGGGCATTGATGATGCGCTGGCGATTTTGCTGGCGCTGGCCTCATCTGAGATTGAGTTACTTGGCCTTAGTGTGGTGCATGGCAACTGCACGCTGGATGAAGCGGTTGCCAATGGTTTGTCTGTGCTCGAACTCGGTGGCGGTCAGCAGATCCCATTATTCGTGGGGTGTGATCGACCATTATTGCGACCTCTAACTACTGCTCACGACACCCATGGTCAGCGCGGGTTGGGTTATGCGCAGTTGCCGCCAGCTCAGATACAGCCTGCCAGAAAGCATGCAGTTGACTTTATCATTGATACTGTTCTGGCTAATCCTGGTGAAGTGACGCTGGTTGCGGTTGGGCCGCTCACCAATGTGGCGCTGGCTTTGCGCAAAGAACCGCGGTTGGCCGGCGCGTTGCGCGAAATTGTAATGATGGGTGGCGCTTTACGCGCTGACGGTAATGTAACTCCCCGCGCCGAATTCAACGTCTACGCCGATCCGCACGCGGCTCAGATCGTCGTTTCGTCCGGGGCGCCACTGGTCATCATGCCCTGGGATATTACCCGCCTGGTGCGTCTGCACGAGAGTGAGGTGCAGCGTATGGCTTTGCCCGGCAAGCCAATCGGTCGTTTCATCGCCGATGCGACTCGATTTTACATCGAGTTTCACCAGCGTTACTTCGGCTACGATGGCTGCGCCATTAACGATCCGGCTGCGCTGGCGCTGGTGTTTCTTCCCGATCTGGCAACGTATGCTGATGTCCACGTGACAGTCGAGATCTGTAGCCCGCTGACGATGGGATTTACGGTGGCTGATTTTATGCTGAGCGATGGGCGTCAACCCAATGCGCGAGCGGTGGTTGGCTTTGATACGCCGCGCTTCCTGTCGTTGTTCGTCGAGCGGATGCAAGCCCTTGAGCAGCGCCTATATGCATCATAGGAGGAGGTGTTCATTTCATTGGAGTAGGGCAAGACAATCTTATCGCTGCAAACGTTCCCGTATCAGGTTGAGCAGGAACGTGGCCGCTTCCAGCCGCAAGCCAACAGCGATCAGCGTATAGATTATGAAACCGGCGCTGCCGGCTACCGCTACCTGCGCTAACGGTGGCCATACGCTGCCCAGCGTAGCGGCGATCCCGCTGACGGCCAGCGCCATCAGACCGCTGGCCGCCAGACCTTTCACCATTGCTTCGCCGAGTCGCAAGCCGCGGAGGGAGAGCGAACGTTGCAAGATCCATGCTGTGATGATGGCATGGCCGATCCACTGGGCCGAGTTGCCCAATACCAGCCCTAAAAATCCCAGAGGTGTCCATTCGGCCAGCGGTATGGCAACCACCAGGTAGCAAAGAATCGCCGCGCCCTGAATCAGATTAGGAATGAGGGTGTTCTTGCGCGCGTAGAAGGCAAACAGCAACATCTGGTCAATTGCCGCCGCTGGCAATCCCGGCAGATACAGCAGCAAGGCTAGCGCAGTAATGACCGTATCATCTGGCCCGAACGCGCCGCGCTCGAATAACGTGGCGGTGATAGGAACACTGAGCGCAGCCAGGCCGGCGGTTGCCGGCAGGATCAGGAGCAATACCACTTTCAAGCCCATTGCCAGTGTGGCGCGAAAGGCCGGATCATCGCCGGCAGCGCTTTGCCGTGAGAGCGTTGGCAACACAGCGAGCGCGACTGCCGACGCGACCAGGCCAAGCGGAAACTGAATTAACGTGGTGGCAAAGCGCATCGTTGACAGCGCAGCCGGAAACCCTGAAGCCAGCCAGCGGTCGATGACAGTGCCGATGAGCGAAAAACCGATACCCAGCGTAACGGGCGCATACAGGCGTAAAATGCGTCGCACTGCCGGATGGCGCAAATCAAATCGGAACCGGATTTGGGAGTCACGCAACCCGGGTAACTGAATGAGCAGTTGGGCAAACGCCCCCAGGAGTGTACCGACGGCCAGGCTCTTGATGCCGATCATTGGGGCAAGTATAACAATACCGGCGATCATGCCGGCATTGAACGTCGCTGCCACGAACGCCGGCAACAGGAACCGACGTTGAGCGTGCAAAATGGCGGTAACGACTCCGGAGATCCCCATCAGGGTGACAGCAGGCAACAGCCAGCCTACCAGCGCGATAGCTTCCATTTGCAGCGCCGCCTCGGTAGAGCGGGCAAGGAGTGACACAGCGAGTGGAGCTTGCCACGCCAGCAGTGCGCTGGCAATGACCAGCACAGTGAATGCCAGCGTGAGCACTGTCGAGACAACATGCCAGAATTCGGCGCGGTCTCGTTCGGCATACTCGCTAAATACCGGCACCAGCGCCGCGCTGACTGCACCGCTGACGAGGAGTTCATACAGGGCATTGGGCAGAGTCCAGGCGAGGGTGAAGGCGTCAACCGCCAGACCGCGGCTGAAATAGGCGGCAATGATCGGCTCGCGCACCAACCCGAGCAGGCGACTGGTGATGTTGCCCAAACTGATGAGCAACGCCGCAAGGGCGATACTCCGGAAGATACCACCTGGCGCAGAAGACTCGGTCACAGGCATGAACTATTCGCCGCCAGCCGTTGAGACAGCTTCGCCAGTAAACTGGGCGACGATTCGTCGCAAAGCCTGCGGTTGCACCCGGAACGTTGCGCCGCCGCCAAGTTCCACAATCGACGACGAGTCGATTGCGTAGCGCAAGATATTCTCGCTATCAACCACGCGCGCGAAGCTAGCCAGTTCGAGCATCATCCGATGGTTGAGATCGGTTGTCACATAGCCGCGCAGCGCGCCGGTATAATCGTCGAGACTGGTGATTTGCTGCAACAGACCGCGGTCGCGGACGCGCTGGAAAATAGCCATCAGTACCTGTTGTTGCCGCTGGTTGCGCCCAAAGTCGCTATCGGCGTGGCGGGTGCGGGCGTAAATCAGGGCGCGCTCGCTGTCCATCCACTGGCGACCGGCGGCAAACGAAACTTCAATGGTGCCATAGTCCTCGGTGGGATAGGCCGGATCGTAGATTGGGCGAGGCACATCAATTTCGATGCCACCGATCAGATCGATAATCTTCTTAAAACCTTCAAAGTTGATCAGAATAAAATAATCGATTGGCACACCTAACAACTTGCTCACGGTCGATTTTGCCAGCGCAGCGCCACCGCCGGGGCCAAAGCGGTTTTCACCGATGGCGTAAGCGGCGTTGATGCGGCCTTCGCCGCCGGTCGGATAGCTAACCCAGAGATCGCGAGGAATGGAGAGCATGCTGACACGACCGGTATCGCGAGCAATGTGTACTACTACGATAGCATCGGTGCGGGTAGGACTGGTATCTTCAGGGCGGGCATCAGTTCCCAACAACAGAATGTTCAGTTCGGATCGGCTCAACCTGAGCGCTTCGGCGGTAGCCGTTGCTTCCGGCGGGTTAACGGCTGCCACTTCCGGCATGGTTGGCTGTGGCGTTGGTGGCGCTGGTGGCGGGCCGTAGATTTCATCCAAAGGAAGAGGTGGTTGAGCGGTTGGTTGAACGATTGCCGCTGTCGGCAAGGTAGCCGGCGTGACAATCATTGAATCGATATCGATAAGCGCCTGCCGCCATTCAAAGGCAATGCGCAGCATCGTGGCTACGACTATCAGGCTTATAATGAGTGCGGCGCCGGTAAGAACGCGCCTGCGCGAAGCTAACATAACCTCCTGCTCCGAATTTCAGATGCCGTTCGCTCTGCCTTGGACGACGCTATACCGGGGTAATTTGTTGCAGACTGGTCGCGCAGCGCAGCGATCGGACGTGGATCGGGCATCTTTGCTAGCATCGTTCGTGCCGTTTGTTACTATACCACATCAATGCAACCGCGTGAACATCACACACAATGATGCGAAGCTGAAAAATAACTGATGCGAGGTCGAATGATCTGGATAAGCAGCGTTTATTCTCTTTACGCTACGAGTATCGCTGCCATAACATCTGTCAGCGATATTGTTGTATCTGGCTCTGCCGGCGCTGGCTCTGCCTCGTGTCTGCATCGCTGCCATAACATCTGTCAGCGATATTGTTGTATCCCTGCTGCAATTTTCCTCAGATGTGTCGAGTGGTTGCAACCGAACCTGACACGTGTCTTGTGCGCAATGTTCAACTCATCTCATCCATCGCTATGATCGGTGCTCTGGTCGGGTTGACCGATCAGGCCAACATCACCGCTCTCAACCATCCGTATGATACCGGTCGGTTCACGCACAATGAGTGTTCCACTGCGATCAACATCAACTGCCTCGCCGTGAATAACGTCATTGCCAGTCGTGATGGTGACCATTTGGCCGAGCGTAATCAGCCGGCTACGCCAGGTTTGCCACAACCGTTCGGTTTCACCGGCCTGCAATTGCCGGAACCAGAAGTCATACCGGCGCAGCAGTGTATGGAGCAGGTGGAGACGATCTATCATGGGCGCGCCGGCTAACGTCAGCGCTGTAGCGGGGTAAAGGGTAGCTGGTAGTTCGGGCGCGGCACTGACGTTGACTCCACAGCCGATAATAGCCCATACCAGCCGGCCAGTATCCCAGCTTCCTTCCAGAAGGATACCGGCAGTTTTAGCCCAGCCGGTTGGTGTTTGCACCAGCACGTCGTTAGGCCATTTCAAGCCGGCTTTTAGCGGTGTGGTGGTATCGATCGTTTCCAGCAGCGCAACTGTTGCCAGCCAGATGAGGGTTGCTGGTGTAGTGGCGACGATCGGCGGTGGGCGCAAGCCGAGTGAGAAGAGGAGCGCGCTGCCCGGTGGCGCGATCCAGCGCCGACCGAGCCTGCCACGACCGGCTACTTGCTCTTCAGCCGTAATCAAGACTGGCAGCGCTTCGGGGGGTAGGGTCGCAAGCGCTGTCCGCGTGAGATCCATCGTCGAACTGACCTGATCGTAACAGTAGATGGTTACCGGCAAGGTAGCGTCGGGCGCCAGTCCGGCGCGAATAGCGGTAGGGTCAAGCATAGCTTTCTCCGGTGGGTGGCGGCAAAGATGAAAAATCGCTAAAAATCTACCAAATGGTATGGACGTGGTAACAATTTTTCGTTATACTACTCACTACTGAACCTGAAATTATGCACTTGCCTCGCGGGTGCTCACCTCTTCGCAGCGGAAAGGATTTGCGTATGACCACTCTTGTTCTACTGGCGGCAATCATCATCATTGCCGGTGGATTGTTTATCTCGCTGCGTCGGGTGCAACCTGAGTTTATTCGGGTCCGTATCCGTGATCGTTACCAGTCACGTCGCTTCCGCCGCTGAGCCTCATCTATTGTACCGCAGCCTGGTTTGCCGCGCCTCCTCTCGTAGAGGGAAGGTGCGGTTGTGTTTTCAGGGAACTTTTTCACCATCAGCAACGTTTCTGAAACGGTACGAGTAAAGATCGTGCAAGCGGAAGGAGACCGCATGCAGGCGAAGCGTGCATGGGCCAGGCTGTCAGCCTTAATTGTTGTGCTGTTAGTAAGCACTGTGTGGTTTGCGCCGGTAATTGCGCAAGGTTCTGCCATCACGCTCACGGCGCGGGCGGCATTTCAGGGGTATGTGCGTTCCGGTACCTGGTTGCCGGTTCTAATTGAGGTTGCAAATAGTGGCGTTGATCAGACGGTTGAAATTGTCGCCGGCACTCCGAATGGCCCTTTCCACAGCGCCATGGTCGATCTACCCGGCGGCAGCCGGAAGGGTGTAACTATCTACGTGTATGTGACCGGTATGCCGCGTCAGCTCAACGCGCGGCTTCTGGCGAATGGCGAAGAGCTGGCCAGCGTGCCGGTTCGATTGCAACCGGTCAGCACAGGATTGCTGGTTGGCATGGTTGGTGAACGCGAGCCACAATTACCGGCGCAACTGGCCGATCGCATCAAACTTACCAGCGCATTGCTATCCTGGGCTGATGTGCCGGTCGAAGGGTTAGGTCTATCGCCTTTCGATGCTTTGATTCTGACCGATCCAGGCGCAACTGAATTAACGCCGGCTCAGCAGCGCTCGTTGCAAGAATGGGTGTTGCGTGGCGGTACGTTGATCATTAATGGCGATACGGGAATTGCTCGAACATTGAGTCTGTTACCTGCCGAACTGGCGCCGGTGCAACCAGGAAGGCCGTTACCGTCACTCGACGATCCACCATTGACCCCGTTAGAATTAATTCCTCGCAGCGATGAAACCAAACGTGAAGTGTCTCCACTTACGTTGCCGCGCCTTGCCAGTTCTTCGCCCCTGGCCTTCAGTCAGTGGTATGGCGAAGGTCAGATTATCGCGCTGGCGTTCGATCTGACTGCGTCAGAAGTGCGCAATTGGGGTGGCTGGCGCGAGTTGTGGCAGGCTGTTTTGCCACCGCCGTCATTTGTGCCTGAGGGGATGGGTTTTGGGGCCAAGCTCTTGTCCACGTTTGTGGAAGAAAATCTGGCTAATGCGTTGACCAGTCTCCCGGCACTTGATCTGCCTTCTATCAATGTTCTCGGCTTGCTGTTAGGGTGCTATTTGATCGTCGTCGGGCCGGTAACCTATCTGGTTTTGCGCCGCTTTGATCGACTCGCTCTAGGCTGGATTGTGGTGCCGGCGATCACGGTCATCTTTGCGGTGATCGCCTACGCGGTCGGTTTTAACATGCGTGGCGGCGATGTCATTGTCAGTCAGCTTACCTTGATCGATGCAATTGAACCAACGCTCTCACGAGAACGCAAAGTGATCGGCATCTTTTCACCAGATAGCTCGGATTACCAATTGCGTATCAATGGTGAACCGGCATTGGTGCGTCCTATTTCGGCGCAAGGGCCTTGGAGTTCGGGCAATCTATCCAATGGCCGCTACCTCCAGGCTACCGCCGATGGCCTGGTGGTTGAAGATTTAACAGTGTTACAATGGTCATTGCAAGCGATCGCGCTAGATCAAATTGTTGCCTCGCCGGGACTGGAAGCGCAGATTACGGTCAATGGTGAGGATATGCGGGGTACTGTGACGAACCGCAGTAATCGCGCGCTGGAAGAGGTCGTGCTGGTTTACGGTGACAATATTGCTATGATCGACCAGCTTGCTCCCGGTGAGCAGCGGGTCGTTCAGGTTGAGCGGCCGCCGCACAGTTACGATGGAGCTTCATTAGGCTACATTATTTATGGGCCACAGTTTGAGGAAAGTGGGCGCATAGGACAACCTCCGCCTCCGATGTTGCAATTGCGCAGTCGCGTCCTCGATGTCCTGTATGGTTATGGAGTGGGTACCCGTGGCGCGCAGCCGCTGGTGATGGGATGGTACAGCGAGCAGCAGGCGCAGGTTGAGCCGGTCGGTCGGCGGGCAACGATGCAACAACTGGCGCTGGTGCGCGGTACTGCGCAGTTGCAGCTCAGCGGTGAAGTCAAGCTGACTGGTGGGTTTGCGAGTGCCATTGAACAAGCAGGCGGGATGAATAGTCCATGCTATGCGGGAAGTACGCTCGGTGTTGTGCCCGATGTTCAGCCTGCAACGATTCGCTTTACGTTACCCCGCGCTCTGAGCAACATACAATTGCGCGAATTGTCATTGACTATTCGCTCCGATATATTTTGGAACGGTTCAATCGAAGTGTACGATTGGACAACCGGTGAGTGGGTATCACTCCTGACCGAGTCACTCATTCAAAATCAGATGGTGAGCATTGATCAGCCGGAGCGATTCCTCAACGGCAATGGCGCCATGCGGGTACGGTTGCAACGGCTCGACCAGAACCAGAGCTTTTCCTGTGTGTATATCGATCCGGTTATACGGGGGCGGCTGCCATGACGCTGGCAATAGAGACTGTCGAGCTTACCCACCGCTACAAGAAGCTGGTTGCGCTGGACAGGCTTAACCTGCGGGTGGAGCAGGGTTGTATCTACGGATTCATCGGTCCCAATGGAGCCGGCAAGACGACGACGCTGCGCATTCTGGCCGGTTTGTTGACGCCGACCAAAGGCGAGGTGTACCTGCTTGGTGAGCGCTTAACCATGCGCGCGGCGCAACGACTGGTGGGATACATGCCCGACTTTTTCGGAGTCTATGATGATCTACGGGTATGGGAGTATCTCGATTTCTTTGCCCGTTGCTACGGCTTGCGAGGATCGCGGTTGCGGCAAGTAGTTGATGAGCTGCTCGATCTGGTTGATCTGAGCGCCAAGCGTGATGCGTTCGTGCAGACGCTCTCGCGGGGTATGCAGCAACGGCTCTGTCTGGCGCATGCTCTGGTGCATGATCCTAAGGTGCTGTTACTTGACGAGCCGGCCAGTGGGCTTGATCCGCGCGCGCGAGTGGAATTGCGTGAACTGTTGCGCACTTTGCGTGATATGGGCAAGACTATCATGCTCAGCTCACACATTCTCAGCGAACTCGCCGAAGTGTGTGATGCAATCGGCATCATTGACCACGGACGAATGTTAATCAGTGGCTCCCTGGCCGAAGTGCAGCAACAACTGGCAACCGGTTCGCGGTTACGGCTCCGTATTGCCCGTGAAAGCGACGTTGGCCTGGCGCTGGCGCTGTTGCAACGCCAGCCGCTGGTGAGCGCTGTAAGCGCTGCTGCCGCCGATCCACGTGGTTTTGTCGTTGATTGCCACGAACCGATTAACGAAGAGCAATGCGCAGCCCTGCTGTCCGAGCTGATCAATGCCGGTATTGCGGTCAGCGAATTCAGCGCTCGCAGCGAAAACCTGGAAGAACTATTCCTCCGCTTGACGGCAGATACGGTGAGGGCGGGTAGTTGACGCATATTCCACCAATGAACCAGCGCGATGGTTTGATGGTATTAAGTGTCGCGAGGCGCGGCAAGGTTGTAGTTGGCAGGCGAGGGTCATATTACCGGTGGGTTTGATCAATATGCAGGAGTAACTATGGCATCTCAAATCCGGCAGCCGCTACTTAATCCGATCCTGGTACGCGAAGCGCGCACACGCATGCGAGGATTTCGGCCATATCTGATCCTGACCATCTTCTTACTGTTGCTTATTGCGAGCGCATTCGGTATTTACCAGTATATGGTTTTGCAGGCTCGCACTGGCATGGTCGTGCTCAGTTCGCACATCGGCCAGGCATTGTTTCGAGGGCTGGCATTCACTGAAATGTTTTTCATCGTGCTGGTAGCGCCCGTACTGACAAGCGGCGCAATCAGTAGCGAACGCGAACGGCTGACCTACGATATGTTGCTGGCCACGCCATTGCGGCCCGGACAAATGCTGACAGGGAAACTGATCGGCGCGCTGAGCTATCTCTTGCTCCTGATTATAGCTTCGATCCCGGTATTCAGCACTGTACTGATCTTCGGCGGCGTCGAACTGCGCATTCTGGTGTGGGTCATTTTGCTCTTGGGTAGCGCAGCGCTCTTCTTTGGCACCATTGGTTTGTTTTGTTCAACGTTGTTCAGACGCACGACGGCGGCAACGATTGCGAGCTACACGATTGTATTGCTACTCTGCGGCGTGCCATTACTGGTTGCTTCGATCTGGCCGCAATTTAGCAATCCGATGGGGCAAAATCCTCCGCCATGGCTGTTATACCTCAATCCATTTAGCGCAATTGTGGCAGTCACTACGGTTACGCCAACCACCTTTCAGCCTGACTTGATTTTTTTCGGTGTCAGTGATCCCTTCATGACCGTACCTTTCCTGTCACAATTCAATGTTGGTATTGTGCGTTATGCGCCCGAAGGTCCGGTCTTGATGCCGGTTTACCGGGCAACTCTGCTGGGGTACTGTCTGTTGACCTTTGTCTTGCTCTGGATCAGTTCACATTTCGCGCTGCCGGCGCGGCGCTGGTGGCCGCGCTGGAGCGATCTGGGGTTTGCAGTGGTAGTGGGGGCGATAGCTCTGGTCGTCTGGATGCAGATCGAATGGTGGTGGATTGTGCCGCCGGTTGATCCCTGGCTGATGCCGGCCCAACCGATGCCGATTGAGCCGATGCCATAGTGTGAGAGCACGCAGGTCCTAGTACTCTGGCGGGACGTTCAGATGTTGGTCGAGGGCACAGGGCATGATCCGTCTCGTCAAAGCACGTCGAGCGGCAACGCAAGTTGTCCCCTTGGTCTGGCGGGGTGCGCAAATGCTGGCCGAGCGGTGAGTGGGCTACGCTGCGAGCGTGAACTTCCTGGCGGCCCCGATGGTGGTGCGTTCAGGCTGCCGAACGACTGCACAGCTATCCATTGCAGGGTTTCATCTCACGACCAAAAGCAGAAAGGTGACCTGGCACGCCAGAAATTGCGCGTGCTTGAATACTGCGCCCATAAACAATATTGAGTGGGTTACACATTTGAAGAAACATTATCGGGAATGAACGACAATCGCCCCGAGCTGCACAAGGGCGCTGGCGATCCCAGGAGCGGAACACGCCAGCCTTTTCAGGCGCAGTGCGCGTTCTGGTTATGAAATCATCCAGAGCTTATTTCTCATGTCCGTAGAAAAGAGCAGGGAGCGATAATGCCCCCTACCCATCCTGTTCTGTCTCTACAACAGACTCCGTAACACACCGATCACACGTCCCTGAATCTGCACATTTTCAGGCGAGGTATAGATTGGTTGCATCGTAGCGTTGGCCGGTTGGAGGCGGATGCGACCATTTTCGCGGTAGAATTTCTTAAGCGTGACCGCATTTTCGTCGATCAACCGCGCGGCAACCATCTGTCCATTCTCAGCCGTCTCCTGGAACCGCAACAAGACATAATCGCCATCATCAATCAGGGCATCGATCATCGACTGTCCGCGCACCCGCAGCGCATAGACGCCGTTCAAGCGGTTGGGTGGCACGATGTTAGCCGGTACTGTGACCTGCTCAGCCTGATCGAGATTGACCTCTTCGGGATCGGGTAGGGGAGAACCGGCAGTAATTGTGCCAAGGAGCGGTACGCGCCCAAAATTCTGGCTCAAGAGCGCTGGGGAAAGGTCGGGAATGCTAATGCCGCGGGAGATTTTATCATTGCGAACAATCTTGCCGAGTTTTTCGAGGACTTCGAGATTGTACGAGACCACTGAGGTAGATGAGATGTCTAAATCGCGCTGAATGTCACGGATAGAGGGGGAAATACCCCGCTCTTTGATGAAGCTTACAATGTATTGATACATTTTCTCTTGTCGATCAGACATCTCTCGTCGTGGCATAGTTGCCATCCTTTCAATAGGCCGCAGCCTCAACAAGCATGGACGGCGGCAAAAAAACTAGAACTTATGTAGCAATTATAGCTTCCGAACACTTGTTTTGTCAAGTACGTTTGTTCAAGTTTTGGGCGCAAACTGGCGAGTCTGCACGGCAAGCCGGTCGCTTCGAGTATAATTGGAACATATGAACACGACAACTATGCCAAATGATCGCCTGGCCGCTCAACGCCGCACTTTACGGCTTGCGTGGCTGACGTTAATTGTCTTCTTCGGATTGTTTTTAGCGCTGGTGACCGGTGTCGCGCTCACAGTGCGCCAGTGGTATCTCTCATCGACGGACTCGCAGAAGGCAACTCTGATCGTGCGCAGTGTCGATGAGAGTATCGTCTGGCAACCGGCTGGTCGGACGATCTTTCAGGGCGCTCGCGATCAGCAGGAGCTAGGTGAAGGCGATGTGGTGCGGGCGTTACCAAATGCCGGTTATGGTCAGGTGGCGTCGTTGCGTTTGTTTGAGGGCAGCCAGCTTGATCTGTGGGCGGGAGCTGAATTGCGTTTGAGTGAGTTGCGCGCGACACGCTGGTATAGCGGCGCGTTGCAAATCACGCTCGAGCAGACGGGCGGTTATGTGCGCTACGATTTGCGTGACGATCAGCCATTCGATTCGGTGCGTTTTACCGTGCTGGTGGGTGACGCGCGGGTTGAGTTGATGCCCGGTGGTAGCTACAGTATCGGTTTGTATCCGCCCGAGCGGCGAGTAACCCGGATCGATGGTCGCCCCGCATTGATTGCCGATATTGCCGCGCGCTCCGGTAGCGCCATAGTGACCGGTGTGGCAGGTCAGCCAGCGCGACTGGTTGCCGGTCAACGGATTGAAGTGGATCCTGCCGGATTGCCAGGTCTGTCGGTGCCGGCGCGTTGGGAGTTGATCCGCGACGGCGGTTTCTCGCTCTTCTCCGAAGCTGAGTATAACAACACTACTCGCGCCGACGATCCAACCCTGCCACGCGCCACAACCTGGCAGGTGTCGGGAACGCCAAGTCTACCGTTGCCCGAACGGGGCTTTTTCCGCCTGGCGCTGATTTGTCGTCCAACCAATACGATGCTGACGTGTCCGCCGGAAGACTGGCGCACTGCGGCCTGGTTTTATCGCACAGGCGGGCAGGTAAACGGCTTTGTGACCAGTATTCGGCAGTCGTTAGGCGCGCAAGGTGCCGGGGTGGATGTTTCTGAGTTTCGCTCGCTGATCTTTTCACTCTGGGTCCGGGTTGATTATCAGTCGCTGCTGGCAGCCGGCGATCGTGGGACTGAGTGTCCGGTTATGATCCGGATTGTAGCGCGGCGTAGCAGTCCGGTTGATCCCGATGAAGAGCGGGTTGTGTGTATCTATACCGCCGCCAGTGACAATGATTTGCGCGTGCGCGCCGATGGCATTTTTTATCTACGGATTGAGCCGGCGACGTGGACGCAGTTCCGGGTCGATCTGCGAGATGAACGCTGGTTGCCTGATTATCGTTATATTCGCAGCGTCGAGATTTATGCCAATGGGCACGATTACGATGCGAAAGTTGCCGAAGTTTCGTTAATCGGAATGCAATAAACGGGCCATGATCCTTTACCACGGTGTCGATGTGATCGAAGTAGCGCGAGTTCGGCAGGCGGTGATCCGCTATGGTCGGCGATTTCTCGACCGCGTCTACACGGCTGCTGAGCAGACTGATTGCGGTCTGACAACAGACGTTGTGCGTTACGAGGCGCTGGCTGCGCGCTGGGCTGCCAAGGAAGCTTGCGCCAAAGCGCTCGGTATCGGCTTGCGTGGCCTGGGGGCGCTGGCCGTCACCGATCGCCCGCGCGCCGGTCTGCGCGAGATTGAAGTGGTGCGTGATCCTGTCGGTCGCCCGCAATTGCGATTGGCTGGGGTAGCCGAGCAGACCGCCTCAGCGTTGGGTATTCAGGCCATGGCGGTAAGTCTATCACATACGAATGAGCTGGCGTTGGCCAGTGTTGTAGCCTGGGGGGCGCCGAAGGTGGAGGAATGCCCCGATACGCAGTCTGGTTGAGCCGGTTATGGTCGCGCAGACTATAAGCCCGTGTTGTCCATAATATCGCGCAGAGCCATAGCGGAGTGTTCGATGGAATCCACTACTCTCCCATTTGTGGTCACTGCAGCGCAAATGCGAGCGGCGGAAGAGGCTGCGGTAGCCGCCGGAACCGGTTGGGCAATGTTGATGGAACAGGCCGGGGCCGGCGTGTCCAGGGTCGCGTTGCAACAGTTTGCCCCTCTGACCGGACGCGCGGTGCTGGTGCTGGTTGGTCCCGGTAATAACGGTGGCGACGGTCTGGTCGCCGCTCGCCACCTGGCCGATGCCGGCGCGCAGGTAACCCTCTACTGCTGGCGTCGAACCGTCGTTGATGACAATCTGCTGGCGTGTCGGGAGCGCGGAATCCGCGAATTGCAGGCGGCTGATGATCCAGATGGCGCGCTGTTGGGAGAGGCACTTGCCCAAGCTACGCTGGTTATCGATGGCTTGCTCGGCACAGGCGCTCGTCCGCCGGCTGATGATCTGGCAGCAATTATCACGCAAGTTAACGAAGTCCGATCGCGCCGCGCTGATCTGCGCGTGCTGGCCATCGACCTTCCCAGTGGCGTTTCTGCCGACAATGGAGAGGTTTCCACGGTTGCCATTCGGGCCGATGTGACAGTAGCGACCGGTTTGCGCAAACGCGGTTTGCTACTCTGGCCTGGTCGAGGGTACGCCGGCGCGATCCTGGTTGCGCCCATTGGCTTAAGCGCGCTAGATGGAGCACTAACGATGAGTGAATTGTTGACAGCAACCTATGCCCGGTCGCTGCTGCCGGCGCGTCCGGCTGATGCCCACAAAGGAGTATTTGGCAAAGTGCTGGTGCTGGCCGGCTCAATCAACTATCCCGGCGCCGCAGTGCTGGCCTGTGCCGGCGCGCAACGGTCGGGCGCCGGGTTGGTGACACTGGCCACCGGGCGGAACGTGCTGGCGCTGGCAACGTTACCGCCGGAAGTGACCCTGCTTCCGGTTGCCGAAGGCGATTGGGGAGCGATCGGGCCAGCGGCAATCGACGAGCTGGCCGATGATTTGCCTCGCTATCAGGCATTGCTGATCGGGCCGGGATTGGGCCAGGCCGAGGCGACGCGCCAGCTTGTGCTGCGCCTGTTCGGGCTGGATCAGATGCGTAGTCGCGCTCGCGTCGGTTTTGTCGCAGTGGGGGAAACGATTGCGCAGATACCGCAGAAAACGGTAGAATTGCCGCCAACTGTTATCGATGCCGATGGACTCAATCTCCTGGCGAGCGCGAATGGCTGGTTCGAGCGCTTGCCTCCCGAACGCTGCGTCTTAACGCCACATCCCGGCGAGATGCGGCGATTGCTTAACATAAACGAGCTGCCGTCCGATATTGTCGCAGTTGCGGCTGAAGCAGCCCAGCGCTGGCGGCAAACGGTCGTATTGAAAGGAGCGACAACAATTGTTGCCGGCCCAGACGGTCGAACATTGATCCACGACGGCGCCAATCCGGCTCTGGCCACTGCCGGTTCGGGCGATGTTCTAGCCGGGGTCATTGCCGGCCTGCTGGCGCAAGGATGTGCGCCATTCGCTGCCGCTGCTCTGGGTGTCTACCTGCATGGCGCTGCCGGCGCTCAGGCGCGCGCAACGTTGGGTGATGCCGGCGTTATCGCTGGTGACCTGCTACCGTTATTGCCTCAGGCAATCCGCGAACTGCGCGCAGGATGAGCTGCTGTCCAAGGACTGGAAAGGATGCGATGCGATGCGCATGGTAGAAATTATCGCCGCCAAACGTGACGGTCGAGCGTTGACAACGGCTGAAATTGAATGGGTCGTCAAAGGCTATGCAGCCGGCGAGATTCCGGACTACCAGATGGCGGCGCTGGCGATGGCTATCGTCTGGCGTGGCATGGATGATCGGGAAACGGCTGATCTGACTCTGGCGATGGCGCGCAGCGGCGACATGCTCGATTTACACGATGTCGCTCCGTTGACTGTGGATAAACATTCCACCGGCGGGGTTGGCGACAAAACCACACTCGTATTAGCGCCACTGGTTGCTGCGGTTGGCCTACCGGTAGCGAAAATGAGTGGACGCGGGCTAGGTTTTAGCGGCGGCACAATTGACAAACTGGAAAGCATTCCTGGTTTTCGCACTGCGTTAAGCGTAGAGCAATTCCGCCGCGCCGTTCAAGAGGTTGGGCTTGTGGTCGCAGCCCAAAGTGGTGATCTGGCGCCGGCTGACAAAAAACTCTACGCCTTACGCGATGTCACTGCCACCGTCGAATCGATCCCCCTCATTGCGGCGAGCGTCATGAGCAAAAAGCTGGCAGCCGGCGCTGATTGCATCGTGCTCGACGTAAAATACGGACGCGGCGCATTTATGCACACGTTAGACGATGCGCGTCAACTGGCGCAGAAGATGGTAGCGATCGGGCGACATGCCGGGCGCAAGGTGGCCGCCGTGCTCAGCAGCATGCAACAGCCGCTAGGGTTTGCGGTTGGCAACGCGCTCGAAGTGCGCGAAGCGGTAGCTGCCCTGCGCGGCTCAGGCCCATCCGATCTGGTCGAATTATGCCTGATCCTGGGCAGCGAACTGGTGCGTCTGGCCGGCCTGCGCGAGCGCAGTGACGATGCGCGAGCCTTGCTTGAAACTGCGCTACGCAGTGGCGCTGCCTGGGAAAAGTTTCGAGCGATGGTCGTTTACCAGAGCGGTGATCCGGAGGCGATTGAAGATCTCGATCGATTGCCGACTGCGCCAGTGCAGGTCGATCTGCCTGCAACCGAAGACGGTTTTATCGCCGCTATTGACGGTCAAGCGCTCGGGTTAGCGGTCAACGCGCTCGGTGGTGGTCGCGCCCGCAAAGATGATGCGATTGACCACTCGGTTGGGTTAGTGTTGCGGGCCAAGGTTGGCGCGAAAGTGGCAGCCGGCGATCCACTGCTAACCATCCATGCCGCCCGTCAAAGCGATGTCGAGATGGTTGCCGAACGGCTACGCAACGCCTATACTATGAGTGAGACACCACCGGCGCCCCTACCGCTGGTAGAAGAGATCATTCGCTAACGTGTGGACGCCTGATAACAAGGGTGACATTATGCCGATCTACGAATACATCTGTCCATCGTGCAACGGTCAATTTCAGAAACTGGTGCGCGGATTCAGCGATCCACCTGGCCTGGCATGTCCTCGCTGCGGAAACACAGAAGTGCGGCGCGCCATCTCACGCTTTGCCACCCTCAAATCAGAAGACGATCGGATCGAATCACTGGCTGACCCATCAAACTTTATGGGCTTAGACGAGAGCGATCCGCGCTCAATTGCGCGCTGGGCCAAACGACTCGGCAAGGAACTGGGGGAAGACGCTGGGGAAGATTGGGATGAGATGGTCGATCAAATGCTCGAGGAAGAGCTAAGTGGCAAAAAAGAGGGCGAAGAGAGCGAGAGCAGCAGTGCCAAACCCGACGATCTTGGATGGGCATAAAGCCGCTGCGTTAGCAGGCGAGAGCGAGTGCAGGCAATGAGCAGTTGCCCTGCGAAACAGTAGCGGACAACATCACGGCGGTCTCAATACTGACTGAAAACGTGAGCAAGTATGTCGAATTGCTCACATTGGCGCCGACCACCACAACGCGGCAGCTCTTGCGGTAACGGCGGGTTTGCATAAAAGACAAAACAACGTTATTATAAAGAAAAGCTGCCTTCGCGCGTTGCAAGCCTGGATTGAGACGGCTGAAGGCCTGGATCGAGACGAGTATGCGCATTCTCTTCTACACCGGCAAGGGCGGCGTAGGCAAAACCAGTGTAGCAGCGGCCAGCGCCCTCCGCTGCGCCCAACTGGGTTACCGCACGATTGTACTCTCGACGGATGCAGCCCACTCATTGGGCGACTCGCTCGGCGTCGAGCTACGCGCCGAACCGTTACAGGTTGCGCCCAACTTATGGGCGCAGGAGATCAACGCTCTGCACGAACTGGAGTCGAGCTGGGGAATTGTATCGCGCTATCTTGCCGATCTTCTGGCGTGGCAAGGCGTAGAGACCATCGCGCAAGGCGAATTGTCGGTAATTCCCGGCACCGAAGAACTATTCAGCCTGCTCCAGATCAAACGCCACTACGACGAAGGCAAATACGATGTCATCGTCGTCGATGCTGCGCCTACCGGTGAAACCTTGCGGCTCCTCTCACTCCCTGATGTCATGCGGTGGTGGATTGCGCGCCTCTTCCCGATTGCGCGCGCGCTCTTGCGGGTGGTACGTCCGGTCGCAAAGCGCGTAACCGACATGCCGATTGCCGACGACGAGGTACTAGCCTCGGCCCAGCAGGCCATTGATGCCCTGATCGACGTGCGGCAGTTACTGACCAACCAGCAAATCTGCACTGCGCGCATCGTGATGAATCTGGAAAAGATGGTCATCCGCGAAGCGCAGCGTTCGCTCACCTACCTGAGTCTCTTCGGCTACGCCGTCGATGCCATTGTCATCAACCGGATACTACCGCCAGAAGTTGATGCCCACTTTGGTCAGTGGCGAGCCATGCAACAGCAATACGCGCCGATGGTAGAAGAGATGTTCGAGCCACTACCACTCTTGCGCGCGCCCCACTTTTCGCAAGAAATTGTGGGGGTTGAACTGCTCTCGCAACTGGCCGATCACCTCTTCGGCGCCCAAGACCCTGCAGCCTTCCTCTATCAAGGCCCTACCCAACGGGTTGAGAAGAAGGCATATGGCTACGACCTGATCGTGCCACTCCCATTTGCTTCTGAAGATCAGGTACACCTGGCGCAGAGCGACGATGAACTGTTAATTTCGGTTGGCTGGCACCGTCATCGGATCGTTCTGCCGCAATCGTTAGCTCGCCTGCGCGCGCAAGATGCCTTCTTTGAAGACTCGTCGTTGCGCGTGATCTTCCGACGCGACGCGGCATAGCGTTGGGGTGTTTCAAACCACGCCTTAAGCGCGGAAAGGCGACCACCGTAGGGGCGGGTTTCAACCCCCCTACAGTGTCAATCCACGCCTTCCGCGAGGGAAGGCGACAGTACCACCCCTGCGCGGAGGCAGGGGTGGCGTTTCAATCCACGCCTTCCGCGAGGGAAGGCGACAGTACCACCCCTGCGCGGAGGCAGGGGTGGCGTTTCAATCCACGCCTTCCGCGAGGGAAGGCGACGCTCCCGCACGGTCAGAGAGCGCTCAAGAGCGCGTTTCAATCCACGCCTTCCGCGAGGGAAGGCGACTCGTATATCTCTGCATGGGTTGGATTGGTGGCGTTTCAATCCACGCCTTCCGCGAGGGAAGGCGACATCGAGTGGTTATTTCAGGTAGTAACGATTGGCAGTTTCAATCCACGCCTTCCGCGAGGGAAGGCGACCATCGTGATCCAGTACGCGCCAGGGGCAGAAAGTTTCAATCCACGCCTTCCGCGAGGGAAGGCGACCGATGCAGTGCATCGTGTGCATG
>Ga0116210_1000758_pt1 | contig 28980 bp, 22 predicted proteins | sample TshhotsprinmetaG_FD_94483 | JGI IMG/M metagenome (GOLD analysis project Ga0116210, IMG submission 94483) | Hot spring microbial communities from South Africa to study Microbial Dark Matter (Phase II) - Tshipise hot spring metaG | ecosystem: Environmental > Aquatic > Thermal springs > Hot... | reverse complement strand
TCGATCGCTTCCGGTGTGAATTCGATTTGAATCATCTTGACTCCTGATGACATGGTTGCCTGATTGGAGCACTATGTTAACGACTGTTTGTGAAAAATCCAAAACCCAACCGTTCGGAGTATATATGTGTTTGAGATATTGTCCCCGGCACAAAGGGCACCGAAAGATATTGGTCTGTGGCGAAAAAACAACACAAATCTATTTTACCATCTGGGGCGCGACGTGACGTCAGCCCCGCGTCGGCCCCGAAAGGTCCGATCAACGTCCTCCAGGAGGCGCTTCGACAACTGCGCCGCGGCAACTATGCGGCCGTGTGGACCGCCATGGAGGCGTTCATCCGATCTCGTCCTGCTTCGGCCCATGCTGAAGCGGCGCGTCGACTGGCGGCCGAAGCGCACTTTCGGGCCGCGCTGCTTGGCGACGCCCTGGATGAACGCCGACGCCATCTGGATTCCGCTCTGGCACTGACGCCCGACGTCCCGAAACTGCACTTTCATCGAGCCTTGACCCTCTGGCAACTGGGCCAGCTGAACGAAGTGTTGCCGGAACTGAATATCGCGGCCACACGTGAGCCGCAACGCCCTGGCCTGGCATACTTGCGCGCGTTGGCCAGCATTGCTGTCGGCCAGCCCTGGGATACGGCGGGGCTCTCGGAGGCCGAGGTGAACACCCTGCAGCTGGTGAAGCAGTTCTGTCAACACCGATCGCGCGGCAAGACACTGACGGTCAAAGAACCGCTGCTCGGACGAGGGACGGAGATGTGGCAGGCGCTGGTCGCCATGGCCAAGGATCCGACCGCCGCGCCGCAAGCGCAGCTGAAGGTCGCAGCCGAACAGAACTCGCGCAAGCCGATCAGTCGCATCCTGAACTACTACCGGGGCGTGGCCGCGTTGCGCGCCGGCGATCGTGAGGCCGCGCGCAACGCGTGGACCGTCGCGCGTGGCGCCGGCATGAATTCACCGAGGCTCGACGAAAACCTGACCGCCCTGATGCGCGCCGAGGTGATCGAGCTCGCCGAAGCAGGCCGCTGGCAAGATGTGATGCACCTGCTCGGTCGCCTGCCCAATGTCGAAACCGATCGCATCCTGGCCGAGACGGGCACTCTGGCCTGTTTTCACCTCGGCTACGAGGCCGCTCAGGCCGACAAATGGCAGGCTGCTGCGCAACACTGGCGCAAAGCCAACGAGCTGAGCACCAGCCGCTACATTGCCCAGAACCTGGCCCTCGCCGAAGAAGCCTTGGGCAATTGGGCGAACGCGGCCGAAGCCTGGCGCGAAATGGTGCGTCGTCGGCCGCGCAAAGAAGACCACCCCGATTATCTGAGCGATCTGCAGGTCGCGGCATTGTGGCGCCATGCCGCTGAGTGTTACGAGCACGTCGGCCAGACCGACGAAGTCGAGACCTGCCTGCGCAATGCGCTCAAATACGCGCCGGATGACACCGCACTGCGCCTGCGCCTGGCCGATCTGCTGCTGAACCAGCAGCGCGGGGATGCGGCCGAGACACAACTCAAAGAGCTCCTGGCAATAGAGCCGCAACACGTCGAGGCGCTGGTCCATCTGGCCCGCTTGTATCAGACCAGATGGAGCACCGACTCGCTGCCGATCTGGCGGCAGGTGCTGGCAATCAATCCGACTCATCCGGAAGCGCGCGAGGCGTTGGCCACGTACTACGTCTCGCTGGTTGATCCGGACGACCCGTACATCGCCGCGCGGCTGAATCTGCGCTACCCCGGCAAGACACTGACCGAGGTACTGGAGCTCGGCCTCCAGGAGCTGCCCGGCCATCCGCAATTGTTGGCGCAGATGGGCATCGTATATGCGCGCCAGAATCAACCCAAACTGGCGCGTGAATACCTCCTGCAGGCATTCCAGGCTGCGCCGCAGGATGCCAACATCGCCGACGTCGTGCTCCATGAGCTGCTCCATGCCGACGATGGCGATATGGTGCTGAAACTGATCCCGACCGTCCGTCAGATTCCTCGCCTGTTGCCGATGTTTTGGTTCAACCAGGCGACTCAGGCGCTGAAATGTGGTCTGGGCGAAAAATGGGCCGATGTCTTCGTCACCGAGGCGTTGGGACTGGTCGGACAGCCCTGGATAGACGACACGCTGGCCGGCCTGCTCATCGAGGCCTTCGGGACCGTCAGCGATCACGGCGCGAAAAGCCTGGCCTCGTTGCTGGAGCAACGCGCCCGCGATGAGGTGCCCACGAGCGGCGCAGTGCAGTACATGGAAGCCTATCGCCTCTACCACGAAAAGCACGACGAGAAAGGGGCGATGCGTTTGATTCACGACGCGATACGCTACGCGCGGCGGGCCGGCGATCAAGGCGTCTTGCGACGGGCCGAGGCCATTGATCTGTTGCTCAAAGGCGGACCCAGCTTCTTCGACATGAAGCGGATCCTGCGCGATCTCTTCCCGGAGATGCGGTGAGCATGAAATGTGTGAACGAGGAACACGATGGTTACCAGGACTGTAACAAAACCGCCCAAAGACCCCTATGCCGTGCTCGGCATTGCGCGCACCGACGATGAGGCCGCCATCAAGCGCGCTTATTTCCGGCTGGTGCGCGAATATCCGCCCGAACGCGAGCCGGAGAAATTTCAAGAATTACGCGCCGCCTATGAGCGGATTCGCTCGGCCGAGGCGCGTTCGCAAACCGATCTGTTTCTGCTCCAACCGCCGCCTGCGATGCCGAGGCGACGCAAGCTGGCATATGATCTCGATGTTCATGCCGACGACATCCTGATGTTGGCCCTGGAACTGGGGCTGGCCCGCCTGTCGGTGCAAGAGGATTTCCATGAACCCGAATTACCCACCCGGTGAAGCCGATTCTGCCCTCGACCAGGGCTATTGGGTCCGTCTCAGCGGCCAGATGGATCGGCTCCAGGCCACGGTGGAAGAGCTGTTGGCCGCAACAGAGACCGCCAACAGCCAGACCGCGGCCCTGCTGCGCCATTTGACCGATCCCGAGCGGGGTGAAGCGATCAGCGAGCGGCTGGCCGAGCTGAGCGCCGGCCAGGAGGCGAATCAGGCACAATGGCAAGCGTTCGCCGACCGGCTCGCCAACGGACTGAACGAACTGACCCAGGCGCTGACCAGGCTGAATCGCACCCAGTTCAAGGCGAACACGCTGGCCGAAATGAAAGATCAGCACGTGACGAGCGCGCTGGCGACGTTACAGGAGGTCGCTGCCCGCCGCGATCAGCTGCAAGAGGCCCGCGTGAGCCAGGAACAGATGCGGGTAACCGCGTTGCGCCACGAAGGCCGCGGCGAGTTCGCGGCCGATCTGTTGCCCGTGCTGGACGGCCTGGAGATGGCGCTGGAGAGCGGCCGCGCGCTGCTCGAGCGTCAGCGCAGCCAGCAGGCCACGGCGGCGCAGGCCCGGCAAACGTCATCGGCGCCGCCCACGTTCTGGCAGCGGCTGGCCTGGGCGCTGTGGGGCCGGGGGCTGCCGCCCGGCGCCGCCATGCCCGCTCCGCCGCCGGCCGCCGACCTCATCGCCGGTGGTGTGGAAGCGTGGCTGCAGGGCCTGGAGATGGTGCGGACGCGTTGCCTGGCGCTGCTGGCGACCGCCGATATCCAGCCGATCCAGGCCGAGGGGCAACCGTTCGATCCACGGCTGCACCTGGCGCTGGCGACCGCCGAGCGCGCAGATGTACGGGACGGCGTGGTCGTCAGCGTGTTGCGGCGGGGCTACCGCCAGCGCGACCGGGTGCTGCGCTACGCCGAGGTGGTGGTCAACCGCGCGCCCCAGGCCGTCGCGCCAGTGGACGCGGCCGCCGGCAGCGCACCGGCAGAACCCATGGGAGACTATCTGCGACAGAGCATCGCATCAGAAAGTGAAGTGAAGTGAAGCAGTCAGACAAAATCATCGGGATTGACCTGGGCACGACCAACTCAGTGCTGGCGGTCATTCGGGACGGTACGCCAGTGCTTCTGCCGGTGCAGGGCGATCGCTTGCTGCCCTCGGTGGTCGGGATCGCGCCGGACGGTGAGGTGTTGGTGGGGATGTCGGCGCGTAACCAGTGGGTTGTCGCGCCCGATCGCACGATCCGTTCGATCAAGCGCAAAATGGGCAAGGCCGAGACCGTGAGCATGGCCGGCAAGGTCTATACGCCCCAGGAGATCTCGGCGTTCATCTTGCGCACGATTCGCGAGGCCGCGCAAGCAGCGTTGGGCGAAGAGGTGCGTCGCGCGGTGATCACCGTGCCGGCCTACTTCAATGAGACGCAACGCCAGGCCACGCTGGAGGCAGGTGAGATCGCCGGCCTGGTCGTCGAACGCATCATCAATGAGCCGACCGCGTCGGCGCTGGCCTATGGCTACGGCCTGTCGAACGACCAGCACCTCAAAGTGTTGGTCTACGACCTGGGCGGTGGCACCTTCGACGTCTCGATCATCGAGCTGCATTCCGGCGTGGTGGACGTGCTGGCAACCGCCGGCGACAACTATCTGGGCGGCGACGACTTCGACGAGCGGCTGGCCGGAATGATCGCCGATGAGTTCTACGAAGAGCACAAGGTCAACCTGCGCGAGCATCATCAGGCCTGGGCGCGACTCTTACGCGCGGCGGAAGAGGCCAAGATCGAGCTCTCCTCAGCGCCCTATGCCGAGGTCAAGCTGGAGTACATCGCCCAGGACCGCAAAGGCCAGCCGCTGCACATCACGCGCGAAGTCACGCGTCACGAGTTCGAGGAGCTGATCGCCGACCTGTTGGGGCGCACGATGGAACTAGTGCGCAAGGCACTGATGGATGCCGGGCTGTCGCCCAATCAGATTGATCGCGTGTTGCTGGTCGGCGGCTCGACGCGCATTCCGGCAGTCTGGGATCTGATCACCGCCCAGATGGGACAGGAACCGCACATCGAGATTGACCCGGACGCGGCGGTCGCGTTGGGCGCGGCCGTGCAGGCCGGCATCATCGCCGGCGAAGAGGTGGATGCGATCCTGGTGGACGTGACGCCCTATTCGCTTGGCATCGAGACGGCTCAGATCGGTTACGGCGGCCGCATTCACACCGACCTCTTCACGCCCCTGGTGCGACGCAACACGACCGTACCGGTGCAAAAGAGCCAGGTGTTCACGACCCTCTTCCCCGGCCAGGAGCAGATCCACATCAAAGTTTATCAGGGCGAGAATCCGGTGGCCTCGCAGAACGTCCTGCTCGGCGACTTCATGGTGGAGGGGCTCAAGCCGAACCGGCCCGACGGCCTGAGCGACGTGACGGTCAACTTCCAGCTCGATGTGAACGGCATCCTCGACGTCACCGTGGTGGATCGCAAGACAGGCAAGCGAACGAGCGAGCGGCTGAAGGCCAGCCGTCAGCGCCTGAGCCCGGAGGACATCGCGCGCAGCCAGGCCAAACTGGCCGAGGCCTACACCGAGATGGAAGCCACGGCGGCCGAGAGGATCATGGATCCTGGCGTGGCCGCGCTGCTCGAGCGAGCGCAGCGGGCGCTTGACCGGGCCGATCTCGACGCCGGCCTGGCCGATGACATCGCCGGCACGGTGGCCGACATCCGCCATGCGGTAGCTGTCGGCGACGATGCCCAGGTGGAGGAGTTTTGCGATCGGCTGATTGACCTGTTGCTGGAAGTCAAAGAGTAGCGCCCGCGCGCCCCTCATTTCGACGACGACTTTGGCCGGCGGCCGTCGCGTTGCAATCCAGAGAAGCGAGGTTTCCTTGCCTGCGGTCTCCTCGCTTCTACCCCTCCACCATCGTCATCCACGGCGTTCTCACGTCCCACACGCGCAGCTGGCGATCCAGCGCCCGCGCCACATCGGCCTGTTCCTGCGTCCCGGCCAGATTGCGCAGCTGGTACGGGTCATGTTCCACGTCCCAGAAGTAATGCGCCGCGTCGGCCAGACGTCGCGTGCCGTCCACGAAGGGCAGGCCATAGAGGTGCGTGGGCGTGCGGATGCCCACCCCGCGGCCGGTCTCGATGATGGCAAAATCGGCCGGGGCGGCAAACGGTTCCCCGGCCAGAATGGATGCCAGGCTGCGGCCATGCATGTGCGGCGGTATGGCCGCGCCGACGAGATCGAGCAATGTCGGCGCAATATCCACCAGGCCGGCGACCTGTCTCGCCACACGGCCACACGTCCCGCGACCTCCTCCTGGCTGCGCAGAGCGGGTGCCGTCTATTCCTACGGTCGGGAAAAGGGTCGAGGGTGGGACGCGCACGATCAGCGGGATGCGCACCGATTCTTCGTGCAGATCGCCTTTTTGCACCCGGCCGTGGTTGCCCAGGTAATCTCCATGATCGGACGTGAAGATGACGATCGTGTTCTCGGCCAGGCCATGCGCGTCGAGCGCCGCCAGCATACGGCCCACCACATCATCCACCCAGGTCGTCAAGCCGTAGTATTCGGCGATCACGCGACGGAGGGTGAAATCCTGCGGCAATTCCTCGGTGTAGGGCAGGTGGAAGTTGTAGTAGCGATAGTCCCAGCGATAGACTTTGAACCAGTGGTCCTGGTCGGGCAGCCGCCGCGCCAGGTCCACGTTGGGCCGGATCGGGATCTCGTCGGGGGAATACATGCGCGTGTACTTTTCCGGCGCGTCGCTCAGCGGGCAGTGGGGCGGCGAGATGTTGTAATACAGAAAGAATGGCCGTTTTGCCTGTGCCTGGCGCGCGAGAAACGCCTCCACGCGGTCGGCCTCGAAGTCCACGCTGTAGCGATCGGGCACGAATTCCGGGCCGCCGTTCTCGGTGAAGTGTTGGCCGGTGTGGGCATGGTTCATGCGCGGGATCAGATAATAGTCGAAGCCGATATCGTATGACCAGGTGTGGATGTGCCACTTTCCGATGACCGCGGTGTGATAGCCCAGGCCGCGCAGGATTTCGGGCAGCGTCGTGTCGCGCAGATGCGGCCGGCCGGCGTGCGGATACTGCGGGAAGTAGATGCGGCCGTCGTCCTGGGGCAGCGCAACATTGCCCACCCCGTCGGTGCATGTGCGGTTATACTGTCCGGACAGCAGCACAGAGCGCGCGGCCATGCACACCGGGAAGGTGGTGACGGCAGTCTCGAAACGCACGCCTTCAGCCGCCAGCCGATCCAGGTGCGGCGTGCGGATGAGCGGATTGCCATAGCAGCCGACCTCGAACGCGCGCAGTTGGTCGCAGGTGCAGAGGATGATATTGGGATGGGGCATAATGGTACCCGAGCTGTAAAAGATGAACGCCGATCGTGACGTTGGGGGAATTATACCCACCGGGACAAGGGATGCCCAATTTGCACCCGATTGACTTTCACAGGCCCACCCACGATGGCATTGCCGTTTTTCAAAACAAGTCGGAGAGTGAGGGATGGCGCAGACATTGTCCGACTCATCGGCCGATGAGAGCACTTTTGTCGTCGTATCGGCACGCGACCTGGTGGCGCAGGCGACGCGACGCACCCTGCTGGTCGCTGCAGCCGCGACGTTGACCTGGCTGCTGTTCATCGGCATGGCGCGCTCGGAGCTGGCGGCCCAGGCGATGCCCGCGGCGCTGGCCCTGGCCGTGATCGTTGTGATCGCGCTGCGCCTGCTGCGGCGGCAAAGCTGGCTCGGCCAGGCCGTTTTCATGATCGGCTGGTGGGCGGTGATCGGCCTGGTGGCCGTGCTGATGGAGCTGCCCGAGGCGCTGATCTTCTGGGTCGTGCTCCCGCTGATCGGCGCCAGCTCGGCCGACGTCGGGCTGACGCTGGCCGGCGGCGCGCTGGTCGCCGGCGGCGGCTGGGCCAGCAGCCGATTCGGTCTGCTCGAACTGCCGGCGCCCCTGCAGGAGATATTGCTGCCGGCAGTTTTGCTGTGCGGCGTGCTCGGCTGGAGCATGGCGCGCACGCTGCTCGCCAGCGTGTGGCGGTCGTTGGAGTGCTATGCCAGCGCCGAGGCCGATCGCCGCGCCTTCCAGGAACAACGCGTCCAGCTGTTGCAGGCGCAGGAGGATCTGCTGCTCGCCAATCGCGAGCTGGCACGGCTTTCCGACCGCCTGAAAGTGCTGACGCAGCTGGCCGAGGATGCACGACGGATCAAAGAAGAGTTCGTCGCCAATGTCAGCCACGAGCTGCGCACCCCGTTGAATATGATCATCGGCTTCAGCGAAGTGATCCTGAAATCGCCCAAAATGTACGGCGTGCGGCTGCCCGATCCATTACTGGCCGACATCCGGGCAATTCAACGCAACAGCCAGCATCTGGCCGGCCTGGTCAATGATGTGCTGGCGCTCAGCCAGGCGGAAAGCGGCAAGCTGGCGTTGGCGCGAGAATGGGTGAACCTGGGCGAGCTGCTGGCCGAAGCGACCGAAGCGGTCAAGGTCCTGTTTGATTCCAAAGGCCTGTATCTGCGCCTGGAACTGCCCGAAACGCCGCTCATCATCTTCTGTGATCGCCTGCGCATGCGCGAAGTGGTGCTGAATCTGCTCAGCAATGCAGGGCGCTTTACCATGCAGGGCGGTGTGATCGTGCGCGCATGGCGCGAGGGGACGAACGCGCTGATCAGCGTGGCGGATACCGGCCCCGGCATTCCGGCCAAGGACCAACAACGCATCTTCGAGCCGTTTCAGCGCCTGCTTCCCCGACAGCCGGGCGTCGTCGAAGGCAGCGGGCTGGGCCTGAGCATCAGCAAACGCTTCATCGAAATGCACGACGGCGACATCTGGCTGGAAAGCGAAGTGGGCCGGGGCACGATCTTCTACCTGCGTTTGCCGATGGAACCGCTGACCGAAACGACGGCCCGTCCGGGCGCGGTGCGTTGGATCAACCCTTATCAGCCTTACGAAGCTCGCACGCGGCGGTCGGCCGCGCCGCCGCTGGTCGTGCATCCGCGCTACATCGTGATGGAAGAATCGGATCAGCTTCAACGGCTGTTCAAACTTTTCGTCGCGGACGCCGAGATCATTGCCGCGCGGACGATCGCCGCGCTGATCTCCGAGTCGAAGCGCTCGCCGGCGACTGCAGTGGTACTCAATACGCCCGATCCGCAAACAGTGATCGCGCAGATTCAGGCTGCCGGCGGCATCCCCTTCGATACGCCGCTGCTCGCCTGCTGGATCCCCGGTGAACACGAGGCCGCGCGCCACCTGGGCGTCGTCCGCTACCTGGTCAAGCCGATCTCGCAGGAGCAGTTGTTGGCTGCTATCGGCGCGGTGAAGTCGGGGCCGAAGACGGTGCTGGTGGTGGATGACAACCCGGAGGCGCTGCAGCTTTTCTCGCGCATGTTGGCGGCGCCAGAGGCCCAGGCGCGCGTCTTGCGCGCCCTGAGCGGCCAACAGGCGCTCGATCTGATGCGCGCGCGGCGACCCGATCTGGTGGTGCTTGACCTGGTGATGCCGGGCATGGATGGTTTTCAGGTATTGCGGGAAAAGGCCAGAGATTCGACCATCCAGCCGATCCCGGTGCTCGTGGTGTCATCGCTCGATCCGCTGGGCGGGATGGCGATGGCCAATCTGCTCAGCGTCTCTCGGGGCAACGGCTTGACGCCTCGGGAGCTGCTCGATTGCATCCAGGCGCTCAGTGCGATTCTGACTCAAGAGGGCTCGCCAGCCGGTTCAATGTCTCCAGGAACGCTGCCTGCGTGACCGGCTTGCGCAGGAAGGCGCTGGCGCCGAGTGCGTAGGCCAGTTCCGGCTGGTTCATAATCGTACAGACGATGATCGGCAGACGTCCGGCGACCGGATGGCTGCGCAACTTGCGCAGCAGGTCCCAGCCGTCCATGCGCGGCATCATCACATCCACCACGATCATGCGCGGGGCACGCATCTCCATCAGCTCGAACGCTTCGCCGGGCGTAGATGCAGGGACCACCTGGTAACGCGTCCCCGTCACATAGCGCTGAAAGAGCTGGAGGATATCGGGATTATCATCAATCGCCAGCACAGGCCACTGTTCGCAGATCGGCAGCATGACTCGAAGATCGAGGTGCGCAGGACCGACCGATTGCGTCAAACGGCCGTCGAACAGTCTGACCAGTTCCTCGACCTGACCGAAATCCAGCACCAACGCCGCACGGCCGGCGTCGGGCCAGCTCGCGCTGACCTCGAACATCAGACTCTCCGCGCGACGCTGCGACCGCAGCGCGCAGATGCCGTGCGCGGCGCACCGCATGGCATGGCTGAGCAGGCCGATCAGGATCTGGCGGAAGGCGACCGGGTGTACTGCCACCGGCGGCAGATCGGCCGGAGCCGACCAGTCCAGCCGAACCGTGTAACGTTCAGCCAGCGCCTGCGCCAGTTCGACGACCGTGACCAGCATCTGATTCGGATCGGTCAGACGGTCGGCCGGATTGGCTACCAGCCACGTGAATGATTCATGCCCCGCAGAGGCATCCGGCGCAGTCGCCGGCATGGACGATGCGAGAGCGCTCTGGCGGTCCAGCCCATATTCCTCCCACAACCGACTGGCGAGCAGTTGCACGGCGTGATTTTGTTCCCGGCGCAGCTGGCGTTCGCTGATCCCGAACTGGTGCGCGATATCATCTTGCGTCAGACGCTGGACGTAGCGGTAGAGCAACAAATCGTGGGCCTCCCGATCGCGAGCGGCCAGCAGGCTATCACCGCGCGGCCGCAGCGCCTCAATGGCCTTGATCAGCGTCTGTTGCAGCGCGGCAGCCGGATCATACCTGGCGGCCAGCCCCAGCCAGCCGACCAGGGGGCTTTTGCTCAGGTACTCCGGGTCATAGAGATGATTCAGCGCGCTCCGCACGCCCTGAAAAAATTGTCGGCGTTCGTCCATGCTCGCCATTCTGGCCCCCATCCCTCGCTTCGATGTCCGGTTTTGTGCCGATATCCGGCCAAAAATCCGACACAGCAACCCATTCCCATGCTATTATACGCGGAGAGCGAACGTGCCTCAAGTGACGATTATCGGAAGCATCTCACTTCAAGGAGGATCCTGGTATGAAATTCTCACGACGTGATTTCTTGAAGGCATCAGTTCTGGCAGGAGCCGGCGCAGCACTGGCCGCCTGTGCTCAGCCGACTCCCACACCGCAACCCGCGGCGCCACAGCCGGCAGCCCAAGCTGAGGCCACCAAAGCGCCCGAACCGACCAAGGCTCCGGCCAAAGCGGCGCCGGTCACCATCACCTACCTGGTACGTACCGACATCCAGCCCACCCTCATCAAATGGGGCGAACAGACCGTCGAGGAATTCCAGAAGCTCAACCCCAACATCAAGGTGGAGCTGGTCGGCGTGCCGTGGGGCGATTACAATGCCAAGCTGCTGGCGATGTATGCCGCAGGCACGCCGCCGGAAGTAGCGGCCAATTATGCGGCCGGTTTTGCGACTTTCTACGCGAACAAGGCCATTACTCCCCTCGACAGCTATATCAAGGCCGACAACATAGACCTCTCTGTCATCGAAAAAGCCGCCATAGATTCGGTGACGCGCGACGGCAAACTGTGGGCGCTGCCGCTGGCGCATCAACCGGTCGTGGTCTTCTACAACAAGGATCTGCTGGATGCCGCCGGCGTGAAGCCGCCGTCTCCGGACTGGGGAGACAAATCCTGGACCGAAGATGCCCTGACGCAAGCCGCGCAGAAGATCGCGAAGGATCTGGATGACCCTAAAAAGGCGCAGTGGGGCGTTGCGTACAACGAGTATCACCTGGGCACCCTGATTGCCTGGAGCCGTGGCATTGACCCCTTCAATGATCAGGGCGGGCCGGAGAAGACGGAAGCCTACAAGACCGGCAAACTGACCGCAGTCTACTATGATCGCCCGGAGATGATCGGCGCGATGCAGTGGCTGGTAGATCTAACCCATAAGCTGAAAGTAGCCCCGCGGCCCTCGGACACCGATGCGCTCAACCAGGCGGTCGGCTGGAGCTTCCTGAGCGGACGGGTGGGGATGACCAATGAGGGCACATGGCGGCTGGGCGACATCTTCAAGGCCAATCCCGCCTTCAAGTGGGGCATGGCGCCACTGCCGTATGGCCCGGCTGGCCTCAACACCTGCCAGCTTTTCAACGACTCATGGATGCTCACAGCGAACTGCAGATATCCCAACGAAGGATGGAAGTTCCTCAAGTATGTCGGCCTGGAGGCCGGCGCCAAGATGTATGCCGAGTCCACCGGTTTCTTCCCGGCCAAGAAAGACCTGTATAATATCTTCTTCGACAGCATCATAAAGGCGCCGAACTTCAGCATGACGCGCGAGGACATGATCAAGGTGCTGACTGGCGGTTTCGCGAACGGCTTCCCGGCGCCCGGCAAAACCCTGGATCGTTTCCCCGAACTCAACACCGCGTGGAACCAGACCACAGCGCCAATGAAAAACGGCGAAGTGGCGGTGCCGGAGGGGATGAAGGCGGTGCAGGCCAAGTTCAAGTCGTTGATCGGCGCGTAGGGCCTGAGCATGCAACGCGGTAGAGGGGTGAGGTCGCCTCGCCCCTCCAGGCGCTCAGGAGGGCAGGCAACGCAAAGACGCCGGGGCGCAAAGATTGCAAGGAACTCATCTGTTCTCTACATATCGCTGCGCCTCGGCGGTGAAGACGAGCACAGCTATTTGTCAAGTGGCAGCCAATGTCGTATCAGATCTATTGGGGCGAGACCCATCACAACCTGTATGTCCTGGAAGAAACCGAGGTAGATCTGGATCGCGTTTGCCGCGCGGCGCGCAGCCATCTCGATTTCATATCGTTTGCCTACTACACTCCTCGCCTCTTCCGCTACAAGCCCGAGCTGAATCCGCCCGGGAAGTACGGTTTTCGCCTGGAGGCTTGGAAACCGGCCGAACGCATCGCGCGCGAATGGGCAGAAGTGCAGGCGGCCACCCGCCGGCATAACGATGACGGTGCGTTCGTCACCTTCCCCGGCTATGAGTGGCAGGGCGACAGCACGAGCGGCGATCACAACGTGATTTACCGGACGGAGGGCGCGCCCGTTTACCGCGTCGACAAACTGCCCGAATTGTACGCCCACTTGCGCCGGCATCAGGCGCTCGCCATCCCGCATCACACCGCCTATCGGGTGGGGATGCGGGGCAAGAACTGGGCCCTCCACGATGAGACCCTCTCTCCCTTCGTCGAGATCTACTCCGTTCACGGCTGTTCCGAGACCGACGAGGCGTGGGTGGGGATGTGGCACAACCACCACATGGGGCCGGCTGTGACAGGGGGCACCTATCAGGACGCGCTCCTGGCCGGGCTGCACGTCGGCGCGATCTGCTCGACCGACAGCTTCGGCAGTCACCTGCTCTCCGGCATGTACGGCCACGGCCTGATGGCCGCCCTGGCCCCCGCATTGACACGCGCCGACCTGTGGGATTCGTTCACGGCGCGACGCGTCTATGGCGTCACCGGCGATCGCATTGAGCTGGACTTTACGGTAAATGATGTCGTGCTGGGCAGCCGGATGCGCAGCACAGGGCCCCGCCGCGTGCATGTGGGCGTGCGCGGCCTGGATGCGATTGACCGCATCGAGCTCCTCCGCGATGAACGCGTCATCGCCACCCACAACCATCAGGGTACCTGGGAGCAGCCGTCGGCCGGAACGCGCAGCCGGTTCTGCCTGCGCATCGAGGTTGGTTGGGGACCCACCGCGACCGAGATAGAGGTCGGCGAGCACGTCTGGGAAGGAGAATTGATCCTGAGCGCCGGCCGTTTCCTGCGCTGCGTTCCATGCTGGCGCACGCCTGGCCAAGGACCGATCACCCTAGCGCACGACCGCGCCTCGTTCGTCATGCGCACCCAACCCGACAGCATAGAGGCACCCTGGCAAAACGCCAACGTGTTCGAGTTCGAGGCCGACCCCGGCGATACGCTCTGTGTGCGACTGAACGGCCACGAGGAAACCGGCACGGTGGCCGACTTCATGGCCGGCAGCCGCGTGATCTGGTATCGGGACGAGAGCGTGGCGCGGCTGCGCGAGCTGCGCGGCTTGACCCCGGCCGAGTGTGACCGGGACGACACCTACTATCACATGAGCTACAAGGCGAAGTTGCACCGTACGCTGCCCCAGACCGCGTATACCGCCGCGCTCGCCTTTGTGGACGACGCGCCGCTCACGCGAGAGGTGTGCTATCGCGTGCGGGTGGAACAGCGCAACGGTCAGCGCGCCTGGTCAAGCCCGATCTGGGTGGCGCCAGGCGCATGAGCACGCACTGCACAGACGCCGGGGGCGCTACGTTGCGCAGATTCTCCCCGCGTTCTCTGCATTTCCACGGCGATTCCGGAACAGGAGTGATCCATGACCGTCGTAGACAAAACGACGACTCGTGTACGAAGCTGGCTCGGCACCGGAAGCTCTCGCAAGATACGCCTCTCATTGGCGACGCAAGAAGCCATCTGGTTCTATATCTTCGTGGCACCCTGGCTGCTGGCTTTCTTTCTCTTCACTCTCGGCCCGATGGTGGCCTCTTTTCTCTTCTCGTTCACGCAGTACAACGCCATCCAGCCGCCGGTCTGGATCGGCCTGAAGAACTTCGTAACGCTCTCTGGCGACCCGGTCTTCTGGAAGTCCATTCGCGTCACCTTCACCTATGCGGTGGTCTTTGTGCCTCTCAACCTGGCGATCTCGCTGTTCCTCGCCGCCATGCTCAACCTGGCCGTGCCGGCCATGCGCGTCATTCGCACGATCTACTATCTGCCGGCCGTGCTGCCGGAGGTCGTGACCGGCCTGGTGTGGATCTGGATCTTCAACCCTGATTTTGGCCTGTTGAACTATCTCCTCTATCTCCTGACGGGGTTGAAAGGCCCGAACTGGCTGGGCAGCGAGACATGGGTGATGCCTGCCGTCATCATCTCGGCGCTGTGGGGCATGGGTTCGGGTGTGATCATCTTCCTGGCCGCATTGCAGAGCGTGTCGCCCGAGCTGTACGAGGCAGCCGAGATTGACGGTGCGAGCGCGCTCCGCCGTTACTTCACCATCACGCTGCCGATGATCAGCCCGGTGATCCTCTTCAACCTGCTCGTCGGCACGATCGGCGCGCTGCAGGTCTTCGCCCGCATCTACGTGATGACGCAGGGCGGCCCGAACTATGCATCCTATTTCTACAACCTCTATCTCTACTCCAATGCCTTCAGCTACTTCCGGCTGGGGCTGGCATCGGCCCAGGCATGGATCCTGTTCGTCGTCATCATGATCCTGACGCTGATTATCTTGCGGACATCGGGCCGCTGGGTCTACTACGCAGGGGGCCGCTGAGGAGGCGATTGAACGATGACCGCGACAACGCCATCTGCCTGGAGGAAGCCGACCTCCGCAGGACCTCTGATTCCCGGTCTCTATCTCGGCAAGCAAGCACGGCGCACATTGACGAAGGTCGTCGGCTTCTTGTTGCTGGTGCCGGGTTTGCTCTGGGTGCTGATGCCCACGGTCTGGATGTTCTCGGCCGCGTTCTCGACCCTGCGCCAGGTGATGCAGTTCCCGCCCGACCTGATCCCGAATCCGTGGGTGTGGACCAATTTCTACGAGGGCTTCACTTTCCTGCCGTTCGGCCGCTACTATATGAACAGCCTCTTCATCGCGATCAGCCGGGTGGTGCTACAGGTGCTGGCTGCCTCGATCACCGGCTACGCGTTCGCCCGACTGCGCGCGCCCGGCCGCGAGTTCATCTTCATGGTCGTGCTCTCGACCATGATGCTGCCCTACACGGTCACCATGATCCCGCAGTTCGTGCTTTTCAAGAATCTGGGCTGGATCAACACCTACTATCCGTTGATCATCCCGCATCTGGGCGGCAGCGCGTTTCTGATCTTCCTCTTCCGCCAGTTCTTCCGCAGCATTCCCGAGGAGGTCTTCGAGGCCTCCCGCCTGGACGGCTGCAACTACTTCGACATCTACCTGCGCATCCTGATGCCGCTCTCGATGCCGGTCGTTGCCACCGCATCAATCCTGGTCTTTCAAAATGCCTGGCAAGACCTGATCGGCCCGCTGATCTACCTCAACTCGACTAAACTGTACACCCTGCCCCTCGGCCTGGCGACCTTTCGCTCCAGCTTCGGCGCCAGCCCCTGGAACCTGATCATGGCCGTCTCGATCCTCGTCGCGTTGCCTCCGATCATCCTGTTCTTCGTGGGGCAGCGCTACATGATCGCCGGCATCGTGGTGAGTGAAAAATGAACTTCATCTTCTTCATGCCCGATGAGCTGCGCGCCGAAAGCATAGGCTGCTACGGCCATCCCCTGGCACAGACTCCCAATCTGGATGCACTCGCGCGGCAGGGGACGCGCTTCGACCAGTGCCATGTGCAGAACACCGTCTGCTCTCCCTCGCGGTGCAGCCTGATGACCGGCTGGTATCCCCATGTGAGCGGGCATCGCACCCTCTGGCATCTGCTGCGGCCGCACGAGCCGAACCTGCTGCGCTATCTCAAGCAGGCCGGCTACGATGTGCACTGGTACGGCAAGAACGATCTGTTGGCAGCCGAGTGCTTCGCCGACAGCGTGACCGAGGCCCGCATGTGCGGACGCAAGGCGTTCGGCCCGCCGCTCTATCCACCCGAAGACCCCAGGTTCTTCAGCTTCCTGTGCGAGCCGTATACGGCTCCACTGGAGGAGCATACGGACTATGCCAACGTGATGGCCGGCATTGAGTTCCTGCGTTCGCGGCCGAAGGGGCCGTTTGTGCTCTACCTGCCACTGCTCTTCCCGCATCCGATGTACAGCGCACCGGAACCGTGGCATTCCCAAATAGACCCGGCAGCGATTCCGCCGTTGCGTCCGGCCGACCTGCCGCGCAAGCCCGCGTATTACCGCTTGATTCGCGAGACGCGCCACCTGGAGCTGCTGAGCGAGGATGACTTCCGACGCATCAACGCCATTTACCTGGGCATGACCGGCTTCATAGACTATCTGGTGGGGCTGCTGCTGGATGCCCTGGCCGAGAGCGGGCTGGAAGATGACACGGCTGTCTTCTTCTTCTCCGACCACGGCGACTGGGCCGGCGATTATGGCCTGGTGGAAAAGTGGCCGAACGCCATGGAGGACATCCTGACACGCGTCCCTCTGATCGTTCGGCTGCCCGGCGCCGCGTCCGGTCACGTGGTGCGCGAGCCGGTCGAGCTGATGGACATCTTCGCTACGGTCATGAGCCTGGCCGGGATCGAGGCCAGGCATACCCATTTCGCGCGCGATCTGACCCCACAATTGCGTGGGGCGGAGGGCGATCCGGCCCGCGCCGTCTTCGCGGAGGGCGGTTATGCCCGTCACGAGCCGCACTGTTTCGAGGGAGACGCCCGCCGCGACGTCTTTGCCCGCAACAAAGTGAACATCTACTATCCCAAAGGCTATGTGCAGCAGGCATATCCCGACAGCGTCGGCCGCGCCACCATGCTCCGCACCGCCGATGCCAAGCTCGTTTATCGGCCGAACGGCGAAAGCGAGCTATATGATCTGAAAGCCGATCCGCTGGAGCTGCACAACCTCTACGGCTTGCCGGAGCACGCTGCGCTCCAGACACAGCTGGAACAGCGCCTGTTGCGCTGGCTGACAGAGACGAGCGATGTCGTCCCATTCACCGAAGATCCGCGCGGGCTGCCCTCCGGATCGGCATGGGGATGATGCGGCATGCGCATGGCCCGATCCAATTAGACAGCTCTGGCTCAAACGATTACAATGATCTGGCGCCGACCGGAAACACCGGTCGGCGCCAGATCGCGTATGGCCCAATGCATAGAAACGGAGGAGGATAGTGGAAAATCGTCCGCTTTTATCGGGAGTTGCATTCCTGGTAAGCTCCGCCTTGATGCTCACACTGCTGGCCAGCGTGGGCCGGGCCGAAAACCAGAACAGGCCAGAGGCCACGGTACACTACGTCGCTCCGGGCGCCGCGTGCGGCAACGTCAACCCGTGCTATGCAACGATTCAGGTCGCCGTGGATGCCGCGGCCGCCGGCGACGAGGTGCGCGTGGCCGCCGGAACCTACACAGAGATCGCCACCCGCGCCGGCATGACGCAGAGCGTGTTCCTGGGCAAGCCGCTGACGGTGACAGGCGGCTACACACATACCAACTGGCGAGTCCCCAACCCGGTCGCCAACCCCACCGTGATAGACGCGCGCGACCTGGGCCGCGGCCTGGTCATCTCGGGCACGCGCGGCACGACGATCGTCCAGGGCCTGCGCATCACCGGCGGCAATGCCGGCGAGGGCTACCTGGGCGGTGGGGTCTACGCGGTCTCGGAGACGGTGGTTTTCAGTAACAATTGGGTGTACGGCAACGCGGCCGGGGTCGGCGGCGGGCTCTACGTGGATGACTGTGCAGGCAGCACGCTGATCGGCAATCGCATCTTTGCCAACCACGCAGAGGAGGAAGGAGGCGGCCTTGTCCTGTGGAGCAGCAACCAGGTCACCCTGCACAGCAATCAGGTTTATAGCAACACCTCGGCCGGCTCTGCCGGCGGCGTGTCGGTGGTCACCAGCGATGAGGTGGCTTTGATCAAGAATGCGGTCCACGAAAACCAGGCCGGCGGCGATGGGGGCGGCCTGGCGATCATGGGCAGCATGAGCATCTCGGTGACGGGCAACCTGATCTACGCCAATCGCGCAGAGGGCAACGGCGGTGGCGGCGCGGCCACCGCCGGGACCTTCGTCTTCTCGCACAACGAGATTTACGACAATGTCGCGGCCGGATTGGGCGGCGGCCTGCTGCTGTCTGCCGCGTTTTCCGCCGAGATAACGGACAATCAGGTCTATAGCAACACGACGGACGATTGGGGCGGCGGCCTCGCCCTGGCAGCCAACTTCGACCCGATCGTGAGCGGCAATCGCGTGGTCAACAATCGGGCGCGCGAGGGCGGCGGCTTCTGCGGCTTCGCCAATCAGGATCCGCACTACACCAACAATGAAGTGGCCCTCAACCGGGCCACGGAAAATGGCGGCGGCGCTTCCATCGCCGATGATCGCCCACGCGTGGAGCGGAACCGTGTCCACGATAATTCAGCCGCCGCAGCTGGCGGCGGCCTGTATCTCTCGGCAATCTGGGAGGGCGGTTGGCTGGCGGCCAATCAGATCTACAACAACGAGGCCCAGGCAGAGGGCGGCGGAATCGCTGCAGTCGCTGCGGACGCCCTCGTTCTGGCGGGCAACAAGATATGGAATAACACGGCAGGTGGCCAGGGCGGAGGTGGCCTCTATCTGACCAACAGCGCCGACGGCGTTCTCATCAACAACGTAGTGAACGACAATCGCATCGCCGAGACAGCGGCAGGCGCCGGCCTGGCCCTGGACTCCACGCCCAACCTGCGCCTGCTGCACAACACGATCAGCAGCAACCGGGGCGGAGCAGGCAACGCGCTGTTCGTGACCGACAACCAGAGCGACAACGCGGCGGTCAGCATCGGCCTGACCAACACGATCCTGGTCAGCCACACCACGGGCATCCATGTCAGCGCGGGGCGGGTGAACGTAGACGGCGTCCTGTGGTATGGCACGACCGTGACGGTGACCAAGAGCACGACTGCAACGGTATTCGTTGCGCATCAGTTCACGGACGATCCGGCATTCAGCCCGGACGGCTATCATCTGACCGCGGCGTCAGCAGCCATTGATCGGGGCATCCCTGCCGGCATCACCGAGGACATTGACGGTGAGTCGCGGCCTCAGGCCGCAGGCTATGACCTGGGCGCGGACGAATACAGCTTGCAGCTGGTCTATCTGCCGGTGATCAGACGGTGAGGCCGCGGGCGTTGCAGACTGTCCCCAAGCCATAAAAATCATCCCACCAGGAGATAAAATGCCCCCAACCCTGAACGATCTCTTCGATCTGGTAGACACCCATGCGGACGAAGTCGTCGGCCTGCTGGCCGACCTGATCCGCTTCGAGACGGTCAACACCGGCATCATGCCGACGGGCAACGAGTTGCCCCTCTGCCGCTACGTGCAGGCACGACTGGCGGCCGAGGGGATCACGTCCGAGATCCTCTGCTCGGCCGAAAATCGCGGCAACCTGATCGCCCGCCTGCCCGGCAGCCGGGGCCGGCCGCGGCTCCTGTTGATGGGCCATACCGACGTGGTGCCGGTGGAAAACCCTGAGGCATGGCGCTACCCGCCCTTCTCCGGGACGATCGCCGACGGCCGCGTGTGGGGCCGCGGGGCAGCCGACATGAAGGACACGGTCGCCGCCGAGATCATGGCGCTCATCTTCCTGCGGCGGGCCGGCGTGACCCTGGCCGGCGACCTGATCCTGGCCGCCGCAGCCGATGAGGAGACGGGCGGCGCCTACGGCTTCGGCTGGCTGGCCCAGCACGCCGCGGAAGCGATCCGCGCCGACTATGCCATCAACGAGGGCGGCGGCGGTCCAATCCCGCTGCCCAACGGCCTGGCTTACACCGTGCCGGTCGGCGAGAAGGGCCGGCTCGAGGCGCACATCACCCTGCGCGGGCAGCCTGCGCACGCCGCATCGCCCTGGCTGGGCGACAACGTCTCTTTCAAGCTCGCCGAGGTGTTGCAACGGTTGGCGGCCTGGCAGCCCGAACGCGACGTTTCTGCCGAGATCTTCGCCCATCTGCCGGCCCTGCTCGGCCGCCGCGAGCCGATCACACCGCAAAACGTAGACGCCCTGGCCGATGAGCTCTCGCAGATCAGCCGACAGCTCGGCTCGGCCGTGCGCGGCATGTCGCGCATGACCATCGTGCCCACCATGATCTCGGCCGGGGTGAAATCGAACAGCGTGCCGGCGGCCTGCAAGCTGGTGTGCGATGTGCGCACCCTGCCGCATCAGGACGAAGCCTATGTGCGCGGCCAGATCGATACCCTGCTCGCCGGCATCGAGGGCGCCAGTTACGAACTGATCTGGACGGCGGTCGCCAACGCCTCGCCCTACGACACAGAGCTGACCGCCGCGCTGCGCCGCGCCACCGCGGCCGCAGCCGGCCGGGAGGATTTGCACTGGCTGCCGAGCCTCACCACCGGCTTCACCGACGCGCGGCTGGTGCGGCCGCTGGGGATCATCACCTATGGCTTCAATCCAGCGCATCCCGCGGCCGATCTGACCCATCCTGCCGGCGTCCACGGCACAGACGAATCTGCCGAGATCGCCACCCTGCTTTTCCGCACGAAACTGTTCATCGCGCTGGCGCTGGACCTGCTGGGGTAAACGCTCGCCTTGCCTCAAAACAAAAAGGCCGCCCCCTTCGAAAAGGGGCGGCCCGGCGACCATGAGCCGCACAGGACTCGAACCTGTAACCCGCTGATTAAGAGTCAGCTGCTCTGCCGAATTGAGCTAGCGGCCCGAAATATTTTCGCGCGCCGTGTTACAAAGCATTTTCTATTCTACCCAGAAAGCCGGTTTGGTCAAGTTTTGGGTGGCCCGATCCTCCGTTGGGAGAAAAAACGCATGGCCTACATGAAGGGCTATCCGCCGCCACGACTGACAGAAATCCTGAGCGCCTGGCTGAGCATCGGCCTCCAGTCGTTCGGCGGTGGATCCACCACGCTGTATCTGATCCATCAGGCCTGCACCACGCGCGGCTGGCTGAGCGAAGCCGAATTCGCAAAGGCCTGGGCGCTCGTGCAGATCTCGCCGGGCATCAATCTGCTCAAACTGACCGGGGTGATCGGCTTCCAGTTGCGCGGCTGGCCGGGCCTGCTCGCCGCGCTGGCCGGCCTGCTCCTGCCCAGCGCCACGATCACCGTGCTCATGACGGCCGGTTTTGCCGCACTGCGCGATCAGCCCGCAGTGAAGGCCGCGATGCGCGGAGTGGTGCCGGCCACCATTGGCTTGAGCCTGAGCCTGGCCATTCAGATGATGCGCTCGCCGCTGACATTGGCGCGCCGCGAAGGCCGCTTCAGCGTATCGGCCCATATCGGCCTGGTGGCGACTGCGGCCCTCCTGTTCGTTGTCGGTCGTGCTTCACCGGTGCTCGTGCTGGTGTTGGGAGGCCTCGGCGGCATGCTCCTGCTCGGCGATGGGTCGCTGGCGCAGCGCGGACTACACCGACTGCGCCGGGAGAACCGCCGATGAATCCATTGCTCTATTTCTGGCTCTTCCTGAAGGCCTCGCTCCTCTCCACCGGCGGCCTGGGCAACCTGCCGTTTCTCCACCATGATCTGCTGGCGCTCGGCTGGGCTAACGAGACCGACTTCGTTTCGGCCATCGCGGTCGGCCAGCTCAGCCCCGGCCCGACCGGCCTGTGGACCATCAGCCTGGGCTATCTCACCTTCGGCTGGGCCGGCGCCGGCCTGGCGCTGATCGCCATCACCCTGCCGACCCTCCTCGCGCTGGTGGTGGCCGCACTGCATCGTCGCGTGGAAACCCATCCCGCCGTGCAGAGTTTCACGCGCGGCATCGCCCTGGCCGTCATCGGCCTGACATTGGGAGTGGCCTGGACGCTGTTTCAGAGCACGGTGACCGAGTGGCGGGGCGTGGCGATCATGGTGGGCGCGCTCGGCCTAGCACTCAGCAAACGGGCGCCGGTGGTGATCGTGTTGGGGCTGGCCGCGCTGGCCGGCTGGCTGCTGTTTGGCACCACCGGGTAACATGCGCTGTCGGCAAGGGCCGCTGCCATCTGCCCCTGCCGACGCGCCGGGCATCCGGAAAAGTGCCCGGACACCTGGCGGTCAGGAGACCGCCCCAAGCACCGAACACGGCTTTCCTGGCGCCCTGACGTCTTGGCTTTGATTTTCGGGCCAATTTTCCGGATTCTGATTAAGGTCATGGACGACCACCCTGTTTAAGCCTAGAGTGAAGGCCGTAGTTCTGATGTATCCTCTCGCAAAGCTGCCCGTCCCATGGCGGACAGCCCCAATCCACAGGAGGGCGTGGTGAGCCAAATCGAAGCCATTTATCAAGCCGTTTTGGACGGCAATGCGCCTGCTGCAAAGGCCGGCGTGGAGAAAGCGTTGGCGGCCGGCATTGCCCCGGATACCATTCTCAAGGAAGGCTTGATTGCGGCCATGGCCGAAGTCGGCCGCCTCTTCGAGGAAAACGAATACTTTGTCCCCGAAATGCTGGTGTCGGCGCGCGCAATGCAGAATGGCCTGAGTGTGCTCAAGCCATATCTGGCCGAAACGGGTGCCCAGCCGACCGGCAAGGTCATCATCGGCACCGTGAAGGGCGACTTGCACGACATCGGCAAGAACCTGGTTGCCATGATGCTGGAAGGCGCCGGGTTTGAGGTGGTTGACCTCGGCACCGATGTGTCGCCGGAAAAGTTCGTCAAGGCCGTGTACGATCACAAGCCGCAGGTTGTGGGCATGTCGGCCCTCCTGACGACCACGATGCCCTCGATGGGCACCACCGTCAAGGCACTGCAAGAAGCCGGCGTCCGCGATCAGGTGAAAGTGATGATCGGCGGCGCGCCTGTCACCGATGCTTTCGCCAAACAAATCGGCGCGGACGGCTATGCCCCCGATGCCAGCTCGGCTGTCCGGCTCGCGAAATCGCTCACAGGCGTAGCGTAAACGGACGGACGCACGATTTTCAGGCCCGGTTTTTGCCTCTGGGCGCCGGGCTTTTTGGTTTTTTGGAGACCAGGATGATCTTTGCGGAACGCGTGATGCACCTGGAGCCAGAGGGCGCGTATCACATGCTGGCGCGTGCCCAGGCGCTCGAAGCCCAGGGCCGGCGCATCATCCACCTGGAGATCGGCCAGCCGGACGGCCCCACCTTCGACGCCATCGTTGAAGCGGGCGTCCAGGCTTTGCGCAGCGGCCGTACACGCTACACGCCGGCCGCCGGCATCCGACCGCTGCGCCAGGCCATTGCCGAGCAGGCCGGCCGGCAGCGCGGCATCCCGATCTCCCCGTCCCAGGTGGTCATCGGGCCCGGCGCCAAGCCGGTGCTCTTCTTCCCCACGCTGGCCCTGGTGCGCCCCGGCGACGAGGTCATCTATCCCGACCCGGGCTTCCCCACCTATGAGGCGATGATCGGCGTGGCCGGCGGCCGACCGGTGGCCGTGCCGCTGCTGGAAGCCAACGATTTCTCCTTCGATCTCGATGCGTTCGACGCGGCGCTCAGCCCACGCACGCGGCTGGTGATCATCAACTCGCCGGGCAATCCGACCGGCGGCGTGATGTCTGCGGCCGCGCTGGAACACATCGCCGCAGCCGCGCAACGATACGATTTCTGGGTGCTCTCCGATGAGATCTACTCTCGCTTCTCCTACGAGGGCCATGCCGTCCCCAGCATCGCGTCGTTGCCCGGCATGGCCGAACGAACGATCATCTGCGACGGCTTCTCGAAGACCTACGCGATGACCGGCTGGCGCCTGGGCTACGGCATCATGCCCGAACCGCTGGCCGAACGCGTCGAGCTGCTGCTCAACCACTCGGTCGGCTGCACCGCCGATTTCACACAGTGGGCCGGACTGGAGGCCATCCGCGGGCCCCAGGACGCGGTCGAGGCGGTGGTCGCCGAGTATCGGCGACGCCGCGATGTGCTGGTGGCCGGGCTGAATGCCATTCCGGGCGTCCGTTGTCGTACACCGCAGGGCGCATTCTACGTGTTCCCGAACGTGACGGCGTTCGGCAAATCGTCCGCATGGCTCGCCGATTATCTGCTGGAGGAGGCCGGCGTGGCCCTGCTTCCCGGCACGGCTTTCGGCAAGCACGGCGAGGGCTATCTGCGACTGTGCTTCGCCAGCTCGATCCCGGCGCTCGAAGAGGCGGTCGAGCGCATGGCCGACGCGCTGGCGCGCCTGTGATTTCCCGATGATTCCACCTGCAGAAAACCTGTCTGCGGCATTGATCGCTGCGGTCGAAGGGGTGCTGGCGGTCGAGGATGTGACCGATGGCGTGGCGCCCGGCAACTCCTTCCGGCTGCGCGGCCGGCTGCTGTTGCCCTCCGATGAGGCATACACCATCCTGGCCGAGCGCTTTCGCCGGCTCGGTCGCACGCCATTGCTGCGCAAAAGCGCCGACGGCACTCGCGAGGAGGTTCTGGCGCTGCCGATCACCTTCGCCACGGCCACGCCGCGCCCCCTGCTGGCGCTGTTTTTCTTCGGCCTGACGGTTCTCTCGTGCCTGTTCGTCGGCGCGCAGATGTGGGAATGGGTGGCAGCCACAGGCCGGGTGAACTTCAATCTGTTGGATGGCGTGCCCTTCGCCGCGACCCTGCTCACCATTCTGGGATGCCACGAGTTCGGCCACTACTTCGTGGCGCGACGGCTGGGCAGCTCGACCAGCCTGCCCTATTTCATCCCGATGCCGCTCGGCCCGTTCGGCACGCTGGGCGCATTCATCCGCATGGCCGTGCCTCCGCGCAACCGGCGACACCTGCTGGCAGTCGGCGCGGCCGGGCCGCTGGCCGGGCTGGCCGTCACAATCCCGCTCCTGTGGCTGGGCCTCACCCTGAGCCATGTCCAGCCGCTGCCGCCGGGCGGCTATCAGATGGAGGGCAATTCGTTGCTCTACGCGGCGATGAAATGGCTGGTGTTCGGCAAACTCTTGCCCTCCGGCGGCGAAGACGTCTTCATCCATCCGGTGGCGTTCGCGGCCTGGGCCGGGCTCCTGGTGACGGGGCTGAACCTGATCCCGGCCGGCCAACTGGACGGCGGACACATCGTCTACGCGCTGCTGGGGCCGCAGGCCGCGCGCACGGTCACCTGGCTCGTGATGGTGGCGCTGGCCGCGCTCTCCATCGTCTGGAACGGCTGGCTGCTGTGGCTGCTCCTGGTCTTCCTGTTCGGTCGTATCCAGGACATGCCGCTCGACGAGCTGACGCGCCTGACCGGCCGGGAGAAGGCGCTGGCCGTGGCGATGCTGATCGTGTTCGTGCTCGTCTTCACCCCCATCCCGCTGACCATCGTGCCGTAGCCGCGATCAGCCCTCGCCGTCAGTGCAGAGGTTCATGCAGGGGGCGCAAGATGCCGCTGCGCTACACTTCGGCGACCGTCAGATCGGCAATTTTGGCCGCCAGCACGTCCAACAGGCCCGTTACCTCGACGATCACGCCCACCCCTACCCTGCCCGCACTGATCTCGATCCGGTCGAAGAGGATGACGGTCTCGTCCACGAAGATCGGCCAGCCGCGGTCGAGCAGCGCCAGCGGCGAGATGCCGCCCTTTTCGAGCCCGGTCAGCCGCTCGGCCTCGCGTTGCGGGGCCATCTGCACTTTCTTCTCGCCGGCCGCGGCCGCCAGCTTCTTCAGGTCGAGCTGACAATTGCCGGGGATCAAGGCCAGGATGGGCCGGGCGCCGCTGCGTTCTGGCAGTACGACGAGGGTCTTGAAGGTCTGTTCGGCCGGCAGCCCGATGGCGGCTGCCACCGCGATGGCGGACAGGTGATCCACCACTTCGTAGTAGACCGGCTGGTAGGACACGCGGTGTCCCTCCAGCACGCGCATGGCCAGCGTTTTGATCGGTTTCGGCGCAGGCATCGGTCAACATTTTCCTCCGGTCGCATTTTACCAGAGCCACCATGCCCGCTCCAACTCCGAACGCCATGAGACGTCGGCGTTTTGCTGGCCGCCCATGGCCTGTGCTATAATTTCATCCTGCTGGTTCGGTCCAGACACGTGGAACAGGAACCAATTGCCCGGCGCCTTCGTCAGAGGATGATGGCGCTCCTCTCATTTCACTTTCTCGTGATAATTTACGGAGGTTAGATCATGCGACAATCCTTCTGGCGAATCGCCCTGGCTGCACTCCTGCTGACAGTGCTGTCCCTGCCGGCGCAGCTCGTGGCACCAACGCAGGCTGCCCCGGACGCACCGGCTGGCTACCGTCACGATCAGGTCGTGACGCTGACCACCGCCGGCCAGATCGTCGTGACCGACGTGATCCCCCAGCCAGGCATGGTGGTGGCGAACTGGAATTCGGGCACCGATACCGGCTGGGAGTATATCGCTGCCGGCGATTTCAAGGGAGACGGCCACGAATCGATCGTGGCCATTGGTGGCACCCGGCTGAAAGTCTTCGACCCCTTCCCCCAGCCAGGGCAGACTCCGGTGACCTTCGAACGCACGCTGACCTCTGGTGGCGTCTACGAGCGCATCGCGACCGGCGACTTCAACCGGGATGGCCGAGATGAGATCGTCGCCACCGCCACCGCGTACACGCCCGGCTATGTGAATCAGCTCTGGGTCTACGACGTGAACACCGGCACGCCGAGCCGTTTCGAACAGTTTGCCACATCATGGCAGGCTCTCACCACCGGCGATTTCAACGGCGACGGCTACGATGACCTGGCCCTGGTGCGCAATGTGGCCGGCCAGCCCTCGTTGATCAAAGTCTACAACGGCCGCGACTGGTCCGTGCTCGCCGAGGCCGGCTACGCCTATCCCTGGATCACCGTCGCGGCGGGCCGCCTGTTGGGGGCGACCCAGTCCGACAAACTCGCCCTGTTGCGCACCGGCGTCCAGGCCGACCTTGATTCCCTGATCATGCTCAACGTCGCATCCGGCGGCTTTTCCGATGTTTTTCCGGGCCAATATGGCAACTTCCGCTACTTCCCCAATTTCACCTCGCTGGCTCTGGGCAACCTGGCATTGAACGGCTATGACCAGATCTTCATGTTGCGCGATCCGGTTGAAACGGGGAGAGTCGGCCTGCTCATGGCCAGCCCCGCCGTGACACCGCCGCGCTGGATCGAGATCCCCCTGGAGACCGGCACTGCGGCCTGGAGACAGGTGCGGACGGGCGACCTGGACGGCGATGGCCGCGTCGAAGTCGTCATCCTGCGCGGCGACCGTTTTCGCGTTTACACGCAAATCTGGAGCAACAACAACTACGTCGAAGTGACGGGCGGCTTCCGCGTGCCTCCCGCCGGGACCGATTGGCCGGTGATGGTGCTGGCCAATCTGGACGGCCCCGGCATCCCGGCGGGTCCCACCCTGAGTGTCACGCCCGGCTCGCTCAGCTTCGACCTCAACTACGGTGCGGTCTCGCCGGTACGTACCCTGAACGTCACGAATACAGGCACGGCAGCCAGCTTCCAGTGGCAGGCTGAGGTCACTCAGGGGAACGCATGGCTGCGCATTTATCCGACCCAGGGCACGACGCCAGGGCAGATCGCGGTCACCGTGCTCACCAATATCGCGCCGGGCAGCTACACGGGCAACATCCGGGTGAGCGCCACCGATCCGGCAGTCAGGAACAGCCCGGTGAATATTCCCGTCACCTATCAGTTGACCGGCACCGGTTTGCTCGTCAACCCCACGCTCCTCGACTTCGACGTGGCATGGGGCGAGCTGGGGCCATCCCTGCCGGTTTCGATCGCGATTGGCGGCGCCGGGCAGACGCAGTGGAGGGCCGAGGTGCTGGCCGGCGCCGGCTGGCTGCACCTCTCCGCGACTGAAGGGACCACGCCCAGCACCCTCTACGTCACCGTCAACTCGGTCGCGGCCGGGCCGGGGACCCATACGGGCACGATCAAGATCACGGCGACCGATCCGCAGATCGCCAACTCGCCGCAGTACGTCACGGTGAAGCTGAACGTGCCGGACCCCGGCTTCGTGCTCTATCCGTCTCAGGTCAACATCTGGCAACTGATCGACGCCGGGACACAGGTGACGAAGGAAATTCAAGTGCTGCGGCCGGGAGTGCCGACGCCGTGGGCGGCGACGGCCCTCCCGCTGGCTGCGGCAGCCGATCTGCCCGAGAAACTGGCCAGCGGCGCGGCCCGGTTCGACGCGCACGGCCTGACGATAGACGGTCAGGCGGTGTCGCCGCCGGACTGGCTGGTCTTCACGCCCGATTCGGGCACCACCCCCTCGGTGATCACTGTCAGCGTCAGCCCGACCACGACGACCCCCGGCGTCTACCGCGCGGTGATCGTCGCTGCGGCGCAGGACCAGACCGTGGAAGAACCGGTGCAGTTCACCACGGTCAGCGCAGTCCTGGCAAATCGTTTCTATGCCACGTATTTGCCGATAACGGTGCGGAGCCAATAACCGCGAGACGTGCCAGGCATCTTGCAGAGTGCCTGGCACGTCCCACCGGCCTTTTCGGGTTAGCCTGTCCACGTGCCAGGCATCTTGCAGAATGCCTGGCACGGCCGCCGGCGAGTTTCGGGTTATCCTGTTCACGTGCCAGGCATCTTGCAGAATGCCTGGCACGGCCGCCGGCGAGTTTCGGGTTATCCTGTTCACGTGCCAGGCATCTTGCAGAATGCCTG
>Ga0116210_1000748_pt1 | contig 29283 bp, 23 predicted proteins | sample TshhotsprinmetaG_FD_94483 | JGI IMG/M metagenome (GOLD analysis project Ga0116210, IMG submission 94483) | Hot spring microbial communities from South Africa to study Microbial Dark Matter (Phase II) - Tshipise hot spring metaG | ecosystem: Environmental > Aquatic > Thermal springs > Hot... | reverse complement strand
TCTACGTCGTGCCATCAAGCTGTTTGTCTACGCCTGGAACCGACGCCAACTCTACAAACGCCAGTGCCCAACCTATCCGGCTCATGTCCGAGATTTCGCGTATCCTTGACTTTATCCACTCCCTCCCCACCGGGCTAAAGCCCGGTGTCCCCTGGCGCAATTTCTATGGCTCACCGGCGCATGGTCGAGGGCGCGCTGCGCGGCTTTTGCGCCGAGCCGTTCCCGTTTTCCTCCCCAGATTCTACGAAATAGCTCTCGCAGGCCGCATCAATGGCTTCGCGCGTCATGCGCGGTGGAACGCCCTCGTATTCGGCCATGGCGACGATGATCTTCAGGATATCGCGCGGGTGTACGGCCTGCATGGGCCGATTGCAGTCGCGATACCACTTCTGCAACAGATAGAGGAAACCGTCTTTGTCCAGCGGGACACCCAGTCGCTGGGCATAGATGGCGAAGATTTGCGAGAAGGCGCGTTCGTCCGGCCCGCTGACCCGCACTTTCATCTGAATGCGGCGCAGAAAGGCTTCGTCCACCAGCGAGCGCGGCTCAATGTTGGTGCTGAAGACGATAAGCTGGCGGAAGGGCACGGCCAGCGTCTGCCCCGTCTGCAGGCGCAGGTAATCCACGCCGCTTTCCAGCGGCACCACCCAGCGATTGAGCAACTCGGTCGGCGAGATCATCTGCCGCCCGAAGTCGTCAATGAGGAACATGCCGCCGTTGGCCTTCAGTTGCAGCGGCGCTTCGTAGAACTTGGCCACCGGGTCGAAACGCAAATCCAGGGCGTCCATGGTCAGCTCGCCGCCAACGATGACAGCAGGGCGGCGGAAATAGCCGAAACGCCGGTCAACCTGGCTGTCGGTGTCGGCCTTGAAGAAGCGCAGTTGTTCTTTGCTCAGCGGCACTTCGCGGAAGATCAGCGGGTCGTAGAGGCTGATGATGTGCCCGCCGATGGTGAGCGCGAAGGGCACCCAGATGGGGTCGGTGCCGCTGATCAGGCGGGCGATGGACTGCGCAATGTCGGTCTTGCCGTTGCCGGGCGGGCCATAGAGGAAAATCGAAGTGCCACCGTTGAGCGCCGGCCCGATGCGCCGATGAAAGCCGTCCGGCAGCACCAGGTGCGCCAGGGCCTGCTGCACGCGCTGCGGCGAAATCTGCAGACGGCGCTGGGTTTGCAGGGTGATGATCTGTGCGTACCTCTCCACCGGCACCGGAGCCGGGCCGATGTACTGCGTGCGCGAGAAGGCGTCGCGGGCGCGTTTGGTGCCCTCCTCAGATAGGCTGTAGCTATAGCCCAGGCGTCCCACGCCGCTGGCGCTGACCACCTCGACGATGTGATCCTCCTGCAGGCGCAGCAACAGGTGATCCAGCAGCTTGAGTTCGAGCCGCGTCACGTCCCCAAAACGGCGCAACGACACCTCGCCTTCGTTGAACATCATGCGCAGCATGATATCCACGATCACCCCTGGCGAGATGTCGAGTTCTGCAGGATGGAGCGGGGCGCGCAGCAGTTCGCGCAGGGCCGCGTCTACCCCCTGGATTTCTACCTCAGCGTATGCTTCTGTGTGATTGTTGTCTGCCCACTCGTCCTCAAGCGGGATGTTGATCGGTTCGCTCATCACCAGACCCCTTCTGCGCCCAACACAGACAGGCCGTGCCAGGGCCGTATGCTTGCGCCCTGGCCACGACCAGGGAAAGATGCCCCACCCGTCCGTCCGTGCACCGCTTGCATGATTATAGCTGCGATGTCCATAGTATGCTGAACCAGGACTCTATATGCCGATCCAGGACTCCAATTAGAAAGGATATATGCAAAACTTGTCAGGTTACTTTCGTACCTGGCGGGAGTCATCTCCCGCGGAGTCAGTTCGCGCTGTACGCCTCCCGCCCAAAAACACCATTGCCAGACGCGCCGCCCTGCGCTATAGTGAGCGCGTTGTCCACACACCCATTGAGATCGTCAGCACCGTTGAGCAGACCGACCATCTACGAACCGCTAGATCCCACCGTCGAAATTTTCACTCAGGTGCCGCGGCCCCGGCTGAGCACCCGCCGTTCGGTGCTGCGCGAAGTGATCGAGACGGCGCTGTTGGTCGCTGCCATCTACGCCTTCGTTAATCTGGCGACGGCGCGTTTCGTCGTGGACGGGCACAGCATGTTGCCCAACTTCGACACCGATCAGTTCATCATCGTCAGCCGTTTGTCGTATATCATCGGCGAGCCGCGGCGTGGAGATGTGGTGGTCTTCCATTACCCCCTGCAGTCCGACCGCGATTTCATCAAGCGCGTCATCGGGCTGCCGGGCGAGACGGTGACCATCCTGGAAGGGCGCGTCTACATCAACGGCAGGCTGCTCGACGAGCCGTATATCCAGAACTTCTGCCGGGGCAAGTCCTGCGATGGCGAATGGACTGTCGGCCCCGACCAAGTTTTTGTGCTGGGCGACAACCGTAGCGCCAGCAAGGATTCGCAGGACTTCGGGCCGGTGGATCGCAAGTACATCGTGGGGCGCGCCTTCTTCCGCTACTGGCCGCCCGAAGACTGGGGCCTGATCCAACACTGGACGTACGACGACAACGGAGCACCCATGCCCACCTACACGCCCACCAGTCCACCCACGCCCACGCCAGAGGGGACGCTCACACCGACCCCCTGGGGGCCATTCTAGGACAATACCCTGCCACTTCAGGCAGCCAGAGGAGTACCCATGACCGAAGAAACCTGCCCGGCCTGTCAAGTTGGCCGGCTCAAAGCCACTACCGCCACTTACGTGGAAGTCTATCGGGGCACGCTGATCCAGGCCCCTAACACCGCAGCCTGGCGCTGTGACACCTGCGGCCAAGTCTATTTTGACGAAGCCGCCGTTCAGCGCCTCAACGCGCTGATCGGCACCGGCGGCCTGCCGCCCAATCGCCCGGCCCCTTCGGCCTGGGAGAGCAGCGTCACGAACGACGGGCCATCGCCGCTCACCCGCCCGCGCTCCGGATAGCCTGAGGGGAAAGCCTATGGCGATCAATCTATGGCACAGACTGCCTCCGGGGCCGGAAATCCCGCAGCGGGTCTACTGTGTGGTAGAGATTCCCAAGGGCAGCCGTAACAAGTACGAGTACAGCAAGGTCGCTGGTGTGATCAAGCTGGATCGCGTGCTCTACAGCCCCATGCACTATCCCAGCGACTACGGCCTGATCCCGCAGACCTACGCCGAAGATGGCGATCCGCTCGACATTCTGGTAATGGTCAACGAGCCGACGTTCGCTGGCTGTGTGATCGAAGCGCGCCCGATCGCCATCTTCCACATGATCGATCGCGGCGATCCGGACGACAAGATTCTGGCTGTGCCCGCCACCGATCCGCTCTTCGACGACTATCACGACATCGGCGACGTGCCGCGACATTTCCTCAACGAGGTGGCGCACTTTTTCCAGACCTACAAGCAGTTGCAGGGGATCGAGGTCACGCCAGTTGGCTGGGAGAATGCCGCCAAAGCCCGCGAGGTGATCCTGGCCGCCGTCGAGCGCTACAAGCACAGGTTCCCGCCGGAGATGGTCTGAGAGGCCGTCTCTTCCAGCACTCCACGCATGGCGCGAGCGTGCCGCGAAGCGCGATAGCGCCGAGCGGCAATGAAGTAAACAGGGTCTCAGCGATTTGCTCGGTGCGGAGGCACTGACCTCACCCCCGCTCGGCGCTGGCGCGTCTCGCGCCCCCTCTCCGCTAGGTAATGCATAGCTCCGTCCCCGCTGGACGCTCTCCGGCAAACGTGGTAAGGTAGCCGCAGACGACCGGTCACGGGAGGGACTGCCATGCTCGCCGAATTCATCCGCGATCATCTGGGAGACGAGGCCGCCGACCTGATCGCCCGGCTGGCGTTGATCGCCGTGATTCTGCTGCTGACCTGGCTGCTGCGCGAACTGTTCACGGCAGTCGTCCCGCGCGGAGTGCGCCGCGTCACCCGCCGCTGGAACCTGGGCTGGGACGAGCGGCTGATCGCCGCCCTGCAGCCGCCAGTGCGCTTCACCGTGACCGTGATCGGGCTATGGACGGCTTTGCTGGCCCTGGAACTCCCCGCCGACCTGTACACTCCCCTGGCACGCCTGATGAATTCTCTGCTGATCGCGGGCATTTTCTGGGGCATCTACCGCCTGATAGCTCCCGTGATGGAGATGCTGTTGGCGCTCAACCGCCGGCGGAGACGACGGGCGGTTACCCCGTCTCTGCTGGAAAGGCGGCTGGGGCCAGTGATACAGCAAATCGGCGGCGTGCTCGTGGCGCTGATTGGCCTGGGCGCGATCATGGACGCCTGGGGCTACAACGTCGCCGGGTTGGTAGCTGGGCTGGGCATCGGCGGGCTGGCCGTAGCGTTGGCGGCGCAAGATACGCTGGCCAATCTCTTCGGCTACTTCGTCATCCTGGCCGATGAGCCGTTTCAGATCGGCGATTTCGTCGTCTTCGACAACATAAAGGGCACGGTCGAGCGGCTGGGGCTGCGCAGCACGCGCATCCGCGCGCCGGATCAATCTCTGATCACCGTGCCCAACCGCACTGTGATGAACGCCAGCATCACCAACTGGTCGCGCCTGCGCAAGCGCCGTCTGGAAATGACGTTGAGCATCGAATACAGCAGTACCCCCGGACAGGTGCTCTCGGTGGTGCAGGCCATCCGCGACATGCTGCGGGCGCACGAACTGGTCGAGCAACAGTCGGTGGTAGTGCAGTTCGCGGGCTTCCGCGAAGGCGCGCTGGACATCCTGATCGTCTGTTTCGTCAATACGCCAGATTGGGCCGACTTCCAGGCGGCCAGGCAAGACATCAACCTGAAGATCATGGATATCCTGGCCGAGCGCGGCGTCTCGGCCTCCGCCCCTTCTCTTGTGGTGTACCTGCAGCCCGCCGAGTCCGGGGAGCGCGACGCGCGCGCTGTCGCCGTGCCCCCGCTCCGACCTGAACCGCTCAGCAGCACCGCCGAGGACTCGCCTAACCCCAGCGACGCGGCCAACTGACCCTCAGCCCTTCACTTCCCGCCTGTGGAGAGAGGCTTTGAGGTGAACCTGCCGATCAGAACTTCTCACATAGCCCCGCAGACAACGTAGCTCGCCTTGCGGATGGAGACTTGCCGTCACAGCGCGGAGGGGACATACGCCCGCTTCTCCGCGCGCTTGGGCCTGCCCTGTCCGCACAACCTGCCCCTGACTGAACCCCATTAACATTAAAAAAGATTAAACATATTGCCCGTTGCCTTTAACCCGATGTTTCTAGGCTCTTTATGGCACTCTCTTATCATGGCAACCGGTCGGGGAAAGCAAACTTGGTTCCCATTGCGAAGTGATCAAGGAGAGAACTATGCGCACTATCCGCACCTGGAGAAACTCGATCGGCTTGCTGCTGGTTCTGGCGCTGGCCCTGTTGGCCCTCGCCAACGCTCTGCCCCCGCGCAACGTGGGCGCTCAGGGCGACGAGGAACCGATCGAACTGCCGGAAGTTGACCCGTTGAGCGTGACGGGCGACATCGCCATTGCCGGAAGCTCGACCGTCGAGCCGGTCACAGTTGCCATGGCGGCGCGCTTCAACGAGGACGGCTTCACGGGCAATATTGCTGTCGCCGAGACTGGCACGTCGGCGGGCTTCGAGCGCTTCTGCAAGGAAGGCTCCACCGACATCAACAACGCCAGCCGCGCCATCAAGGAATCTGAGCTGGCCGACTGCGAGGCGATCGGTCGTGAAGTGCTGGAGTTCTTCATCGGCATTGACGCCCTGACCGTCGCAGTGAGCAAGGAATCGTTTGTTGAGCAGCTAAAGCGTAGCGACCTGGTCGCCATCTTCACTGGCCAGGTGACGCGCTGGAGCGAGGTCAACCCCGAATGGCCGGATGAGCCGATCCAGCTCTTCACGCCGGGCACCGACAGTGGCACGTTCGACTTCTTCGGCGAAGCAGTGCTGGGCACCAAAGGCCCCTATAAGGAACGCGAGGCGCGCTTCGCTGCCCTGCTGGCCCCCAACCCCACCACCAGCGAGAACGACAACACCCTGGTGCAGGGCATCCTGGGCAGCCCCTATGCCATCGGCTACTTCGGCTTCGCCTACTACTATGAGAACCGCGAGTCGCTGCGCGCGGTGGCCATTGCCAACGACATGACCAACGACAAAGAGGGCAACCTGGTGGTCATCCCCGAAGAAGAGTGGGAAGCCAAGGGCATCACCTACGTCGAGCCGAACGAAGAGACCGCCGAGAGCGGCGAGTATATGCTGAGCCGCCCGCTCTTCATCTACTCGGCCAAGAACATTCTGCAGGAGAAGCCTCAGGTGGCCGCCTTCATCAATTACTACCTCACCAATGCCAATGAGGTAGTCAGCGAAGTGGGCTACTTCCCGGTCAGTGTCGAGGCGCTCAATCAATCCAAGCGCGTCTGGTTGGAAGCGATGGGGCTGGAAGCTGAGTAAAGCCCCTCTGGGAAAACAGAAAACGGTATGGGAGCCGAGGCACTCCCATACCGTCTTTCCCCCCACCAGGGGAGTGATAGGCTGTCTGCACAGATCAAGGAGCGTGTGACCATGGACGAGGCAAGTGTGCTGCCAGAACAGGCACGTATTTTTCCCTACGCGTCGCAACAAGTTGTTCCCCGCCTGCGATTGCAAAAACACCGTCGCCCCACGGAAATGGCCATCCAGGGGTTTCTGTTTTTATGTGGCTTTCTGACCATCTTCACCACCATCGCCATTGTGCTTGTGCTGGGCCGCGAGTCGTTGCTGCTGTTCACCACTAACTACATAGACGCCAGCGGCACCATCCACAAGATCGGAATGCTGGATTTCGTCAACACCACCGAATGGCAGCCGCATCGCTATAAGGTGGGCATTGCCCCTCTGGCCACGGCCACGCTGATGAGTTCGTTCATCGCCATGCTGGTCGCGCTGCCGCTGGGGCTTGGTTCGGCAGTCTACCTGAGCGAATACGCCAGCCCGCGCGTGCGCAGCACGGTCAAGCCAATCCTGGAAGTGCTGGCGGGCGTGCCCACGGTTGTTTACGGTTTCTTCGCCCTGCAGTTCATGACTCCGCTGCTACAAAGTATCCTGGGCCGCGACACAGTCGAAGTCTTCAACATTGCCTCGGCGGGGCTGGTGATGGGGGTGATGATCCTGCCCCTGGTGGCCTCCATGAGCGAAGACGCGCTCAGCGCTGTGCCGCGTTCGCTGCGCGAAGCAGCGTATGGCCTGGGGTCAACGCGCCTGGAGACGACGATGCGCGTGGTATTGCCAGCAGCGGTGTCCGGCATTGTGGCCGCTTTCATCATCGCCATTTCGCGTGCGGTGGGCGAGACCATGATCATGGCCATTGCGGCAGGCGCGCGCCCCAACTTCACCTTCAATCCGTTCGAGTCCGCCTGGACGATGACCGGCTACATCGCCAGCATCAGCGGGGGCGACCTGGCCTACGATACGCTCGATTACAACAGCATCTTCGTGGTGGGGCTGCTGCTCTTCCTGATGACGCTGTTCCTCAACCTGCTCAGCCGTTCGGTCATCGCGCGTTTCCGCGAAGTGTACGAGTAAAGGGGGCGCACGATGGACCGACTGGCCTTAATCGGCATCTTCTTCTTCAGCGGGTTGTTGGCCATCGCCGGTAGCATGACTCTGGCTACCCTGGCGGCGCGCAAAGGCTATCATCCGCGCTGGGGGGTGCTGGGGGGAGCGCTGAGTGGCGTGCTGGGCGGAATGCTGCCCGCCCTGGCCGTCCTGTATCTGGCCGGGAATGGCGGGTTGGCTGTGCTGACGGCGTTGGTAGCGGGCGCGGGCATCACTGTCCTGGTGGGACGGCTGATCCCCGACCGCGACCCAGGGCGCGACACCCTGCCCAGCGGCGCGGCCTTCCGGCGCAACATCCTGGCCCGCCATGCTCATGGACGGATTGCGCAGGCGCTCTTTGCGCTGTCAATTGCCCTGGCGCTACTCGCCCTGGTGACTCTGTTGTGGACGATCATCAACAAGACGATCGGTCTCACTGCTGTGCAGTACGCCGTCGAGCCGGGCGCGCTGACCCTGGTCAGCTTCGATCCGCAGGCTGAAGAGCCAGCCGGTATCGCCGCAGAGACGATTCCGGCGCTGCTGCAGGACAACGTGCACCCCGTCCGCCTGCGCGAGTTGGTCTTGCAGCATATCGCCGGGGCCAAACCCAAGTCCTGGCCCGCCCTGTGGCCGCAACCTGTGCGCGAGGTCTTGCCCGCGGGCAGCTACCCGCAGTCTCTGGCCGACACCCTGGTGGGCGAATTGTCGCCAGAGCAGGCGGTCGCCTTGCTGATGGGTGCGCTGGATACCCCTGCCCTACAAGCCCTGACCTACGCCGAGGCGGGACGCCCGTTGAGCGCCGTATCAGAGGCCGAGATCGCCGCGCGGCTGAGCGCAGCCCTGGACGCGGAAGAGGCTCAGTGGTTGCTGGTGCGCCGGATGCTGCACCGTGACCTGGACGACCTGCCTGCCGCGCCCGTCGCGGAGGTGCTGGCCGACTTCCGCTATCCGGACGCGCTGGCAGCCCTGCCCTTCGACCAGCTTGAGGTGGCAGACGCCGTTGACCTGCTGGTGAGCAACCTGGACCGCGCCGACCTGGAAGATGTCGTGCTGGATGTGCTGGACACGCGCGACCTGGACGACCTGCCCTCCGCTCAGTTGAGCGCGATCACGGCGGCCAATGTGCGCAAAGCCTTGCTGCGGGTGACCATCCTGCGCGATGTAGCTGGTGCAGCGGAGAATACCTGGCCCGACCTCAGCGGGCAGCCGCTGAACACGGTACTCGCCGGTCACAAATACCCGCCCGCACTGGCCGAGCTTTCCTTCAGCAGTGTGGACGAGGTATTGGCAACGAATATCCTGTTGCAGAACCAGGGGCACGATGGCCTGGTGAACCTGTTGATGCGCGAAGTGGTACAGGCGCAGGTGGTCAAGGGCTGGACGCTGTGGGAGTCGCTGACACAGCGCAGCACCATCGAGACGATCCAGCAGCGCGAGTTCCCGCGTGCGGAGCTGCAATGGCGCTCGTGGCTGAACAAGGAGTTCATCACCAGCCCACTCGATCCGCGCCGGGCAGATAGCACCGGTGTGCGTCCGGCGCTGTATGGCTCGCTGATGATCATCTTGATCACCATCGCGGTGGCTTTTCCGGTGGGCGTTGGCGCAGCAATCTACCTGGAGGAATACGCCGGGCATAGCCGCCTGAATCAGATCATCCAGACCAACATCAACAATCTGGCCGGAGTGCCGTCCATCATCTATGGGATGTTGGGGCTGGCGGTCTTCGTGCGCGCGCTGGAGACGCTCACCAGCGGGCAGGCGTTCGGGGCCAACACCGCCAATGGGCGCACAGTGCTATCGGCGGGGTTCACGCTGGCCCTGCTGATTCTGCCGCTGATCATCATCAACGCGCAGGAAGCAATCCGCGCCGTGCCCAATTCGCTGCGCCAGGCCAGTTACGGCCTGGGCGCGACGCAATGGCAGACGATCTGGCATCATGTGTTGCCCTACGCCATACCGGGCATTCTCACCGGCACCATCCTGGCCATCTCGCGCGCCATGGGCGAGACCGCGCCGTTGATTCTGGTCGGCGGGGCAACTTACCTGACCAGAGACCCGGAAGGGCCGTTCTCCATCTTCACCGCTCTACCGCTGCTGATCTATCGCTGGACGACCCTGCCTCAGGAGGAATTCCGCAACGCTGCCGCAGCCGCGATTGTGTTGTTATTGGTGTTGCTGCTGAGCCTCAATTCGCTCGCCATCATCTTGCGCAATCGCATGAGCAGGAGATTGTCATGACCCAGGCAAATAACAATGGCCGCTATGCCATTGAAATGCACAACCTCAACGTTTACTACGGTCAGTTCCTGGCCGTGCGCAACGTCAGCATGAAGATCGAAGCCCGGCAGATCACCGCGCTGATCGGGCCTTCGGGCTGTGGCAAGAGCACGCTGCTGCGCGCGATCAACCGCATGAACGAGCTGGTACCGGGCGCGCGTGTCGAAGGGCAGGTGCTCTTCCATGGGCAGAATCTGTACGATCCGTCCGTTGATCCGGTAGAAGTCCGGCGACGGATCGGGATGGTCTTCCAGAAACCCAACCCCTTCCCCAAGTCCATTTTTGACAATGTGGCCTATGGCCCGCGCGTGTTGGGTGTGCGCGACAAGCGAAAACTGGCCGAGATCGTCGAGCGCAGCCTGATTCAGGCCGCCCTGTGGGACGAAGTGAAGGACGATCTGAAGAAGTCGGGTCTGGCGCTTTCCGGCGGTCAGCAGCAACGTCTGTGCATCGCCCGCGCCCTGGCCGTCGAGCCAGAGATCATCCTGATGGACGAACCGTGCTCGGCGCTCGACCCCATTGCCACCCTGCGCATCGAAGAACTGATGCGCGAGCTGAAAGCGAACTATACTATCGTCATCGTCACACACAACATGCAACAGGCCGCGCGTGTCTCCGACTATACGGCGTTCATGCTCTCCGACGAAAGCCGGGCGGGCGAGTTGATCGAGTATGGCGAGACAGAGCGCATCTTCACGCGCCCGCGCGACCCACGCACCGAAGACTACATCACTGGTCGCTTCGGCTAAAAGGGGAATGGGGACGCTGATGACAGACAAACCTCTGCAGGCGCGCGTCACGCTCGACCACGAACTGGCCCGCCTGCGCGATAATGTGCTCAAGTTGAGCCATCTGGCTCATCGGGCCATCGAGCAGGCGGTGCAGGCGCTCAAAGAGGCCAACGTAGACCTGGCCCGCCAGGTGATCGCCGACGACGAGCAGATCAACGCCCTGCGCTACGAGGTAGAAGAACACTGCTATACGCTGATCGTGCTGCATCAACCGGCGGCCCGCGACCTGCGGGCTATTGTCACAGCTATTCACATCGCTGTCGAATTGGAGCGCATGGGCGATCATGCCCGCGGGATCGCCAAGCTGGCCATTCAGCTATCCCAGGAGCCGCCGCTCAAACCCTTGATTGACATCCCGCGCATGGCCGTCGTGTGCCGCGAGATGTTGCATGCCAGCCTGGATGCCTATCTGTCGCGCGATGCTGAACTGGCCGAGCGCACCGCGCACCGCGATGATGAGGTAGATCAACTCGACGAGCAGGTCTACCGTGAACTGCTAACCTATATGCTGGCCGATCCGCGCAACATCACGCGGGCGACCTACCTGTTGTGGGTGTCGCACAACCTGGAGCGCATCGCCGACCGCATCACCAATATCTGCGAGCGCGTGGTCTTCATGATCACGGGAGAAATGTCCGAATCGACCGATCGCTGACACCTCTGGCTGACGAATGTTCCGTTGCGCGTCCCTGCGCACACACGCTCCTGCACCGCCCCACGCCTCATGGGGCGGTGCGCCTTTGGTGCCGGTGTATTCGCATTTGGGGGCAGATTTCACCACAGAGAGCGCAGAGGCCACAGAGAAAGCACACAGAATTCTCGATGTTTTCCCCCTCTGCGTCCTCTGCGTCTTTGCGGTCCTGACCTTGCCCCAAAACGCGGATGCTCCCCTTTTGTGTGCGGGGCATTTGACACGACTGGCGGGATGGGTATCATCAGCTTGTTCTGGTAGCAAACAACGTGTGCGTCTCGACGTGGAGGTAAGATTCGCCGCAGAGACGCGGAGAACGCAGAGAAAAGCGGTGAAAGTTTCCCTCTGTGCTCTCTGTGCCCTCTGCGGTTAGCCAAACGCCCGCTTGAGATGCATTCCAACCAACAGGAGAGCGAGCATATGTCAGACCTGACAGGGCGCATTGCCATTGTGACCGGCAGTGGGCAGGGCATCGGCCAGGCGATCGCGCTGGAACTGGCCCGCCGCGGCGCGAAGGTGGTCACCAACGATGTCACTGGTTGCTGTGCCGAGGACACGCTGGCCATGATCCGTGAACTGGGCGGTGATGGGCTGGCGATCACCGCCGATGTCAGCGACTCTGCCCAGGTGGAAAACATGGTCAAGACCGTGCTGGATACCTTTGGGCAGGTGGACATCCTGGTCAATAACGCCGGTACCACGCGCGATAACCTGATCGTGCGGATGCCAGAAGAAGAATGGGACTTCATCCAGAAGGTGAATCTCAAGAGCGCCTGGCTGTGCTCTAAGGCGGTTGTTCGCGCGATGATGCGCAAAAAATACGGGCGCATCGTCAACATTTCCAGCGCCAGCGGTTTGATGGGCCAGGCGGGACAGACCAACTACAGCGCCAGCAAGGCCGGTATGATCGGGCTGACCAAAGCGCTGGCCCGCGAAGTGGCCTCGCGGGGGATCACCGTCAACGCTGTCGCACCGGGCTTCATCAAGACAGCGCTCACCGACAAGATGCCGCAAGACATCCTGGAGCAACTGCTACCGCTGATCCCCGTCGGTCGTGTTGGCACAGTCGAGGACGTAGCCTATGCGGTAGCCTTTCTGGTCAGCGAGCAGGCCAGCTATATCACCGGTCAGGTGCTCTCCGTAGACGGCGGGCTGGTGATGAGCTAGCGCCCGCGCTTTCGCGTGGTCTTGGAAGCGCGATCGCGCGTTTCACAATCCGCGATGCGCGATCCACAATCAAGGGAACCATGCTCTATCTCGTCGCAACGCCGATTGGCAACCTGGGCGACATCACCCTGCGCGCGCTGGAAACGCTGCGCGCCGTTGACCTGATCGCCGCCGAAGATACGCGCAAGACCGGTCTGCTGCTCAAGCATTTCGACATTCACAAGCCGCAGGTCGCCTTCTTCGAGCACAACGAGGCGCGCGTCGGACCGCGCCTTCTGGAAGCGCTGCGCGCCGGGCAGTCGGTGGCGCTGGTGACCAACGCCGGCACGCCCGGCATCTCCGACCCCGGCTTCACCCTGGTGCGCGACGCCATCGCCGCAGGCATCCCCGTGACCATGATCCCCGGCCCGACGGCGCTGATCATGGCGGTCGTGCTCTCCGGCCTGCCCGCGCACTCGTTCACCTTCCGCGGTTTTCCACCGCGCAAGAGCGGCCCGCGTCGCCGTTTCCTGGCCGTGGATCAGGACTCGCCGCACACACTGATTTTCTACGAAAGCCCCTACCGGCTGGTGAAGTTCCTGGAAGACGCGCTGGCCGTCTATGGCGACCGCCCCGCCGCCGTCACCAATGACCTGACCAAGCTATTCGAAACGGTGCACAGGGGGCGGCTGTCGGAATTGCTGGCGTACTTCCGTCAGAATGAGCCGCGCGGCGAATATACGGTAGTGATCGCTGGGAAGGGCACGGATATTCAGGCGGAGATGGACGACGAAGTCGGCGATGACGCGGAGGACGCCTCATGAGCGCCGCTCGCCTGAGACTGCCGCACGGCGAATTGCCGCTGCCCGCCTTCCTGCCGGACGCCACGCGCGGCGTGGTGCGCGCCGTAGACAGCGCCGACCTGGAAGGCGCGGGCGTGACGGCGCTGGTCATGAACACCTATCACCTGATGCAGCGCCCCGGCTCCTCGACGATCAAGGCGCTGGGCGGGCTGCATCGTATGGCGGCCTGGCCCCGCCCGATCATGACCGACTCCGGCGGCTTCCAGATTTACTCGCTGATCCGCCAGAATCCGAAGTACGGTCGGCTGAGCGACAAGGGCGCGGTCTTCACGCCGGACGGCAGCGATCGTAAGATCACCCTGACGCCGGAAAAGAGCATCCAACTGCAGATGAGCTACGGCGCGGACATTTTGGTCTGCCTGGACGACTGCACGCACGCCGACGATCCGCTGGACGAACAACGCCGCTCGGTGCGCCGCACGGTGGCCTGGGCGCGCCGCGCCAAAGCCGAATACCTGCGCCTGATCGAACAGAAAAGGCTGACCGAGGGCGAGCGCCCGTTGCTCTTCGCCGTCATCCAGGGCGGCGGCAGCGCGGAGCTGCGCCGCGAATGCGCCGACGAACTGCTGGCCATCGGCTTCGACGGCTACGGCTACGGCGGCTGGCCGCTCGACGCGGACGGCAACCTGCTGACCGACATGCTCGCCCTGACGCGCGAACTGGTGCCACCGCAATTCCCCGTGCACGCGCTGGGCGTCGGACATCCGGCCAACGTGATCGCCTGCGCGCGCCTGGGCTACGCCCTTTTCGACAGCGCCATGCCCACCCGTGACGCCCGCAACGGGCGGCTGTACGTCTTCAGCGGAGAGCAGACGGGCGCATTGGAGGCGGGCGGCGCGTGGTTTTCTTATGTGTATGTGGGCGATGACCGGCACATCAAAGCTGCCGATCCCATCTCCTCGCGCTGCGACTGCGCGACCTGCCGCCGCTACGCGCTGGGCTATCTGCATCACCTCTACAAGATCGGCGATGCGCTCTACCCCCGCCTGGCGACCATTCACAACCTGCGCTTCATGACCCGTCTGATGAGTCTGTTGGAGAGCGGCGACCATGCCTCAGCCTGACGACCCGCTCGACCGGCTGGTACTGGCCGTGCGCAGCAGCGCCAAATACGGGGGCGTCAGCGAAGACTTTGTGCGGCGCGTCGGCGCGGCGGAACTGGGCAAACGTCGCTCGCTGAAGGAAGCGATCAAGGCGACCAAGAACAAGTTGCATCAGGTGGGTGGGGCTTATCTCGACGCGGCGGGAGAGTATCCGCGCTGGCTGGCGACCCTGCGCGACGCCGCCGCCCAGGGCGAATCGGCACTGCGCGACGCCTGCCGCACGATCATGGCGCACCATGCCTCGACGCGCGAGCGCCTGCCCATCCTGGAGACCTTCTTCACAACAACGCTGGCGGGCATTGCGCCGGTGCGCTCGGTGCTGGACGTGGCTTGCGGCCTGAACCCGCTCGCCATCCCCTGGATGCCGCTGGCCCCCGGCGCAATGTACCTGGCCTGCGATATCTACCAGGATATGATGGACTTCGTGGGCGCATTCCTCGATCTGGTAGGCATGGCCGGACGTGCCTTCACCTGCGACGTGATCCACGAGCCGCCGACGGAGCGCGTGCACCTGGCGTTGATCCTCAAGACCATCCCCTGCCTGGAACAGGTAGATAAGGCCGCCGGATTGCGTCTGCTGGACGCTGTACGCGCCGACTACGCGCTGGTGTCGTTTCCGGCGCGCAGCCTGGGCGGGCGCGACAAAGGCATGATCGCCCATTACGAAGCGCGGCTGCGCGATCTGCTGGCCGAACGGCGCTGGCCGGTGCAGCGCTTCGAGTTCGAGACAGAGCTGGCCTTTCTGGTGGATAAACGCGGGTAGCAAAGCAGGGCATCCCATGAGCAAGCAGTCTCCAGATGTAGAGGCCATCGTCGCGGAACTGGCGCGCAACAAGAAATATCGCGCCATCGGCATTGCCGAGGAGACCATCCGCGACATTGTGCTCAGCGAGCTGGCCCGTCAGCCGAACGCCAAAGCGGCTGTGCAGTCCGCCCGCAAGAAGCTGCACGAGGTTGTCGCGCTCTACCTGGGCGATCCCGACTACGACGCGGCAGAAGCGCAACTTGCCACCGCCTGCGCGACGGGCGATCCGGTGACGATTCGCGCGGCCTGCGCGGCGGTCCTGGAGGCGCACGACTCCACCCGCGAGCGCCTGCCGCTGCTGGAGAGCTTCTACCCGCGCCTGTTCGCCGTGACCGGCACCCCGCAGACCGTGCTCGACCTGGCCTGTGGGCTGAATCCGCTGGCGCTGCCCTGGATGGGGCTGCCCGCTGGCGCGCGCTACTACGCCTACGACATCCATCAGCGGCGCGTAGACTTCCTCAACCGCGCCCTGGCGCTACTGGGCGCGAGCGGCGCGGCCATTTTTCGCGATATTCTGGTCGCCCCGCCGCAGGAATCCGGCGACGTAGCCCTGCTGCTGAAGGAGATTCACCGCATGGAGAAGCGGCGGCGCGGGATCGTCCTGCCGTTGCTGGATGCGCTGGATGTGCGCTGGATCGTGCTCTCTTCGCCGACGCGCAGCCGCACCGGTCGGCACGCCGTCAAGGATGTTTACCGCGAGCAGGTCTACAGCATCCTGGCCGGTCGCCCCTGGCCGGTGACCGAGATCGAGTTCACCAACGAGTTGGTGTACTGCATCGCCAAAACGCCATGACCGACGCCTTCTCCGCCCGCCTGGATCGCTACCGGCGGTTGCTCCCTCCCGACGACCTGGTCCGCCTGGAAGCCGCGCTGAAGCAACCGACCCCGCCCGCACTGCGGGTCAACACCCTCAAGATCACCGTGGAACAGGCGGCGCGAACCTGGCTCGCCTGGTACGGCTGGGAGGTGCAGCCCGTGCCCTTCTGCCCGGCGGGCTGGCAGATTCTGCGCCAGGAACAACCCATCGGGCAGACGCTGGAACACGAGATGGGCTACTACTACGTGCAGGATGCCGCCTCGATGCTGCCCGCCGAACTGTTCACCGCGCACGACGTCCCCTTGATCCTCGACCTGGCCGCGGCCCCTGGCGGCAAGACCACACACCTGGCCAGCCGCTACGCCGATCGCGGCGTGATTCTGGCCAACGACAGCAGCGCGGCGCGCATCACTGCGCTGCGCTCCAACCTGCAGACGTGGGGCGTCTTCGGCGCGCTGGTGACCAATTTCCCCGGCGAGCGGTTCGGGCGCTGGTTTCCGGAGGCGTTCGACCGTGTGCTGCTCGACGCACCGTGTAGCGGGGAGACGCTCCGGACGGAGAGCGGCGGGCGGGCGCGCTATGTCAGCGCGCGCGAGCGGGCGGCGCTCTGCGTGCGGCAGGACGCGCTGTTGCTGAGCGCCTTTCTGGCCGCGCGCGTGGGCGGGGAGATCATCTATGCGACGTGCACGCTGGCCCCCGAAGAAGACGAGGCGATCCTCGACGGGCTGTTGCGACGCTTTCCGGGCGCGGTAGACGTGGAAGCGGTCGAGGGCGCGCCGCACGCCCCGGCCCTGGAGACCGACGGTGAGACGGCCTTCGCCCCGGCGGTGCGGCGGGCGATCCGCCTATGGCCGCACCTGTTCCAGACGGCGGGCTTCTTCGCGGCACGGCTGCGCAAACTGGCCCCGGTGCCCGTCGAGCCGGACGAACGTCCACATCGCCCCTGGGCAACGACGGGGGCAACCGCCCTGAGCCGCGCCGAGAGCGCCCGCCTGTGCGCGGACTGGCGGGCGCTCTACGGCTTCGACCTGAGCGCTGTTCTGGACACGCTGGGGCTGACGCTCTGGATGCGCGAGCGCCTGCTCTTCGCTGTGCCGGAACGGCTGATCGCCCTGTTCGGTGACCTGCCACACGCGGCGGCGGGTCTGCTGGCCGGGCAGGAACTGGACGGGCAGATCATCCCCTCGCATGAGCTGATCACGCGCTTCGACAGAGCGTTCAGCGGCGCGCGCGTGACGCTGGACGACGCGCAGGCCGCGCAGTGGCGACAGGGACGCGACCTGCGCCCCGCGCCAGTGACGGGCTATTCGACGGGGACAGTGATTTTGTTGCAGGACGAACGCGGGCGTTTCTTGGGACGCGGGCGGCTGCTGGGCGACCGGCTGCGCAACCTGTTACCGCGGCGCGTCAGGGGAGCGCCGTAAGACCGCCGGAGGGTACCATGCGCCTTATCTCAATAGCCCTTTTCGTGACCTACGCCCAGCCCGGCGGACGGAGCCAATCGGTGGGCGGGGGCGGCACAGGCCGACGGCGTTGACGTTGCCGCCGCTGACGGCGCTGCTGCCGCCAGTCCAGCAGGCCCAGCGTCACCGCGCCCAGGCCCACCATGAACATCATCACTACTGCCGCGCCGCCCGTTGCCAGCAGCAGGCGCGTGGACGTATCAAGCGGTTTGTCCTGTTGCGCCGCCGACACCTGCGCGATCATCTCGGCGCGCAATCCCGCCGGGCCGATGGGAAATGCGCCAAAGGCATCAATGGTCAGGCGCTGCCCGGCGTCCAGGGCGAAAGTGCCTTCGCGAGGCGTGGTGATGCGGTAGAGCGGACTTTCGGTGAAAGTGACCGTATAGATGCCGCGCAAGAGCCGCTCGAAGCAATATTCAGTGCCGCCCTCTTCGGTGATGTGCGTGGCGATGATCGCGCCACCGGTGCTCAGGTTGACGTTGACTCCGGCCAGCGGCCCCTCCCCCTCATCGCGCAGGCCATTGGCGTTGCGGTCGGCGAAGGTCGCCACGCAGATCACGCCGGTCTCCGCCTGAGCGGCGGCGCGCGGAGCAGCCGCGATCCCCAAGGCCACGACCGCCAGCGCCAACATCAGGACGCACGACCAGACTGCCCATTTGCTGCTCAGCGCACCCAACACCGCTGTCTCTCCTGGGCGTTCATTCTTGCTGCGGCTCTTCGTAGACCGGCGGCAGGCCATACTCTTCGCGGATGATGTTTTCCAGGCGCATGGCGAGCCGCGGATTCTCGCGCAGATATTGCTTGGCGTTCTCGCGACCCTGCCCCAGCGCTTCTTCCTGATAGCGATAGAAGGCACCGCGCTTCTCGATCACGCCCAGCTCGGTGGCGATGTCGAGGATATCGCCCACTTTGCTGATGCCTTCGTTGAACATGATGTCGAATTCGGCTTCGCGGAACGGCGGGGCGACCTTGTTCTTGGTGATGCGCACGCGCGTGCGATTGCCCACCGTCTCGCCGCCCGCCTTGATCGCCTGCACCCGCCGGATGTCTATGCGGACGCTGGCGTAGAACTTGAGCGCGCGCCCGCCGGTAGTCGTCTCCGGATTACCGAACATCACGCCGACCTTCTCGCGCAGTTGGTTGGTGAAGATCATGCAGGTGTTGGACTGCTTGATCGCGCCGGCGAGCTTGCGCAGCGCCTGACTCATCAGCCGCGCCTGCAACCCGACGTGACTGTCGCCCATCTCACCTTCGAGTTCGGCCCGGGGCACCAGCGCAGCCACGCTGTCCAGCACGATCACGTCCAGCGCGCCACTGCGCACCAGCGCCTCGGCGATCTCCAGGGCCTGCTCAGCGGTGTCGGGCTGCGAGACGTACAGATTGTCCACATCCACGCCGATACGCGCGGCATAGGCCGGATCGAGAGCGTGTTCCATGTCAATGAAGGCACAGATGCCGCCGCGCCGCTGCGCTTCGGCGATGGTGTGCAGGCAGAGTGTGGTCTTGCCGGAGCTTTCGGGGCCATAGATTTCGGTGACCCGCCCGCGCGGGATGCCCCCCACCCCCAGCGCAATGTCTACCGCCAGCGAACCGGTCGGGATGGCATCTACCTGCAAATGAGCGGCGTCGCCCAGCCGGACGATCACCCCGTCTCCGTAGCGCTTGGCGAGGTCAGACAGCGCCGACTCCAACGCTTTCTCGCGCCCCTTGTCAATCATGCCGCATCGCCCCCGTGATCGTTGCTCGTGCAAGCCGGTTTGTCTCCTGAGTCTACATGGCCTGGGGCGAGTTTGCCAGAGATTGATGACTGAGGGGGGCATTTCACGAAAGCTCGCGGTCGGCTGATCATGCATCAGACCGGTGCGGGCTTGTCGGGTCTTGTGAACTCTACTGAAATGCGCCCCTCCAGTGCTTCCAGCTTGAACTCTTGCGCCTGGGTGCGATAACGCTTGTCCATGGCTTGCCCCCGATCCCTCCGGTCTACGACATTTCTTATTGAATTCCGTCCCAGAGACAGGATACCCCCGCCCGACGCTCGCCCACCGCTTGCGCTGCGTTCGTGCCGCAGAGCGGCGCGATCTCTTGCCAGATGCCCTCAATTCATCTATAGTCTTCCTGCTTGCAGTGCCTGCCCGCCTTGCCCCGCGGAAGTTGTACCGCGCACGGAGTCAGCGAACGAATCGGTTGAGACAGGATGAGGGAAAGACGTATGGGCCAGCGAATGCGACGCCGCTCTTGGGGATGGTTGGGATTGATCGTGCTCGGTATGCTGGTGCTCACCTCGCAGGTGTTGGCCGCGCGATCCAACAGTGACAATGCGCCACAGCAGGCCGCGCCGCCTGTTGCGCAGGCCCTGCCGACGGCTACACCGGGCTTTGGCCCGATCATCACCGCGCCGCCGCAGCCGACCCCGACGCCGGGCGGCCCGCCCACGGCCACGCCCGTCCCGCCCACCCCCACACCGACCCCTGGCCGAGCAACGCCGACGATCACGCCCACCCCTTCCATCAGCCCTACGCCGTTGCCCACCCTCACCGCCGACCTGATGGGCATTCAGCTCAACCCCAATACGACGCTGGAGGGGTACGATACGTCGCTCTGGTTGGCCGAGCGCCTGGGCGTGAAGTGGATCAAGCTGCAATTCGCCTGGGATCAGCTAGAGCCACAGCGTGGAGTGCTCAGCGAGACGTTCTACACCTATCGCATCCTCGTCCAGCGGGCGCACCAGAAGGGCTTTAAGGTGATGATCAGCGTAGCCAAAGCGCCAGACTGGGCGCGCGCCAGCCAGGAAGAAGACGGCCCGCCGGTCAACCCGCAAGACCTGGCCTCGTTCCTGACGCGCATCATGAGCGAGGTGCGCGTTGATCTCTATGGGAATTCGTATTTTGCCGCCATCGAGGTGTGGAACGAGCCAAACCTGCGCCGCGAATGGAATGGCGCGTCACTGGGCGGGGTAGAGTATATGCGCCTGTTCGACGCAGCCTATAACGCCATCCGCTCTGGCGAGGGCGGGCACAGCGTCACCATTGTGACGGCGGGGCTGGCCCCCACCGGCATCAACGACGGCGTGACGGCCATTGACGACCGCGAATTTCTGCGTCAGATGTACGCGGCGGGGTTGGGCAATCCCGCGTACCAGAACATCGCCATCGGCGTGCACCCCTACGGAGCGGCCAACCCGCCCGACGCCCGCTGGTGCGGTCAGGACGACTGCGGCGCGCCTGGCTACAACAATCACCCTTCGTGGTTCTTCCTGAACACTATCGAAGATTACCGCGCCATCATGGAGCAAAACGGTGACACAGGCCGTCAACTGTGGGCGACGGAGTTCGGCTGGGGCACGTATGAGGGCTTCACCACGCTGGAAGGCGAGCCGGCCCCGCCGCCCGACGACCCGCCTTACCTGCAGTGGATCGATCAGCAGACACAGGCACATTACATCCTGCGCGCCTTCGAGATCGCGCAGAGCAAACCCTATATGGGGCCGATGATCCTGTGGAACCTGGACTATTCCAACCAGGAATTGATTGACATGCGCGATCCACGCGCGGCCTATGCGCTGCTGCGCGGCGGCACCGACCCGCTGCGCCCGGCGTTCAAGTTGCTGGAGGCCGCGCCCAAGCGCTAGCGCCTGTTCTTCCCCTCACCCCTGCGCCCCTCTCCCTCGCGACTGCGTCGCGGGGCGAGGGGACTTGCTGGCCCTTACACAAGTGCTCTCCTTCTCCTCCCCGCTTGTGTGGGAGAAGGGGCCGGGGGTTGAAAGGTGAAGAGTGCATAACACGCTCTAAGTCAGCAGCGTCAGCCCGGCCTCGATAGCGGCCAGGTTGGCCTCGGCGAAGGCCGGGCGCAACGCCGCCGCTTCCCTGAACGCCTCCAGGGGGTAAAGGCCGGTGTGCTCTAGCAGAGCGGCCAGCGCCATCAGCGCCCAGGTTTCCTTCTTCTGGCGCGTCGTCGAAAAGTCGAGCGGGACGACGCGCGCCGCCGTCTGCACCGGCAGCAGCGCCGCATCAATCAAGAGCGTCGCCTTTGCGCTCAAGTGAGCAATGCGCCCGCGCTCTTTCTTCAGCCCTTCGGAGAAGAGCACGACCATCAGATCGGGCGGAGTTGTGTCCACGTGAAAGGCGTCGTCCTGGCTGAGGACGATATCCGCCACCGAATGCCCGCTGCGGACGGTGACGGGGTAGTCGCTCCGTTGCGTAGCCCACAGCCCGCTGAGCACCGCGCCCTGGCAGAAGATCGCCGCCGCGCTGCCGATTTTGGCTCCCGCCGCCCCGGCCAGCGCGATGTGACAGGGAGCCGTGAGCGGGCTGGAATAGCGCGGCACCAGCGGTTGCGGCGGCATGACGGGCTGCCCTCTCTGATCGCGCAGGGCGTCGCGGTAAGCGCGGCTATACTCTGGCCCATCGTGCTGATAGAGAATCCCCGTGCCGAAGCCCAGATCGGCCATCGTCTGCTCAAGCAGGGCGCGGTTGAAGCGGTTGTGTTCCACGAAATAGGCCGTGCACAGTTCCCAGATATCAATCAAGGCGAAGCCGTCGTGCTGAATGGCTTGGGCGATCAGCGCGGGCAACTGTTTGTCGTAAGCGGTGGTGCGGGCGACAAAGCCCGCCCCGTTGACGCCCACCGTCGCGCACAGGTCGAGCGGGCGCTCCAGGTGCCCCTGGCGGGTAGTGGCTGTGCGCGCGCCGGGCGGAGTAGTGACCGAGTGTTCGCCGCCGGTCATGCCAAAGTTGAGGTTGTTGAAGACCAGCACCGTGATGCCAATGTTGCGCCGCGCTGCGTTGAGCAGGTGATGCCCACCGATGCCTGTCCCCCCGTCGCCAATCAGGACGATCACCTTCAGGTCTGGGTTGGCCAGTTTGATGCCCGTCGCGTAGGTGATCGAGCGCCCGTGCAGGCCGTGGAAGGCATTGGTATCGAAGTAGCAGTCAGCCAGGCCCTGACAGCCAATGTCGGTGACCAGCACTACCTGGCGCGGGTCGAGTTGGAGCTGTACCAGCGCTGCGTCCAGGTGCCGCACGATGGCGCTGTGCCCGCAGCCGGGGCAGAAAGGCAGGGGCAACAGGGCTTCGTTCAGGTAGGTAGTACGGGTGCCCGCTGTCACGCCAACCCTCCTTCGGCCAGGATGTCTTCTGCGCCGATCAGCGTCCCATCCACGCGGTGCACGCCGATCACTTCCTGATCGTCGCGGGCCAGCCGTTCGATCTCGCGCCGGTACTGCCCCAGGTTCAACTCGGCGACGATGGCGCGCCGCACACCCGTCAGCGCCGCGCGGATAGCGTCCTCCGGCACCGGCCACAGCGAACGCACCACCAGGGCCGAAACGCGCTCCCCTTTCGCCCGCGCAGCCCGCGCCGCTTCCTGAACCGGGCGGGCGGTGATGCCGTAGCCGATGAGCAGCGTCTCCGCGCCTGGCTGCAGGTCGGCTTCGACCAGGGCGATCTCGTCCTGGTGCTGTTCGATCTTGGCGGCCAGGTGACGGTTGAGCCGGTCGAGATCAGGGGGCGCTTTGGTCAGGTAGCCGCGCTCATCGTGCGAAGAGGAGGTCAGGCGTACCAGATGCGGCCCGCCCAGGTGCGCCAGCGGAGGCACATCGTCCAGACGTTCCACGCCGTACGGCACGAACGGCCCGGCGGGGTCGGCCAGCCGACGGGCGCGCACCGGCACGCGCTCAAAACGGGCGCTCTCGACCGTGGCGCGGGTGGCGCCCGTGTCCTTGTCGGTGGCCAAGAACACGGGCGCGCGGAAGCGTTCGGCCAGGTCGAAGGCGCGCTGTGTCAGCCGGTAGCAATCGTACACATCGGTCGGGGCCAGCACGATCACCGGGTAGCCGCCCGACGTGCCCCAGCGCAGGAACTGAATATCGCCCTGGGCCGTGGTGGTTGCCCCGCCGGTCGAAGGCCCCATGCGCTGCACGTCTACGATGACGACGGGCACTTCAGCCATGATCGCCAGGCCGATGTGCTCGCTATAGAGCGCAATGCCCGGCCCGCTGGTGGCCGTGAAGGCGCGTGCACCAGCCATGGCCGCGCCCAGGCAAAAGCCCAGCGCGGCGATTTCGTCTTCGGCCTGGATGGCGATGCCGCCCACTTTGGGCAGTTCGCGGATCATGTGCAGCAGGATGGGCGTGGCGGGGGTGATGGGGTATCCGGCGAAGAAGGTGCAGCCCGCATCGAGCGCCCCGCGCGCGATGGCTTCTGCACCGTCTATGAACTCTCGCATGGTCGCTCCCAAAGTCTCTTGTGGTATAGCTCTGCCCTGAACATAGCCGGTGGAATGAGAGGGCGGCCAGTGGCGACGGGCACTAAAAACGCCTGCCATTCGGCCTGACTTGGCCTACACAACCGGACCATGTGAGCCGGAACGGAATTCGCGTAGGGGGTGAGGGGTGAAAAGCGAATAACACGCTCTATGGGTCAGATAAACCTGCCGATCAGGACTGCTCAAGCGGTCTCTCAATCCTCAGGCGGGTGCAGTTCAGTTCACGAGTGGAAGCGAATTGAGGTGGATTCCTGAAGCCGTGCTCTGGGGTGAACTTTTGTCAAATGCACCCCTCAAACTGAGTGCGAGCAAAGGGTCTCAGCGATTTGTTCGGTGCGGAGGTATTTACCTCACCCCCGCTCGGCGCTCGCGCGCCTCGCTGCCCCCTCTCCGCGTCGGAGAGGGGGCAAGCCGAGCGAAGCGAGGCTAGGGGTGAGGTAAACCACAGCGCAGCAAATGGCCTGTCACAGTTTGCGCGTACCTCTCAAATTGGGAGCATTTCAGGTTAGTTCACAAGACCCGACAAGTCCCAACGGGCCTGATGCATGATCAGCCGACCGCGAACTTCCGTGAAATGCCCCTCCTCATGCCCCGTTTGACTTTTCGTCCGCTTCGGACTAATGATCGAGAGCAGCATACCATACCCGAAGCATATGAGGAGACAGCGCATGGAGTACCGCAAGCTGGGTCGTACAGGTCTTAAGGTCAGCGCGTTGTGCCTGGGCACGATGACCTTTCGCTGGACCAGCACCGAAGAACAGGCGTTGCGCGTGCTCGACCGGGCCTACGAAGCAGGGATCAACTTCATAGACACGGCGGATGTCTACAGTTCCTGGGCACCGGGCAACCCCGGCGGCGTGGCCGAGCGCATCATTGGCCGCTGGCTGAAGACCAAGCCGCGCCCTCAGATCATCATCGCCACCAAGGTGCGCGGGCGCATGTGGGACGGGCCAACCGGCGAAGGACTGAGCCGCCATCACATCATGGCCGCTGTCGAAGGCAGCCTGCGTCGGCTGGGCACCGATTACATTGATCTGTATCAGACGCATTGGCCAGATTGGGACACGCCGCTCGAAGAGACACTGCGCGCGTTCGACGACCTGGTGCGGGCAGGCAAAGTGCGCTACATCGGCGCGAGCAATCACGCCGCTTGGCTGCTGACCAAAACGCTGTGGATCAGCGACAAATACAATCTGGCCCGCTATGAGTGCATTCAGCCCCACTACAACCTGCTGAATCGCGCCGAAGTCGAGCCAGACCTGGCCGCTTTGTGCCTGGATCAGGGAATCGGCATGATCCCCTACAGCCCGCTGGCAGGCGGCTTTCTCACCGGCAAGTATACGCGCGAGACCGTCCCGCCGGATTCGCGTGGAGCGCAGAACGAACGCATCGCCGCCCTGCGCACCGAACGCAACTTTCAGCTTCTCGACGCGCTGCGCGAGATGGGCGAACTGCGCGGGGCCACCATCGCGCAGATGGCCCTAGCCTGGCTGTTCACTCAACCCTTCGTCACCGCGCCCATCGTAGGAGCGAATACGGTGGCACAGCTTGAGGAGTCGCTGGGGGCGGTCGGCCTGCGCCTGACCGAGGACGAGATGCTCCATCTGGACGAACTGACCGGCGTCGATCGCAACTGGTTCCGCCGCTGAGGCCAGATGATTCCCAGGGTAATCGGGTCAAAACCAGCCAGCAGAACCATGGACAGAACTAAGCTCAGGTGTGATCTTCTGGTTGACCTCACCCCCACTCGGCGCTGGCGCGCCTCGCCGAGCGTGGCGAGGCTGGGGGGTGAGGTAAAGCGGCAAGCGGTTTGATGCAATCCCCCCGAGATGATTCCCGGTTGGGTTGCCCTGATAGAGCGCTCGCCATACACTTAGCGGGGGGCAGGTAAACTGGCAAAGAGCAAGATCATGAGCGTGGCAAATCCCTATAATCCCCTGTTCTCCGCTGACGAAACCCTCCCTTTCGTCGGGCGAGAGGATGTCTTCTCCTTCTTCCGCCAGCATCTGGTCGGCGCGCCGCTGACACACGGCTTAGTCCTGATCGGACGGCGCGGGTTGGGCAAGACGGCGCTGTTGCATCACCTTGCAGGGCAGATTGACGAGCGCTATCGCCTGTGCCTGGTGCCGCTGACCGACCTCGACCTGACGGGCGAAGAGCGTTTGCTAGCCGCCCTGACCGAAGCGATCTACGCCACGCTGGAAGCGGCGGGGGTCAGCACTTACCGCATCCCAGCCTGGCCTGCAGCGTCGCCGGATGGCACCCTGTCAGACCCGCGAGCCTGGTTCAAAGACGAATTCCTGAGCGTGGTGATGGCGGCGCTGCGTCTGCGTCACCTGTTGCTGGCCTTCGACGACGCACACCTGCTCTTCGACGCGCAGGAACACGGGGCTTTGCCCCAGGATTTCTTTGCCTATTGGGCGGATCTGCTCGGCACCTACAAGCGGCTGGCGCTGATCTTCGCTCTGGACGCGGCTTACGAAGATCGCGTTCTGAACACCGAACTGCTCAGCAACCCAACGCTGCATCTACGCCTGGCCGAATTGCCCCGCGAAGATGCCGAACGCCTGATCCGCGAGCCGGTAGAGGGGGTGTGGCAACTCGATCCGCAGGTCGTGGAGGGCATTCTGACGCTGGCCGACGGGCATCCCTTCCTGCTGCACTCCATCTGCCGCCTGCTGTTCCGCCGCTCAGAGGAGCGTCATCACGCGGGGCCAGTCACGCCGCACGATCTGGCGGCCATTCACGACGCCGCCCTCGATCAGGCCGACGAGATTCTGCGCCCGCTGTGGCAACATCTGACGCAGAACGAGCAATCTACCCTGATCGCACTGGTGAAGCTGGACAAAGAGGCCCCCGGCGAAGCCTTCTCGTTCGACGCACTGCGCGGCTGGTTGCTGGGCGCGGGTTACGCTATGGGCAAGACCCAACTGGCCGCCGCGCTGCGCGGACTGGTCTACAACGGCCTGGCCGTCGTCCAGGAAGACACCTATAGCGTGCCCGCCCACCTGATCGCCGACTGGGTGCAGGCCAACTTCCGCGCGTCACAACCGCCGCCGCCAGTGCAACCGGCGCGTCCGGCGCGGGTGCGTCTGCCCCTGCTGGGGCTGCTGATCGTGTTGATAGCCGTCATGGCGCTGGGGATCGCCGCGCTGGCAGGGCTTTGGGAAAACGCAGAGCAGGAGGCGACGCCCGGCACCGCGCTGTCCACCGCCACGCTGTCGCTCAACCTGGAAGGGACGCGCCGGGCAGAATTCGCCAGTCAGACCGCCCAGGCTCTGCCCACCGCTACGCCGACAGCCACGCATACCCCTTCACTGACGCCTTCGCCCACCGTCACAGAGACGCCGCAGGCCAGCGCGACTCCGCGTCCGGCTCGCACGCCCCGGCCTACCCGCACGCCGATCACCATCGCCCCGACGCCCATGCCTGCCCAGCCGGTGACACCGGTCAGCACGCCTGCCGGAACAGCCACCCTCGATCCCGGCGGATGAGATCGATACCGCAGCAAAAAAAAGCGGTTCGCCCAGTCAAGGGAGCGAACCGCTTTGGCTTCTCAGGTGTTCACAGCACGCGCTGAGCGACGCTGTGCACCTATTCCGCACCGAACACGGTCAGAGAATCTAGCAGGGGGCACAGCAGCTCGTCATCTACGGCCTGGAAGTCATAGGCCAGCGGCACCACTGCGCCCACCACTGCCCAGTCGTCCGGCCCCAGCGCCAGCGCGTACAGAATCGCTGTGCTATCCGCCCGGACAATCAGGCCGCGCGCTGCCGGAAAGTCCATCTCCACGGGCATGATGTTCGCCGCGGGCACGTTGAACAGCCCGCTCAGCAGACCGGCGGGCGTGTTCTCCGGCACGTCGAGCGTCTCTGCGCCCGGCTGAGCACGCAGAACCATCAGCAGCGGTTGGGAAGGCGTGTCGGCGGAGCGAGCGGCGTCCTCCGCGCTGGCGAAAAACAGCACGCCGCTCACATTAGCCTCGGCGAGAGACAGGTCATCTGGCGCGGTCTCCATCCACCCTTCGGGGATGAGAAACTCCAGGCCCAATGCGGCGCTGCGATAGGTCACCAGCGCTGGCCCAGACGGAGTAGATGTGGGCGGGATGACAATCGGCGTGCGCGTCGGCTGCGGCGTGCGCATAGGACGCGGCGTAGGCGTCGGCGTCACGCCCGGCGGGATCACTTCGAGCGCCAACAGCAGCGGCTCGAAAACGTCGGCCTGGTAGGCGGGCAATTCCGCTTCGGGAGCGTTGCCCGATAGCAGCAGCCATTCCCCATCGAGCGGAGCCAGATAGAGCACGCCCTGTCGTCCCGCGCCCGGTGCCAGCAGGATCGGAATGGCCGCCTTGCCCTCGAAGGGTAGCAATTTCCCGTTCACCTGCCGGGCCAGGGCCCGTGCTGCCGCCACGAGATCGGTTTCGTCGGCGGGGATACCCCACGCTTCCGCGAAATAGGCTGAATCGCCGCGGTAGATGAAGATTTCCGCCGTGCCGTCAGTGAGCCGCAACGTATGCGCATCCAGTTGAACTGGCGCGCGCCAGCCTTCTGGCAGCGGGAAGATCAAACCCAGCGGCTGCTCGGCCAGCGCTTCAGCGGTCGCCGTCGCGGCCAGCACGATAGCCGTCGCTGTGGCCTGCAGATCGGGCGTGGCAGTCGGCGGCGGGGTGGGCGTCTGGGCAGAAGCCGCCTGCGTGGCTGTCAGATCGAGCGCCACCTGAGTTTGTGTCGCCTGGGCGATGGCCGCGTCGGTAGCCTCGGCGACAATTTGCGTTGCCGTCAGTTCCGCCGCACCAGGAGTGGGCGACGAAGCTAGCGCCGTTGCTGTGGCGAACAGATCGGGCGCGGCACCGGTCGGCGACGGTTCGAGCGTAGCGAAGGGGGTAGGCGGCAACGGCGTCGGTGTAGAGGTGGGCGTATTGGTTGGCCTGGGTGTCGGGGTGTCCGTCGCCGTGGGCAAAGGCGTATTCGTTGGCACCGGCGTTGGTGTGGTGGTGTCCGTCGGCCTGGGCGTCGGAGTTGGCGGTACCGGTGTAGGCGTGTTGGTTGGGCTGGGCCAGGCAGTCAACGTCGCCGCCACACCCTGGGCTATCAACGCGGATACGGTGGCCTGCGCCGCCCGCGTGCCCGTCAGATCAACCGTTGGCGTCAGCGTCGGCGGGATGGCCGTATAGGTCGGGTAGGGCGTCGCGCTGGGAAGCGGCGTATACGTCGGATAGGGCGTGGCCGTCGGCAGGGCCGCCTGCGTCGCCCCGACCGCCTGCGCCACCACCGCAGCGATAGTCACCTGCGCCGCCCGCGTGCCCGTCAGATCAACCGTTGGCGTCAGCGTCGGCGGGATGGCCGTATAGGTCGGATAGGGCGTCGCTGTGGGCAACGCGCCCAACGTCGCCTCCAGGGCCTGGTCAAGCTGTGCCGCCAGCACAGTGGCCTGATATTTGGCGGTGGCGGTCAGGAAAGGCGCGGCGCTGGTCGGGGCGGGAGTATGGCTGGGCGAAGCAGTCGGCGAAGGA
>Ga0116210_1000741_pt1 | contig 29437 bp, 22 predicted proteins | sample TshhotsprinmetaG_FD_94483 | JGI IMG/M metagenome (GOLD analysis project Ga0116210, IMG submission 94483) | Hot spring microbial communities from South Africa to study Microbial Dark Matter (Phase II) - Tshipise hot spring metaG | ecosystem: Environmental > Aquatic > Thermal springs > Hot... | reverse complement strand
GCTTGCAACAGAATGGCCTTTACCCGCTCGACTTCCGCCTCCTGGCCCTGCGGCTGAACCGTGTTTTGCTGACCTTCCATGACCTGCTCCTGCTGTGCATGACGTTAAGTAAAAACGGTGAAACCAGGCAAACCGCCCAGGGCGGCGATTCAAAATAGGTAAACCCCCGCCCCGGGGCCGAACTTATAAGCAATTTCCCACCTACAATCAAGACACACACACCAAGCAGTTTACGCGATGAAGTTGGGGTTGTGTCAGCCGGAGAGAATCGCGACAATCCGCCCCGCTATGGTGTGGACTTATGGTTTCGGAAGCCAATTCATATTCATAAAGTCCCGGAATCCGTTTTTGAATGAGTCCGACCCACCGGCTGAATGCGCAAGCACACGCGGAAAAAACGCCGGCATTGCAGGCGGTAAGTGTTGATCACATCGGCACCAAACTTCGGCAATCTGAAAATGGGCTGCGGGGTTTGGTGGCGTGGATAACTTCGGCAGAGATTTCTCCACATTGTGGTAATCGAAAGTGGGAAGCGGCACCGGGTAAAGGCTCTAGCGAAGCTGGAGTCGCGAGATTCTCCGAGCGATAAAGCCGCCCTTTTACCTTCCGCCGCTTGAGCCGGAGAAAATTCGTATTTTCCCCGGCATGGTGAGGGTCATCTTCTACCCGGCATGGCGACGATCAATCGCAGGAAGCCCCCGTAAGTTCGACCGACCCCTGTATGTTCGACCGACCCCTGTATGTTCGACTGAAAAGAAACTGAAAAAAATCGGAAAGAATAAAGAATAAAGGACCGCCAGATTGCCCAACCGCTTTTCTCGGGATAAGCAAGTCTTCTTTTGCGTTTTTTGCCTTAGGCGGCTACTGCCGGATCGGCCGGCAATCGGGGCGGATGGTGCAGGAGGCACAATTTGATGGCGATCATGACGATCCTGGCATGTGCGCCCCTGGTCTTTTCGCAGGCTGCTCCCGAAGTCGAATTATGGGATTTCTATGCGGATTGGTGCGGTCCCTGCCGGCAAATGGCCCCGATTGTCGAACAACTTCGCCACGATGGAATTCCCGTGCGTAAAGTGAACATCGATCATGAGCCCGAGCTTGCCCGGCGATTTCAGGTCCAAGCCGTACCCACCTTCGTGTTGCTCGTGGGGGGGCGAATTCATGGCCGAATTGTCGGGGCCACTTCCGCGGAAGAATTGCGCCGCTTGGTGGAATCGGGGAGCTCGCCATGGGCCGTTTCCCAAAAGACGACACCAGGATCGCGCCCCCGCTCGGCGGCGGAACCCGCCGGAGCATCGCCGGCAAGCGCCGATCCACTCGTCCCGGTTGCGAATTCTCAGCTCGCTCGTTCCTCGGAAGCCGCTCCCACGACTTGGGCCGCAGGAGCCTCCCGCGACCAATTGCAGCTTTGGCCCGTGGACAACCCGCGGGGACAAGACACCACGCAGACCCTTGCGCGGTCGACCGCGGAGCTGCTGGCGGCCACGGTCCGCCTGCGAGTGCGCGATGGAAATGGCCAGTCGTGCGGATCGGGCACGATCGTCGATGCTCGCGACGGCCAGGCGTTGATTCTTACCTGTGGGCACATCTTCCGAGAATCGAAAGGCAAAGGGACGATCGAGGTAGATCTTTTTGGGCCGCAACCGGCTCGCAACCTCCCGGGCACATTGATCTGGTACGATCTGGAACGCGATTTAGGCTTATTGGTCATTCAACCCCCCGGCACGGTGACCGTGGCCCGGATTGCCCCCCCACAAACCCGGCTAAGCAAGGGGACGCCGGTGATTTCGGTGGGGTGCAACCATGGTCAGGAACCCACGGCGGAATTTGCCCAGGTAACGGCGGTTGATCGGTATCTGGGGCCGCCGAATTTTGTGGTCTCAGGGCTTCCGGTTGAGGGGCGCAGCGGCGGCGGCCTTTTCACAGAAGATGGCTTGCTCGTTGGTGTTTGCAATGCGGCCGATCCGGAAAATCGCGAAGGTTTATTCGCGGCCCTCCCGACCATTCATGGTTTGCTTGATCAGTTGGAATTGGCTTTCGTCTATCGCGACCCACCGCGTGGGCAAAGGCCCGCCGGCCCGCAACTCCCGCTGCCCGAGCCTGCGCCGGTTCCCGGCCCGCTGACATCCGCGATAGCCGCGCAGGGGCACCCTCGCGGTTCGGGGAACTTTGCGGCGGCCGATCAGCCTAAATGGCCCGGACCTGAGGTTGCGGCTCAAACGCAAGCTCCCAACCCCACCGGACCTCCGGCGGCTTTCTTGGGGGGCGGTCAGGCTCCGTGGATCCAGGAAAGTGCTGCGACGCAACCACCTGCCGATCACTTGGGCCGGTTGGTTGCCGCCGATCGAGGAGCGCCCCCTGCATCCGGGGGTAGCGAGCGAGTGTCGGAAGCCAACCCCCCACCGGGACGTGCGGGCGCAGGGCCTAATGGGGGCGTCCCATCCGAACTGCAAGCGTCGATTTGGACCCCGCCCCCCGATGGGGCTTCCAGTACCCCGCCGCAGCCGGGAGCTGCGAATTTAGCCGCGGGGGAACGCCTACTTCTGCAAGTGATCCGCGATCAGGTGCGCCAAGGAGCGGAAGTGATTTGTATCGTTCGCCCGCGACACGATCCGGCCCAGGATTGCCAAGTCTTTTCCCTCCAACACGTATCTCCCGCCTTTTTCGCGGAGCTGGCCGCTGTGAAACAACAACTCCCCCAACTAACTTCAATGAATTCTGCAGCACACGGGGAGCAAAGTCAGGTAGCAGGCTCCTTGAATGTAAGCGGTAGCGGCGGGCCCAATTCCGCCACCACCACTGCCGGAGGCACTTCAATCCCCCCCTCCAGCCTTACACGAAGCGGGGCTTTGCCGGGGGGTGCCTCAGCGAACGCTTCATCGCGGCAACCCCGGGGAGATGCGGTGCCGGGTGGCTCCTCCTCGCTGCAAGGTAGGCGCGCACAGTCAAAACCTCCGGAGCGGGAGGTCTTGCTGGAATATCGCTCCGGAACGACTCGATGAGGCAATTCATTTCTGACTTACGTAAAGTTAGAGTAGCACGGCGTGACCACGAAAAATAAATGATGTGCTGCTGGGCAACGACCGAGTTCCGTTAAAAGGCGGGAACCGTGGGCCGAAAGACGAGTTTGTATTGCCTCCTCTGCATGAATCGGTCTTTGGTGTGAACTTAATGGCGGTTCTGCCGGGCTGTTGGGTTCCGACTGCCGGTTTTGTGCGAGTGGGTGATTAAGCAAACACCTTAGGGTTTACTCACGGGGTTATCTCAGGGTTTATTCACCGGGCTAACTCAACCCAGCTACGACACAATTTGATAACCGACCGGGTTCGTCGCCTCACAGCGGCTTTCGCTTGGAACCATTGCAACGACCAAATAGCTTACAACTCAATCACCGCTGAAGGATGGATTACGTTCTTCTCATTGCAATCGTGGCGATCGTCAACCTTTTAGTGGGATACTGGGCCGGGCGAATCGCCGGGTTTGGGCTCCCTGTGCGATTCCGCTTCATGAATGCTGCCACAGGTGATGATCGCTTGAGCGCACCTGACGAGGACGAGAACCCCCCCATCGCTCCAGTGCAAGAGCCAGCCGCAAAATCCTAGCGATTTCGCGCCGCGGCAACCTCCCGCAAAATGTTCTTCCGTCGCGCTGATCTCCGCCTTTCGTCTTTTCGTTCAAAGAAGCTTTCGTCTTTTCGTTGAAAGCTTTCGTCTTTTCGTTGAAAGAAATTGTCGCTTTCTTTCATGAAAAGACTTTTTCATGGAAAGCAGAGGTCGCTTCCACCTTCAGGAAGCTGTCTTCCCCGTTGAAGTGTTGCGCCCGGCAGGCTTGCAGAATCAACGACCTCAACACTTCGAGGCATGATTGGGTGAACGACGCTTTGCAGGGCCCTGCAACACGCGTTCTTTCCGTTTTACGCCGCTTTAGGCTCCATTCGCCCGATGTGCCGGCTTTTCGCGAGGGAAAAGCGAAGTTCCTGCTCGGCTTTTTCCGCACGTGTGAGAAACACTTCGAGGCGATCTTGCCGCGACGTCACCAGCGTAAGGAAAAGCCAAAGTTTTCGCTTGCCGATTAGCCAGCGATGAACGTACCACCCCTAGGCGCGAGGAAAAGCCACCGTGTCGTAAGCATTCTTCGATCGTTTTGATGTACCGCCCCGATCATCAGGAGAAGCCTCTAGCGTGATGAATGCACAAGAAGCGCGGCCAATTTGGGCAGCAGGGCACGGGCAGCTCGGGCCCGATGACTTAAACAGCTTTTAACCACTGGACCTAGTTCTGCCAAGGTGCGGTGGTATTCGAGGATCTCGAACACCGGGTCGTAACCGAAGCCGTGTACCCCTCGGGCCTCCAAAGCAATCCGACCGTAGCAATACCCCACCTCTTCGGCGCGAATTGTCCCCTGCGGATCTGCTACCACCATATAGCAGACGAATTGTGCCGATCGCTTTTCCGGCGGAATCCCTTCGAGCTTTTGCAGCAGAAGCTTGTAATTGGCTTGGTCATCGGCCCCCTCCCCGGCAAAACAGGCAGATCGAACCCCCGGGGCTCCAGCCAAAGCGTCCACTTCTAATCCACTATCCTCGCCTAGAACCCAATGACCGAGCTTCTGGGCCAAAAGCGTGGCTTTCTTGCTTGCATTTTCCGCGAAAGTGCTTCCGTCTTCGACAACCTCAGGGGCGTGCGGAAAATCCGCCGGTGTGGTTAGCGGTACTCCCAACGGGCGAAAAAGCTCGAGAAGCTCCGCGGCTTTTTTCCGATTACGAGTTCCCATCACAAGCAGATCGACGTTGCCCATACATCCTCCTGAAGGAAGCAACTCTCCGTTCCTGGTTATCGAAACGCGGGTTGATTCAAATTGAAATGCCGCTGGCGTTCTACCAAGATCGGCTTTTAAAACTTCCTCAACACCGGCCCCGATTTCCGTTGAAAGCTGCGTTGATAACTATCGAAGATGATAACTTCCAAAGAACTGCTCCACCGCTCTGGAAGCAGAGGTCCGTTTCCCACGGGCTGCCGCGGAAGTTCGTGCCCTCCTCCGGTAGCTAAGCGAACTTACCGCTTCCAGCGATCGGGGAAACGCGACCGCGCGAAGGTTTGAATTGCTCCCTAGGTTGCTACCACCGTTCTTATTCCAAGAGGGGCTCGATTCGCATCGCCCCATCGATTAAGGCGCAATGGGCTGCCGGATGAATCACGATTCCATCGATCCGATACACACCGGCGGCCGGGCTGTCTGAAAATCGGGCCCAAGGGGCAAGCCGACCGGATTCCAGACGAGTGAGCACGGCTTCGTGCGTCACCTTATTGGGGCCACTTCGCGCGGCCGGATCGTGAACCAAAAGGATTGTCTGCCCATTTTGGCGGCGGTAGCCGATCAGCGTCATATAGTGTCCACCGAAGCGTTGATAACGCTCCGTGGCCGCATCGAATTGGTACCAGCCGACGTTCAACACAACATGGCTTAACTCCAAGACCCCTTGGCAAAGCCAAGTTTCTTCCAACGGTTCAGGTTCCGCGAATCGCCCGCCATATCGCCATCCACGCCAGGCGATGTGCACGCGGTAACCCTGCGCCTGGAAGTAGCGTTCGAGGCCTTCCATCGCCAAGGTCGGGCTGATGCCGCGGGAATTCAAGGGCAAATATCGACCGGTCAATTCCTGTAGCAGTAGCTTCGCACGCTCTTCCGCGGTGCCCTTCCCGGGGACCAAGTTCCGCAGACCTTGAGCCTCCAAGGCGAACAGTACATTCGCAATGGAGGTCGGTCCACACATCGTCCGGCCTTGCAGCGGGAGATCAGAAAAGAGGGGGGCCGTTTGGCATAAGTCCGGTACGAGGTTCACCTTCTCCAAATAAACCTGAGGTAAGGCCTCCTCAGGACGCGCGGAGGACCGAAGGGTGTTGGAGCCATTACCTGGGCTATTTGTTTCGGAGGTTTCCACCATCGGTTGCTCGATCTTGAGCTGAGTTCCTTTTTGCTCACTATCTTGAGTATCCTGGAGATCACGAGATTGCTCGCGACTATCCGAGCAAGGCATCGTCGGTGCTGCCTCGGAGGCCGCAACAACCGGCGGCTTGGTAGCCGCTGGCCCCTCGCCCGGCAATTGCTCCGCTGGAAATTCCAACTTTTCCGGGCGGGCAAAGTCGCCTTCCATTACCGGCGGGAGCCGATAAACGTTGCCTGCCTTGTCGCAGAAATAAAGCCGCGACTCGGAGGGCTGACGGCCGTGGCCGTCGGCCCAGAGGGCGTAAAAATCAGGATGCGCATTAATCGGCTTGCGACAATAGGAGTGATTGTAAATACTTCCCTTGGTCAATTGCCGAATCATCGTCCAAGATCGCCCCCGATCAGTACTTTCCCAAATAGCCACTTCACCTCCCGTGTTATAGAGTTGCGGACCGGGCTCCGTCGGTGCGACAATCCGCCAAGTTCCGTCGGGCTCGATATAGATTGAACCCATGTCGTAGTTATTATCCGAGCGAATGGAACCGGCAATCTCCCAATTTTCGCCGTTCCAATAGGCGGTGCTCCAAATGCGTGGGTCGTTCTTCGGACCGGATTCCCACCCGCGGCTTAAAGTATACAGAATCACCGGGCGGCCGGCGGAATCGAATTCCATGTCCCGTAGATACACGCGGAGGTCTTCCGCCGCATAATCGTGCACCAAGGCGGGATTTTCCACCGTAGTGAGGGGTAAATCCAGGGGCTTCCCGTCCACGGTCTGCCAAGTGCAGCCGTAATCGCTCGTTTCCATATAGTAAACATTGGTCCGCCAGTTTAGTCCCAGGGGATGCGGATGGTAATTAAACGCAATCCCCAATTTGTTCCCATGGGTCGCACTGACGTGGTAATGCCCCTGATGAATGTGGGCAAGGAGCTGCGGCTTGCTCCACACGAGCCCATCGGCGCTTGTCATCCAAAATAGACACCGATGGCCCCCCACATAGCGCGTATGAGCGAAGAGAAACCCTGCCTCGTTTGACCAGTAAATCTGCGGATAAGAAAAATTGGTGATCCAGACTAACTCGAACTCGTCAATATCGAACGGTCGTGTGCTTACAGAAATATAGGCTTTTCGGGCCGTGCCATGCGCGCTGGAAAAAATCCAAATATGCCCGCGCCCATCAATCACAAGTACGGGATTATCGTGGGCATCGTCTGTCTGCTTATTGAGCACAGCCGTCGGCCGAGGGACCATCCCGGTTTGGTGATCGAAGTAGGAGACCATATGCACCAATTCGTTCTTCCCCTTGAGCGTCCCCCCATAACAGAAAAAGGTCTTATTGACCGTCGGCACGTAGATGGCCAAAGGACGGTGGAAATCGCAATACGTCCCTAGCCCCCCGCTGTACTTATAGACATATTCGTCCTTTTGCGGCTGGTTAAAGTACCAGATGCCACGATAGCCGTCTTCCTTGGTGCATATCCAATAGGCATCGGGCAAGATCCAGTCGGGCAGCCGATCGATGGGATCTACCTCTTTTTCCTTAAGAACTTGCGGGCGATCTTCTTCGATTTCGTCCCCGTCGCCGGTCTTGACAGGCGAGCCTGGGGCGTTTGCTGCCTCTGCCGGAGCGAGAGTTACCTCTGCCGGATGGGTGGCCGGTTCAGCCGCCCGAATTGAAAGCCCAACGGAGCCTGCCGTGCAGTTAGCCAGCATAAAGCCGACAAACACGGGCCAAATGAAAACCGCGCGCCTTCCGTGCGGCAAGCACGCGGTGCAAGGGTATAAGCTGAGTTCACCGGGGCCGACATACCGGCGCATAAACGTATACTCCCTTCTAACCCTTGGGGGGTAGAAACTTCCTGAGGCGGAAAATTCTTAATGCAAAAATTCTTTACGATTTCCCGTTTTTACGATTTCCCGGCAAGCTTATTTTCCCATTCTCAAAGTGCTTGAACGATCAATTAATCTTAGCGTCCAGATGCGGGGAAAACTGCCGTCCGGTTTGGCAATTCATTATTCTGCGCCCCCCTGTAGGCTGCAATCCGAGGTAAGTTTCGATCTATCCCGCCTTGAAGCCAAGCTTTGCCCTGGAAATTGAGCCCGGACAAGTCGGTAGCTGGGCTTGCCCCAAGGCCGCACCACGTGATTGGGATCAAGTTGGACCGATAGAATGCCGGTGCGGAATCTTTATCTCCGGTTGACAGTGCGGAAATCTTGCGCCTGCAAGGTGAACGCAGGAGGGTTGGAATTCGTGCGGATGGACCCAGGGACAAATCTTCTCGGAAGCAAGATGTGCAGAATTTATCGGCGGCAAGAACTGCGGATTCTATCCATCGTCGAGGGATATGAAATTCTTGTGAATGTCGCAACCCCGGGGTTTTTCGGAAAAAACTCAGCCGATTGCCGGGAGGGTGTAAAAGCTGTTCTCGGCGAGGGAGCTTATTCGCCGTATTGCAACCCGGTAACTGGCGGCCGAACGGGGTCCTTGCGAGCGATTTTGCGGGCGAAAAGCCATCTCCCGTTCCCTAATCCGTGCGCGGGGAAAGTGAGTTGCGCCTAGCCCGCAGGACAGAGATACCCTCATTTCAATGTTCTGAAGTCAATGTTCTGAATGCTCCTCTCTGTGCAACTGCTTGCCGAGTAGAGCTCTCCCGCGTATCAAACCACGTGTCTCAAGTATCGTCTCTCGGGTATTTTGCTACAGTTGATAGCCGGAACCGGCCGTGCGTATCATGAAGCACACTGCCTGCAACATGATGCGTACTTGCTGCAACAGGAGAGATTCGTCCGCCTCGTCGAGACATCCCTCACCCTTCAACACATCTTTGCCTGCCGCATTCAGCAAGCTTGTCCAGATACCTCGCTTTTCGATTCCTTTTGCCCCAATCAATCTCCGGTGCCCAACAGCTTCGCCTCTTTCACGGGCAAGATCTTCGACTCTGATTTTCGGCTCTTTCTTGGCCGAACTTTTCGGCACAAGCCCGTCGGCTCCAAGGGGAGGATTTCCGAGGAGTGAAACGGTCTGTTTATCCCGGGTCGCGCACTCGGCTACTTGCTTTCGTGGTGTAGCCGGGCCGCTTCGTAGGCAAGGATCCCCGAGACAATTTTCGCCAATTTCGGCTCGGCTTCGGCCGCCGTAGCCAGAATTTCGTCCAAGTCGATCGGCTTCAAAGCATCCGGAAGGCACATATCGGTCACCACGGAGATCCCCAGCACGCGCATGCCCGCATGCACGGCTGCGATCACCTCGGGCACCGTGGACATGCCGACGACATCCGCGCCGATAAGGCGCATGAAGCGATACTCCGCCCGGGTCTCCAAGTTCGGCCCGGTCACCGCCAAATAAACCCCCTTATGCGCAACGAAATTTTCTCGCCGTGCAATTTCGAGTGCACGCTCGATCAGGCCACGATCGTAAGGCTGCGACATGTCAGGGAACCGCGGGCCGAGACGCTCGTCATTGGGGCCGATCAGCGGATTGCCGTTCATCAGGTTGATATGATCCTCGATGATGACGATATCGCCTCGCGCGAAGTGAGGATTCAAACCGCCGGCCGCGTTCGATACCACAAGGAGTTGGGCCCCCAAAGCACGCATGACGCGTACGGGAAAGGTCACCTGTTGGTAGGTGTAACCCTCATAGATGTGGAAACGGCCTTCCATCGCTACGACGGCAAGGCCCTCTAGCCGCCCACAGACTAATTGCCCCGAGTGCCCAATAACCGTACTCCGCGTAAAGTGCGGAATCGCTTCATAGGGCACAACTTTTGCGTCGCGGATCTGCTGGGCCACCCGACCTAATCCCGTGCCCAAGATTATGCCCACATGCGGCGGCACAATCCCATGCGAGCGAACAGCATCCACAGCCTCTTGGATACGATCCCAAAGCTCCATTGCAGCCGACCATCCTCATGAGAAAAATTTTGTGCACCTCTCGCGAGCCTGATTTGTCTCCGTGCGAACACCGTGAGCGTGATAGAGGGTGTTTTGACAGCAGACTTCTTTAAAACCGGAATACCGTTATTTTGCCGAAATCAACTTCGCAACCGAAAGTCCGATTTGGCCTATTGATCTTACCGCGCGAAACCCAGAGAACCTTGCCCGAGTTTTCTCGGTGATAGTTTTCGCTAAAAAACTTACTTCCGATCAAAACCTTCTTGAGGTCGGACCAAGTGCGAAGCCGATCCCGAATAATACCCGATCACCGACTACTCGGGATCGTCCGCGATGGCTTCGTCATCGAGAAGCTCTTCATCGAGCTCATCTTCCGATAAATCGTCAAATTCCTCATCTTCCTCGGCAGGTTCGACGTCCGGCTCTGTCTCCTCTTCGAGTTCTTCCTCTTCATCGTCGAACTGATCGAGGTAATCTTCGTCGCTAAATTCCTCTAAAAAGTCTTCGTCAAACTCGTCGTCGAAATCCTCGTCAAACTCGTCAAGATCCTCGTATTCCTCCTCCGACATTTGCGAACTGAGCCGGCGGCTCGGCGACACAAGCGGCGCCGGAAAAGGCACCAAGTCCTCCGTTAGTTCGGCCTCAAAAGACTCTGCCAAATTCTCCGGTGCCTCGGGGGGCAGTCGGAAATCCTCAGAAGAGTTCATAATCGGCTCCTCGGTCATGCCGTCTCTTTTTGAGTCTGATTCATTAATGGTCAAGTCATTCCTCCGTGGAAATTCCCGCCAATTCCGACTCATCTATTTGCAGCCGATATCAAAACCAATTCGGTTTTCCAGCACGCCAGGAGCAAATCACTTCGTTTCGAGGTGTCCCCGGTTTTAACCTGTTGCTTGGCTTTCAAATATAGCCTCGGTTCATTATCAAATTCGACCGGTTTGTTTTCGAGCATGATTCGTCCATTTTCATGTATGATAGTCGTTTCATGTATGATAGTCGGCGTTGATGCGAACGTATTCGTTTGTCAGGTCGGAGGCCCAAAACCGCGCGCTTGCGTTTCCCTCGGCGAGCTCCAGGCGGATAAACGTCGTGTGCTGGGAGCGGATGGCGTCCGAAACCGCGGCCGGGTCGAATGGCTGGGGTCTGCCGTTTTGGTAAAGTAGAAAGCCGTTGACCCAAAGGGTCAACCGCTCTGGGTTGAAATCAACACCGGCATAACCGGCCGCCGAAACGATGCGTCCCCAATTCGGATCGGCACCGGCAATCGCCGTCTTGACCAGGGGACTATTGCCGACAACTCGAGCGATTTTGAGGGCATCGGCTCGGGTGGCACATCCGGCCACCTCAATCGTGATGAGATGGGAAGCTCCTTCTCCGTCCGCGGGAATCGATTTCGCAAGCTCCTCGCACACCTCGCGGATGGCTTGGTCGAGCGATTGGATCGCTCCCTCTTCCACCGATGGGACCGCTGCTCCGTTAGCGAACAAAAGCACGGTATCGTTGGTGCTCATGTGACCGTCGACGCTGATACAGTTAAACGTGGCATCGACCGCCGAAACCAGCAGTCCCTGAGCCTGCTGCGGTGTTAAGCCCGCATCCGTGACGATCACCGCAAGCATCGTTGCAAGCTGGGGGGAAATCATTCCGGCTCCCTTCGCCATCCCGGCCACGCAGACTTCCCGATCGGATATCTTGATTTGTCGAGAGGCCACCTTTCGGAATCGGTCGGTGGTCAGGATGGCATCCGCAGCCGCAAGAAAAGCAGCTTCGCTGTAGTCCAATTGAGCGGCAGCAAGTTCAATTCCCTCTCGGACGCGCTCCATCGGCATAAATTCGCCGATGATCCCCGTAGAAAGCACAAGCGCTTCGTCGACACTTGCGCCGAATTTCTCCGCGGCCCATTCTGCCATTTGCCGCGCATCTTGCAATCCCCGATCTCCCGTACATGCATTCGCATTGCCGGAGTTCGCTACCACCAGCCGAATTCTCGCGCTAGGGGTATGAGAGCGATCCCAAACGACAGGTGCGGCGCAAATCAAATTGCGCGTGTAAACTCCCGCGGCAGTTGCGGGCCGATCCGATACAATCAGGGCTAGGTCCCGCTTACTGGGGTCCCGCTTAATGCCGCAGTAAACACCGGCGAATCGAAAACCACGTGGGATGTGCAAATCCATGGAAGCTATTCGTCCTCGTTATCGCTCACTCTATTGCCCCATGGCGTGGAGGCAATAAAGCTCGTTCCTACGCGGTCGGTTTCTTTCCAAAAATAATTCGGCGGCAAGAGAATCGGTGCCAAGCTTTCCTTTTGGCCGCCGAGGAACGTAACTCACCCCGTCTATTGAGTTGGAATAACCCGCTGCCTCGATCTGAACCGGTGATGCTTCTTCACAAGCGGCCCTACCATCGAATCGTGCGTATCGTGCCGGACGAGAATAATAGTTGGTCACAAATTTCCACCGAGCGGCACACCCAGCCGGGGTGCTGGAACATGGCCATCGGCTTGTCTCCCCGCGGCAAAAAGCAGAAAGCCGCACCAGCAAGCTACGCCACTCCCAGCGGATGGGAAGAAGCCCCCCATCGAGCCGCTATAGCAAGCCCATGGTTTCCGGATAGTCGAACATCAGATTGAAGTTTTGCACGGCCACCCCGGAAGCACCTTTAATCAGATTATCCAGGCAACTAAACACCACAACCCAACCTCGGACAACCCGCGCCGTAATATCGCAGAAATTAGTGTTCATGGAGTCTTTGGTAGCCGGCAGATGGGGAACCACGCGGACGAAAGGCTCCTGCGCATAGAAGTTCCGCAGTACTTGGAGGACTTGCTCCTCGCCCAAGGTCGTCTTCGGCCGGGCGTAGGCTGTGGTCAAAATCCCCCGGTCCATGGGAACCAAATGGGGTGAAAAGACCACTTCCACCTGCTCCCCGGCTATCGTGCTCAGGATCTGGTCAATCTCGGGGGTGTGGCGATGCCGCCCGACGTTATAAGCGGAGACACTTTCGTTGCACTCGGGGTAATGCGTCGTGAGTTTCGGAGTGCGACCAGCTCCTGAGACCCCCGTTTTCGAATCAACGATGATGCCCCGCGGCTCGATTAGCCCGGCTTTCAAAAAAGGGGCTAAAGCCAAAATGGCCGAGGTGGGAAAGCATCCCGGGTTGGCTACCAGGTTGGAACCGCGAATTTTCTCGCGGAATAACTCCGGCAACCCATACACCACTTTCCCCAGCCGATCCGGGTCCGGGTGTTTCTGATTGTACCAAGTGGCGAATACCTCGGGGTCGTTGAGTCGATAATCGGCACTAAAGTCGACGACTTTGGCCCCGGCCGCCAAAAGATCCGGCACAATGGTCGAGCTAACCCCATGCGGTAAGCAAGCAAGGATGCACTCGGCGCGTGCAGCCAACTCGGCCGGGCTGAGACTTTCTAGTCGCAAATCCACCCTACCAATTAACGATGGATGGATTGACGCGACATGAGGTTGCCCCTCCAATCGGTCCGCCAGCGCAACGAGCTCTACCTGAGGATGGCGCAAGAGGATTTTAATTAGTTCCAGCCCCGTATAACCCGCAGCCCCTAAAATGGCAACCCGTGTCATTGTCCTGTCCCAACGTAATATTTCACAAGATTTTTGTTTGCCCGACGAAGGGCAACAACTCCAACACCCAACAAGCAGCCACTATTTGAAAACATACGGTCGATAAACGGCAACTAGCCGAAGAATGTCGTCCCTGTTTAGCTTTTACCTTACAGGGGTTATTACTCCCGGAATCTCCGAACCATGTGTATTTACCTTATCTTTTGTATAGCCACTGTATCTTTTCTAGAGCACTCTTATTATGCACCTAACCCATCTTAACAAAACGCGGTAATCTTTTCTGTGCTAAACTCCGCGACAAATCGGGTATCACCGTTGTCAAACCGATCACGTATGCCTTCCGCGTAGGTCGAATCAGCTTATTCGCTCTATTTCGATCCGCACGACGCACAGGGCGGAAACATAAGTCCATAAAGTTAACGCGTCTTGGCACCTCGTTCAATGAGCGTGATCAACGCACGCCTTTTTTCAAGACGAGTCGGAGACTACCACTCGCCCAAACTAGGCCGGAGTACCTTCCTGCCGCAAACCCAAGGAGAAATTCCCGGATGCCTCCGGCCCCATTCCCGGCATTAAGAATCGTAAACGAGCGGGCGAGCAAGAAGTGCAAGCGAGTAGGGCTACATTCCGCCTCGGAAGGAGTGAGATCGTTTTTGACCTTCGCGGTTCACGTTTTTTTACTTTTGCAGTTCGGATGAAATCCAGACACTTAGAGACCTAACCATATGCAATCCGAAAACTTAGAAATGTAAACACCGTTGGCAAGCACAAACTTTGACAACAGATAACGACGTTTTAGATCGCGGCTTCTTATCTCCTAAAACATGACATTTGGAGGCCCTACCTGCCCGCAACCGGAGCAAAACACCACTCCAGGGAAGACGCGTCGGAGTTTCGTTACTTACCTCCCCGCAACCGGAGCAAAACAGTTTTAACTCCACGATGCCGCGGTCATAGTTCACCTACCTCCCCGCAACCGGAGCAAAGCAAACGGGAGCAAAACGGAGATCCACCCAGGATGAAAGCAAATTCGGTGCTGGTATCGAACCAAATGTGTAATTGGCATCAGCGCCTATGCGGTACTAAACGAATGCGGTACTAAACGAATTTGGTCACGCCGGGAATGGCCACGGGGTACCGGCCATCTTCGCCGGGCATAGTGGGCGGAGTCCCATCCCAAGAATAGCTACTCGGCACTAACGCCTCTCGAGATTCCATTGCCTGTTGCCAGGTAATTGCTTGGCCCGTGTACGTGACCATTCGTCCCATGATAGCCAGCATAGTGCTCAGCGACATAAACCATCCATCGTTGACCGGCTGACCGGAACGAATCCCCGAGAAAAGGGCCTTATGTTCCTCAACGTACATGTTGCAGTCGGGCCCATCGTATCGCCAATTGACCTTTCCTTCGATGCGAAACCGATTCAGCACATTGCATGTACCCTCGGTGCCGAAGAACCAATCCTCGGTATTATTCCAACATCCCGGCTGCTGACGGCAATACGCATAGACCCTTGTCCCGTTGGCATATTCGTAAACGACAGCATGATGGTCGTAAATGTCACCGTATCTCGGATCATTTTTTACCTGACGACCACCCAATCCCCAAGCGCGTTCGGGCGGCTGATCCCCCATAGCCCACGAGGCTTTATCGAGGCTGTGGACGTGCTGCTCCACATTATGGTCGCCGGAAAGCCACGTGAAAAAGTACCAATTACGGAGCTGATACTCCATCTCAGTCCAGCCGGGTTGTCGCGGGATGGATCGGCCGACCATCCCCGTGTTGTAGGTTTCTTGGATGGCGACGATCCTCCCGATCGCCCCGTCGAGGACCCGTTTCATGGTTTCTTGAACGGCGAAGTGATACCGCCAGCACAGTCCCGAGACGATGGAAAGGCCCTTTTGTTTCGCTAATTCGGTGCTTTCCAAGACGGAGCGGATTCCCGGCGCGTCGACCGCGACCGGCTTCTCACAAAACACGTGTTTGCCGGCTTCGATGCATGCCCGCAAATGGCGGGGCCGAAAGTGCGGCGTTTCCGCCAATAGCACGACATCCACCCCCGTAGCGAGGAGTTTTTCGTACGCATCAAACCCTGCAAAGCATTGCTCGGGCGTGACCACCACTCTTTCAGGATCGAGCTTTTTCAGCCGTTCATAGCAGTTTTGGACATGATCGGGAAAGACATCGGCTAGGGCCGTGATTTGAATGTTGGGGTCAGCCGACAGGGCGTCCCGGACAGCCCCTGTCCCTCGTCCCCCACAACCGATTAGCCCCACCTTAAGAATATCGCTTCCAGCCGCATGCACTGCCCGCTCGAGCCCCAGGTTTCCCACCAGGTTTGCACCCAGCGAAGCCCCCACCACAAGCCCCGATTTCTTGAGGAAGTGTCGCCGTGGTTCAACCACCGCTTGCGGCCTAGCGTTTGCTTTATTGGGGGAGCCAACCTCTGACTTAATTTTGGAATGTGACATCATTCTCAACTCCTTTGCTGCAGAGCACACAGTGTTGCTGGGTTTCAGCAGACCGCCTTTCACCGTTTCTGAATATTATTTTCACCGTTTCTGAATATTCATGGGCTAAATGTTAATGGGCTAAACCTCAGCTCCCTTTATCCCTTTCGCTCACCAGAAATCTCTCCCGCCGATACTTCGCGCAAATGCTTCCCGCACATATTTGCCGCAGATACTTAGCGTAGACTCCTGCATACCGCCGAACAAGAAACGAGCATCGCGACTGCTTTGCACCCCATGGTGGGCAAGTCACACTCGAACCCAGTAAGGCTGCTGGCGTGAGTTCCAAGCCCCCTGGATCCGAGTGATGAAACACGCAGTGGAGGCGTGAGCCATCTTCCGTGTTAGCTCAAGCAAATCATCTTTCGGGTCCTGTTGCGGCGGGAATGAACTACGCTATACTAGCTTCGGGTTTTAAAGCATTCAATCGAACGAAGGCCTTTCGGATCGTCCCGGGGGATGGCTTGCCAAATCCGGACCTGCGGAAGGCGTATGACTGATCTGGAATGTGGGAAAATCATCGATCTGTCGGTCGGATCATTATCGGCTCGACGAATACCGATTATTAGCAGACCGCTTGTGATCGAAATTCAGGAGTGCGCTGATCATGGATATCCCGTCGCGTCGTGTGGCCTTGGCTTTCATGGCTCATCCGGACGATGCCGAGTTTTTATGTGCGGGAACACTTATTCGCCTTGCCGATCTAGGGTGGGAAATACATATCGCAACCGCAGCGCCGGGAGACTGCGGCACGATGACAGAAAACCGCTGGGCCATCAGCGCGCGGCGAACGGCCGAGGCCGAGGCTGCTGCGCATTTAATCGGGGCTACGTATCATTGTATAGACGAACGCGACGGGTTCGTCGTCTACGATAAGCCAACCCTTCAGAAAACCTACGATCTATTCCGGAGGATTACCCCCTCGCTAGTCTTTGCGCATGCTAGCCGCGACTACATGCTGGATCACGAAATGGCATCCCTCCTCGCGCGTGCTGGAAGTTTCTTGTATGGGGCGCCGAATTGCTCGGAAGTACCGCGACATCCGGACTCTGCCGTGCCGTACCTTTATTACTGCGATCCGGTCGAGGGGCGCGATCCATTGGGTCATCGAGTCACGCCCACGACTTATGTGGATATCTCCGACCAATTGGAGAAAAAATCGCAGATGTTGGCGTGCCACGAAAGTCAGCGGGCATGGCTTGTGGCCCATCATGGAGTGGATGAGTATTTGGAAGCCATGCGGCGGCATGCACGAATGCGTGGGGCGGAAATCGGTGTCCAGGCGGCGGAAGCCTTTGTGCAGCATCGCGGGCACCCCTATCCGCAAGAGGACCTGCTGGCCGGGCTATTCCGCGGTCGGCGAGAAACAGTTCTCGCATAGGCGAAATTGGCAAAGGCGGCGAACATGGCCGGATGAATTTTCCTGAAAGTCCCTTGCTTTGTGCTCTGTTACCGAGGAAGAAGTGGCGGGTTTGAAACGGGCTAAGCCCATCTTGTTATTTCCCTTTCGCCATACCAGCGTGGCTAAGTGGTTGGGGAAGTTTGCCGGCTGCAAGATCGTTAGAAAAGTTTGCCGGCTGCAAGAAACGAGGGATTCTCAAGGTTGGGCCGCAACCGGTTCATGAGGATATCTACACGTCTTTGGCTTTGCGGATAAAACGGCGGTGCATTGCTCGTCAAACTGCGGAGCAGATTCACTTGTCTTGAGAAAGAGGAGATTGAACCGATGGCAAGACCGCTGAGCAAAGTGGCACCTGATTGGTGGGATTACACGACGCTGGATCCGGAGCTTTTGGCCGACGCCGCCAAATTGACGGTCAAGGCGATGGAGAAGCTTTCTCGGCCAGGCTTCAAGGTGGTGATGTACGATACGCTCGAGGAATTCTATTTGGCGGAAGCACTCGAGTATGTGGATGCATGGCGGCAATCAACCGATGATAATCCGTGTGGTATCTGTGGGCCAATCGGTCCCACGGAACAGCTTCCCCTGGTTGCGCGGATTGTGAATGCCCTCCAACTCGATGTCCGGAGCGCCCATTTTTGGGGGATGGACGAATGGGTAGACGAGACAGGTCAACCCGTGCCGATTACCCATCCGTTAAGCTTTGCTCGGGCGGACATGGAGCTTTGCTTCCGCAGAATCGATCGGAAGTTGCGAATGCCCGATGACCATCTTCATTTTCCGACGGGGGATTTGGATGCTTATTCCCGCAGCTACGATCAAATTCGATGCGTCGTGATGCAAGGCGGTCAAGGGGAGGTCAAGCATTGGGCTTTCAATGATCCCCCGCGGCGGACGGGCAAATGGAAAAATGAACCGCCTCCTCCGGAAGAATATCGCAAGCTCAAGACCCGTGTGACCGACCTTCATCCGATGACCATCATTCAAAATGCCCGCACTAGCGGCGGTGGACAAGTCGCGTTGGTGCCGACAAAAGCTGCCACCGTAGGGCCGGTCGAGACGTGGAAGGCTGAAAAGGTTTCGATTTGGCAGGCCGGCAATCATGACAACCCGTTCGGCATGCGTCTAACAACGCTGATGATCTCCAAGAAGATCGCGGATACCTCCGTGCCGATGTCGCTTTTGGCGGATCACCCGAATGTGCAATTCAATTTCTACCGGCACGGAATTGGTACCTGCGAGACCGAAATGCATTGACGGGGCAAGCCCCCTCTCGAACAAAAAAGGCTCTACCTTCTCGGAACACACATCCTCACCTTCTCGGAAAGGAGATCCTCCTGCAAAAAAAGGGATGATCGTAGAGGGTGTGATCGGATATAGTTACCGCGGCGTGTAAACCGCTGAAACTCGCGCGAAGTCTTGCGAGCAAGAAGGGGTTCCAATCCTGAGCCACTTTACCCCTTTTTCGGCTCGATACGCTCCTTGCCCACCCAAGGCCGCAAGACCTCGGGAATAACAACGGAACCGTCCGCCTGTTGGTAATTTTCCAGCAAGGCCACCAACGCCCGGGCCACTGCAACGGCAGTGCCGTTGAGGGTGTAAAGGAATCGCGTTCCTTTTTCGCCCCGGACCTTATAGCGGGCGTCCAATCGCCGGGCCTGATAATCCGTGCAGTTCGACGTACTGGTCACCTCCCCATATTCACCCCGCCCGGGCATCCAGGCCTCCAGATCGTACTTTCGGTAGGCAGGACCGCCAAGGTCGCCACTGGCCGTATCAATCACCCGGTAATGCAGGCCTAAACCATCGAAAATTCTCCGCTCGATTCCCAAGAAATACTCGAGCATCTGATCGCCATCATCCGGCAAGGTAAAGGCGAACATTTCGACTTTGGTGAATTGATGAACTCTAAAGATTCCGCGGGTTGCCCGCCCGTGTGCTCCGGCCTCGGTGCGGAAACAGTGACTAATTCCGCAGAGTTTGATGGGCAAAAGTTCGGCGTCGATCACCTGTCCGGCAAGGAGCCCACCGAGCGTGATTTCCGCGGTGGCAATGAGGCTGAGATCGGTTCCCTCGATGCTGTAGACTTGCGTCTCTGGACCCCGCGGAATGAAGCCGATTCCCTCCAGAATGTGATTCCGGGCCAAGTCTGGGGTACTCATCGGGGTAAACCCCTCGCCCAGGAGGATCTCCAAGGCATATCGTTGAAGGGCAAGCTCCAGGAGCACTGCTTCATTTTTCAGATAGTAGAAACCGTGCCCTGTGACGCGGGCGGCAGCTTCCAAATCAATCAGATCCAGCCTTTCGGCTAACGCCAAGTGATCTAGCGGCGGGAATGAGAATTCCGGTTTGGGGGTCGCACTGTAAGCGATAACACGGCTAGCGGATGCATCGCTGCCGACCGGGGCCTCCGGATGCGTCATATTTGGAATCATTCGGTGGATTGCATCGAGTTCAGCCCCAATTTGGCCGAGCCGGGTTTCGATCTCTGCACTCTTCTCACGCACCCGCCGCCCTTCCTCACGAAGCTGAGTCTTTTGGTCAACGTCGGCAGCCTTTGCTATAGCTTGAGCAATTTGATTAGCCTGACGATTGAGCGATTCTAGCTCCGATTGGAAATTTCGCCGCTCGCGTTCCAGCTCGACCAAACGGTCAATGTCCACCGAAACATTCCGGTTTCGGCAATTTTCCTTGACTCGATCAACATTCTCAAGGATGAAACGTCGATCCAACATGGCGGTATGACCTACCGAGTGCAAGAATTGTGCTATAAAACCGTCGACTTCGTTTACTTGCTTCGACCAACGGAACTGATGATTCGCAGCTAGTGATTCGCACAACAGGGTATGGGTTCGCCGAACGATATCCTGGCTCTCCGCGTCAAATTGAAAAGTTTGCCCGCTCTCGAGCGCCGACGCAACCGGCAAAAGCGGACGCGGATCGATCCATCGTGCTGGCTTCCAAACGAAAAGTTTATCCGAAGTAGGATCACTTCAGTTCAACATCGATTAAGTCACAAATTTAATCAGAAAAGTGCAAAAGCTAACAGTAATGCAAACCAATCGGAAGACTACAAGCTGAGCCCAGCAACAAAAACGAAGATCTTCAACAATATGTAATGAAATTTATCACTTATTTTATCACTTATTATGCGCGGTTCTCTCTTCGGTCTCGGTGCCCCCGAGTGGAACCTGTCCTCCGGCACCCGTTTGCAGCGTTGAGTCGTTCCTGCCTGAATATTTCGACGAACACCTTTTTACGTTTACTATGTGCATCTACTAACTTATATTTAAAAGTTTGCCCCGCAGCTGATTTAAGCTACGAAGGATTTAAGCGAGGATTTAAGCAATCAGTAAGGTCACAAAGCGGAGCTTCGGGCTGGGGTCGCTGGATAATCCTTAAGTACGAAAGCCCATAACATTACGTAATTGCATTCAATTGGCCAAGGTGATCTCGCCAAGATAAGCGAAGTCGCGAAGTCTTGTCGAGATCTGGAGGATGCGAAGTTTTCTCGGAGATAGTTGCCTAATTTTCCAGAAGATACTTCCGGTATTTTTCCTACCATCTTTTATCACTACTTTGGGAATTCCCCAACAAGGGCGTGCCCCCGAGCAAGAATCGCCCGGATCTCGGCAGAAGCTCCGCAGCCGGCGGTGTAAGAACGGCAAAAGTTGTTATGAATTGAGTCGCTCAAAAAGCAGCATCTCGAGAATTCAGCAAAGCAACTTTTTTCTCACGGGAAAGCTTAGACCGGAGGAATGGCGGCCGCTCCATCGGCGGGTCCCGCCCCAAGCAAATGGTTTGAAGGCAGTTCCGGAACGCCCATTTTTAAAGGAGTTCTGAAACACTCAAAAACATCGTGCCAAAGGACAAGAAGTCGACTTTAAACATGATTATTGTGGTCATTGATCGAACCAAACACGGGGCATCCAAAACTGATGAACAGAAAGCTCCAAAAAAACGAAGCGTAATAAAAACCGATTAATCGCCCCGGATCAGCCCCCTTCACCATTTTTACTTATGCGTCCGCGGCCTTCGACCCGGAAACGCCACCGTTGGAGCACGCGGGAGCAAAAGCTTTGCTTTTGGATCCAGCCGATTAAATCTCGCTCACTTTCACTCGAAAAGGAGGCCATCTCTTGGAGAAAGACCCTAGATTCCCCGAAAGCCACGGGCTAACCGCAGGAGTGCCCCGTCAAACTTTACCGGATGTGCAAAGTCCCGCCCCCAATCGAAATCACCCCCTTTAAGTAGGCCTATCCCCTCGAAAGCCGTTTAAACCGTAATAACGCGCGCAGTTTCGGCATGCCCACCGTATCAAACGGGCCGATAACTCTTACAATAAGGGGTTTCGGCCACCTCCGACGTATCTAGCCGTACGCGAACTCCCGGAGGTCGGCCGGGGCCACCCGCTGCCCGAATTATTAAGACTCTTGGATGAATGAAACCCAGCCTTGCCCGGGATTGGCGGCCACTGAAAGCGGCCATTTTCGATTCGTTAGATTCGTTGTTAGATTCGTACCTAAAGCGGACCTCCATGCGCGTTGATCAATTCGTACAACCTCAAGATGCAGGTGGGATGAACAACCAATTTTGATGCCGCTAACAGCAGTGTTTGAATCGCATGACCGGTGGCAATGCCCCTGGTAAGGGGAAGGTAATTTACGACATGAAAACTCCCAACGAGTTGAATTATTCTAAAGGCTTTTTCGCTCGGTATAGCCTCGTGATTGTCCTCGTGGCGGTAGCCCTCCTGCCCCTGGTGTGGATGGGGACTCGCCGCGCTTTGCGAAGCAATAAGAACGATGTCCGCGACTGGTTACCCAGCCATTTAGCCCAAACGGCCGACCACCGTTGGTTCCGCGAGCACTTCCCTCACGAGCAATTCGTATTGGTGAGTTGGGAAGGGTGCACCCTTGATGATCCGCGGCTCGAGCTCATGGCTCAAAAGCTGATGGAATACGCGGGCCCGGCACAGGACGCCCATGCGGCTCCCGCACCGGGTGCCGGATCTCTGCCGGAAAATCACCCTCGAACCACCGAAATGCGTGATAGAACGGCGCAGGGAGGAGGCGCGTTGGCCAGGCCGGGTCAATCATCGGCTTCCAAACACCCGTTTTTCAAATCGGTCCTCACAGGGCAACGATTGGTTGCCCAATTCCGAAAGCGGTATCCCAGCTTATCGGACGAAGAGATTCTCCGGCGGTTAGAGGGCACCTTGATCGGCCCTGATCATCGCACGACATGTCTGGTGGCCAGCTTGCAGGCGGAGCTCCACGGGCACCAACTGCGCGAATTGGTAGCTTTACTCCATCGGGTGGCTCGGGAATGCGGGATCGAACCTCCAAAACCCGAAACTGCCCCACCCCCGATCTGGGTCAAAGCATGGAATTACATGGCGGAGCTTTTTCGGGAGATTATCACCGGTCGCCGGGCCCAGGATCCTCGGACCCTCCGCTTGGGTGGGCCCCCCATCGACAACCTGGCCATCGACCTGGAAGGGGAGCGGACCCTGCTGCGGCTGGCAGCGCTATCGGCTGTGGTGGGGCTGGCGGTCTCGATCTTTTGTCTACGTAGCTTCCGCCTGACCGTCATTGTTTTTTCGCTTTCGATTATTGCCGCGGGAGTCGGCCTGGCTTTGGTGTACTTTACCGGGCAAACCGTCGACGCCATTATGATGTCGATGCCTTCGCTAGTTTATGTGCTGGCGATTTCCGCGGGGATTCACCTCGTCAACTACTATCATGACGGGATTCGGGAAGGAGGATTGGAAGGGGCGCCGGAGCGAGCGGTTCGACTGGGATTCATCCCGTGCTCTTTGGCGGCCTTCACGACGGCTTTGGGTCTGGGCTCACTTTTCTTAAGCCATGTGGTGCCCATTAGCAAATTCGGCCTGTATTCGGCTTTGGGGGTGATGGCGACGCTAGTCCTTGTCTTGCTAGTGCTGCCCGCCCTTTTGTCTTTGTTTCCCTCCCGCAAGTTTGCGATGCGTTACGGGGGCCGCGGTCACACCCGCGACGGCGCCACATGGATCGACCATTGGTGGCATTGGTTCGGGGCAAAGATCGTCCACTATCGTACCACCGTTGCCATCGTTTGTTCGCTGGTCATGGTCGTGGCCGCGCTGGGGTTATTCCGGATTCACACCTCGGTGAAGTTGATGAAATTTTTCGCCCCCGATGCCCCCATCATTCACGATTACACGTGGCTGGAGAAGCACCTGGGCCCTTTGGTGCCGATGGAAGTGATCCTCAAAATGGATAACCGTCAGTGCAAGCTGTCGGTGGTGGATCGGATGCGCTTGGTCCAGCGAGTGGAGGAAGCGGTCGAAAGCTTACCGCCGGTGGGTGGGGCACTATCGGCGGCGACTTTCGCCCCCGATTTGCAACCGGATACTTCGCGGGCTTCGGCGTTCGAGCGGCTCATGGGGCTCAATCGCCGGCGGGTTCGCGACGATGTCCTCAGCAAGCGGTTGGACGCCCATCGGCCCGAGCTACGCGATTATTGGGTCACGGATTTGGATGCTCCCTTGGCAAGCCTGGCTCTGCCGGCGCCTTTGTTGGAACGGTTGATCGGGCTAGGAATCCGCGACCTTGCGGGGCTTAAGCGAATGTGCGGCGATCCAGTCGATGTGTTGCTTTTGACCCAAAAGGTCCAGCTTACCGCCGAACAGGCCCGGAGTGTGGTGGCGGCCGTCCGCGGGCTGGAAGCCACCTCGGGCACAGAGTTATGGCGGGTAAGTGCCCGGGTGGAAGCCCTTTCGGACCTCGATTATGGCAAATTCGTGGAGGATCTGAAAGCCACGGTGGAGCCGGTGCTCGATGAGTATCGTGCCCAAGGGGTGCTCGGCCTCGAGGCAGTGTACACTGGTTTAGTTCCTCTGGTTTATCAAGTGCAACACGAACTCATGAGGAGCTTGTTCCAAAGCCTGGTGATGGCCTTCGTGCTCATTGCGATCGTGATGATGATTCTGCTGGGCAATGTCGGCGCAGGCATGGTAGCCATGATCCCTAACGTCTTTCCCGCCGTGGTAATTTTCGGCTCCATGGGATGGCTCGGAATTCTCGTCGATGTGGGCACGATGATGACTGCCAGCGTGGCCATGGGGGTAGCAGTGGACGACACCCTCCACTATTTGACCTGGTTCAGGCAGGGATTATCCGCCGGCTTGTCCCGACGTCAGGCAGCGCGGTGGGCTTACGAGCGTTGTGCCCGGGCCATGACCCAAACAACGTTGGTAGCGGGCTTAGGGCTTGCTGTTTTCGCTTTCAGCACTTTCACGCCTACCCAACGTTTTGGGGTCCTGATGCTAGTGCTTTTGGCTGCGGCATTGGTTGGGGACCTGGTTTACTACCCGGCACTTGTCACTGGGCCGCTGGGCCGAACCTTCAAGGAACTTTCCCGTTCCGAATCTCGGCGGGAACGTTGGGCCCAAAACCGCAGGCGATGGCGGTCAGCCGAAACCGACGAGGCAGCAGGGGACGACTTGGAGAATTCTGCCGGCGAGCTTGAATCCCTTGAAGGCGTAAAAAACCAGGCGGCACGCCCGGCGCTTTTACGGCGATTGGTACGGCAACCAGGCTAGAAGATTGCCCGAGCAATCTCCCGGACTCCTTAATGCGGCCCGGACCAGCAGCATTAGTCGGTCGCCAGAATCGGGTAAAGATCTTCCGTTTCTTATCTGATATCCGAGTTGGAAATGTTTCGGCCAATTATGCCCGGACTTCTCGGACCGCTTGGGCAGCACGCTTATCATAAGGAACGGCTACCGTAATCTCGATACGGCGGGCCGTTTCGCGTGCCATGTCGGGAGACCGGAAGCCTTTAGCCATGGAAATCGCTTCAAAGCGGGGGCGCGGCCCGGTGTAACGAAGGCGATCAGCAAGGCCGCCAGGCGGTATTCTGCCGTTCTGTCGCCGAACTTAGTCAAAGAAGTAATTCCATTGCCAGTTCTCCGAGCGATTGTTCTGGCAATAATTAACAGCCTCACAATTTTTCTGGCCGGATCGCAAAACCTTTTTATCACCTTTCCAGACCCATACCCCAGCGCCGATCTGAATGCCGTACTTATTCTGCTCGCACCGATTCCCCGCCAACGTGATCTGGCATGGATTGGTAGATCTCAGACTTAAACGTATCCCAGAATCGCTGTTATTATTACAGGTGTTCGATTCGAGCGAAATCTTGCCTGTGCTTCCAACATAGATACCGTGAGAAAGGTTCTCCCGGCAGACATTCTTTCGGGCGACACCCTTGGCACTACCAAGGTAAAGAATACCGGCTCCGTTTTTCTCGCACGTATTTCCATCGAGGGTGACAATCGCACCCCCCTTCACGCATATTCCCCCTTCGCCATTATCGTGCACCAGACAGTTGCGCACTTCACCACGCACATTTCCGTGTAATACAATCCCCGAGCCACTCCTCGCCCCGGTAAACTCGCAGTTCTCGATTTCCAGAACGCCATTTGTGGCCTCGAACAAATCCCCCATGTTTTCGCCAATGCGCTCTACGGAGAGGTCTTTTAGTTTCAGCACCCCGCTTGCGGCATAAAGGATGGCCGGCCCCTCCCTTTCCCAACGAATCAAAGTCTTGCCCCGACCTTGCCCCACGATCTCCAGGCCTTTATCGATCTTCAGCGGTTCGGGAAGCTGATATACACCAGCTTCCAGAGTGATCTTCTTCCCCGGAAAAGCGCTCCGGACGGCATCTACCAGAAAGCTTCCCGGATCTTCTACACGACGGTGCACAACGGGAAATAGAGAAGGCGCCTCGTATAAGTAATATCCGGTGGTAAATTCGGCTTGTGTGAACTCAGACTGCATGCTGTGGAATACTCGATCGATACTCCTCTGATCCAAACACAAGGTCGGCAGGCTTTTTATCCGGCCCTCAAAGACACCTTGGAATTCATCGAGTTGCTTGTGGGCCGTATCCAACATCTGTCTATCCATGTGCACGACATCTGGTCCAGCGCCTACCCCCAACTGGGCAGAAGGGAATCCAAAAGGCAAACCAAGCAATGATGGAGAAGCTTGGAGTGATAGAAGCGGTTTGCCCTTCTGATCTCGGGTTTTCTCCACGAGGGTTTTTAACTCGGCCTCGCGCTCGTGATACTCCTTCCGGGCCAGCTCGGAGATTTCACCGACCAATCCGCTCAAGCATACCTGCCGGCCGATCATCAAGGCCACACGTCTGTCTGCGGCCAAATCCGTTCTGCTAACCGATTGCATCAGGTGCTCGGCAAGCCTATCGGCGATCGAGAGTATCACTTTGGAATCGACTTTCTCGCCCCGACGGGTGGCTATATGCATCTCGAAATTCTTTATCACAAGCTGACGAAAGTTCGTCAGCGTCTCTCCTTCGCCCCCAGGGGTTGGAATAATCCAGTCAATCGCCTCCCCCATTTCGCTTCGAATGCGGTTACAAAGATCGTTTACTTGCCCGCGAAATGCGCTTAAGGAAATTTGCACACTCCGGGATTCCAACTGCGAGAATACCCGCCCTTGAATCTGGAACTGAAGATCCCCACAGGTAGCACGCCTACCAAGCGATTCGCCAGCCGTGGCTAAAGCTTCACCATCCAAATACACTTCGATCGCTCTTCCCTCACGTGCCTCGTGGTGCTCTCGAGTCACCTTCACTTGAGCAAGCGAGACTTGCCCTACCTTTACGGTCAGATCGAAGGGAAATTGCACCTTCGGTTGCCAGAGCCGAAGCGCGGCGGCATCCAGCACGTGGTTGCGGGCCACATACTGCCAGGTGGCCTCGCTTACGGCATTCCCCGAATACGGCGTATCGGCCAGAAGATTACGCAAAACGAAACGAATGGCGGGGGATGGCCCGCGCAAGCCCGTGGATGCTATCTCCTCCGATGCTCCGGCCGGTCGCCACTGGCCGTGGTTGGACTTCACTTCAAGCTCGCCTTCAATGGCCCAGACCGGAAAAAGCACTAAATCGGTACCGCGAAGATAATACTGGATGCTAACCCCCTCGAAACGCTTCTCAACTCCGCCACGGTCCATCCAACGCAAATCGATATTAGGGAGGGTTTGCAAGTCAGAGACCAGCGGGAGTATTTGATCCGGTGGTTGTCCCCGCAATTGATTCGACGAAAGCACACCGAAAACCCCGAGCTCCGCTTAACCGAGAGGAAGCATTTGCACGTCGAAAATCGAGGCCAGAATTTGGTCCGGAAAACCCGCCAGCCCCCAGGTCGAAAGACGTGCTCCGACAAAAATAAAAAGGGGATTTCTTATTACCTTCCGGATCAAACGCCAGTTTATAGCCATATTTACGACCCCTAAGAGAAAAGCTTGACCACAGTAGGGCGCACGGCAGTCTGCCCACCCGATGGAGACCCCGGAAAGCCCCCCGGACCATGCCTCTTTATACGAAGTCGACACAAGCTATTAATAGGGGGGATAGCCCCCCGGACGCGCCTTCATCCCGATTCATTATAATGCTCAATCAGGGGCCACGGAACACGCCGTGCTTGACAGCCGGATATTCCTCCCCTAGCCTATTGGCATGGGGCGATTGGGCCGCGAGTAGCGGCCATGAGAGTACGAGTGCTCTCGATTGGAGGGGTATCTCGCTTCGCGTGTTGTGGTAGCAGCCATGCGAGTACGAGTGCTCTACTCAACGGAGGCAGGCCGATGCAGACTTCTCCTCAACCGCAGGCGATGGCGGTCTTAGCCAGTGGGCAGGTGGGGCCAAACATTCAAGGGTTAGTGTCTTGGCACGAGCACGCTGGGGGCTTGAACGACCTTTCTATTTATTACCCCCACGATCAGCGGCGATCGGCTCGGCCAGCGGCCCGCTTGAAAAACTTCGTTCAGAAGCTTTATCGGCAAATTCGTGTGCACATCCCGCAACAGCCTGGGGCATTAATGCGGGGGATGTGCGCGGGCAAATTCAGGCTTGGCAGAAGGCTTTGTCCGATCGTCGGTGGATTATCAACGCCACCGGCGGATTGAAGCTGATGTTCGCGGGAGCCATTGATCGCATCGGGCGGCCAAATACTGAGGTCGTTTTCCGCGAAATTCAAGGGAACTGGCTTGGGAGGTCGCGGGACCCGTCGGGCATTCAAACACAACAAGTGCCCGTTGATGATTCGGTGGGAGACCCGATTCCTCTGGATCTGCTGTTAGAAACGCAGTCGGAATTGCCCGATAGAGTGCAAATTTCGTTTCAAAAGCCGAAGGAGCTACCTATTGAAGCGCTTATGCGAGCCGGTATTGCAATAAATTGGAATTGGGAATCAGCTTTTCAGGCATGCGGATTTGAGGCTGCGAAGACTGGCAGCTTCTTGTTTGAAGAATTCGCTGCGGCGAGTTTGCTGGCCCTCGGAATGAAAGACTTCGCTCTGAACCTCACCGGGAGTTTTGCGGATGGCACCCGAGAAGTAGATGTGGTGGCCCTCTTTCGTGGCAGATTGCTCATTTTGGATTGCAAGTCGGGCAAGGACTTAGAGTTCAAACCAAATATTCAACACATTCAATTAGATTCAATTCCTCGTCACCGCACAGCGACAACTAGGGGGTCTAGGCATCCGGTCTGCTCTGGTATGGCCGAAGCGAAGGCTATCGAAGGCGAGTGAAGAAGTGTAAAGCCTTAGGGATCAGGGCAATTACTGCGGACAATTGGCATAACAATTTTCGAGAAGTGCTCAAGTTTTCTAAAATACCCGGAGAGTCGCCCGGCGAATTGAAAGCCGTCCAGGAATTACTTGATCAAAGAGGCTTGATCATGCCCAGAAGCAGCGTCGTCTCAGGTGTCAAACGCAGCTAACTACCGCAATGGGGGCTAGATGGCCGGAAAGACGAAATTCGTTTATGGGCCAGCGGCCGCCTCGGATTCGCAAGGCCACAACTCCTTCAAGCCCTGGTAGACATCGTTAGAGATTTGGTGGAGGTAGATCCCAATAGCTTCGACTAAGGAGGAGTAAGGAAACCAATTAAGTTAAGAGCCTCTAACAAAATGAGCCGCACAGGCATTTATAGCAGATCAGGATGCAGCCGAGGGTAAGGAGTGCTTGATGGATGTCGCTGCGACGTTCATAGCGGACACGCAACCGACGGTATT
>Ga0116210_1000733_pt1 | contig 29694 bp, 23 predicted proteins | sample TshhotsprinmetaG_FD_94483 | JGI IMG/M metagenome (GOLD analysis project Ga0116210, IMG submission 94483) | Hot spring microbial communities from South Africa to study Microbial Dark Matter (Phase II) - Tshipise hot spring metaG | ecosystem: Environmental > Aquatic > Thermal springs > Hot... | reverse complement strand
ATCGAGAACCTGGTGAACGAGGCAGCCATCCTGGCCGCCCGACGCAACAAGAAGAGCATCGGCATGGCCGAGTTCCAGGAGGCGATCGAACGCGTCATCGCCGGCCCCGAACGCCGCAGCCGCGTCATCTCGGAACAAGAGAAGCGGATCATCGCCTATCACGAGACCGGCCATGCCCTGGTGCGACGGATGCTGCCGAAATGCGATCCGGTGCACAAGATCAGCATCATCAGTCGCGGCACGGCCCTGGGCTATACCATGGCGCTGCCCGAAACCGATCGGGTGCTGGTCAGCAAGTCCAAATTCGAGCAGGATCTGAGCGCCATGCTGGGCGGCCGCGTGGCCGAGGAGTTGATTTTCGGCGATGTGACCAACGGCGCCGTGGATGATCTGGGGAAAGTGACCAAGCTGGCCCGCGCCATGGTCACACAGTACGGCATGAGCCCGCAGATGGGACCGATGGTCTTCGGTCAGCGCCACGAATTGATCTTCCTGGGCCGAGAGATCGGCGAGCAGCGAAACTTCAGCGAGCAGGTGGCGCGCCAGATAGACAAAGAGGTCAATCGGATCGTCGCCGAAGCCTACGAACGGGCCAGGCAGATACTGATCAAACACGGTGCGCTCCACCACGCCATCACCCAGCGCCTGATCGAGGTGGAAACGCTGGACGCCGAAGAATTTGAGGCATTCTTCGTCGGCGTGTCCGATGCGCCGCCACGGCCCGCCGAGCCATCGCCCAGGTCTGGGGCATCTCCATCTCGGCCAGAGGAGCAGCGCGGCGCAGGGACATCTCCGGCAGAAAAGGACCGGCCCACAAGCGCGCCGACGCCTCTGCCCGCGCCCGCCGGTTGAGCGCACCTCATCTATAAAACAGGGAATCCCCGATGTCCGATCCAACCACGCAATTTCCCATCGGCCTGACCGGAGAGGCCACGGTGGAAGTCGTGCCGGAGGTGACCGCCCGTCACCTGGGCAGCGGCACCGTATCCGTATTCGCCACCCCCGAAATGGTGCGCCTGATGGAGCGCGCAGCCGTCAACGCGCTCAAGCCCTATCTGGCGCCTGGCCAGCAGTCGGTCGGCACCATGGTCAGCGTGCGCCATCTGGCCGCGACGCCGCTGGGCGCCACCGTCACCGGCCGCGCCCGGCTGATTGCCGTCGAAGGCCGGCGCCTCACCTTCGAGGTGAGCGCGCACGACGGCGCAGACCTGATCGGCGAGGGCACGCACGAGCGCGCCCTGATTGACCTGACGCGCTTCGAGGCGAAGGTGAAGGCCAAAGCCGAGGCCATGGGGCAGTCACGCGACTGAATTGCCAGATCCTGCGGGTTTTCCGCCGTAACCTGCAGGATCTGGAGCCAGCTCGTCGCGCGTTGCGCCCTATCTGATCCCCCCCGAATACACCAATGCCACGGGCTGGGGGCCGCGCGGCACGTTGAACGCGCGAATCCTGATCTGATAGCGGCCCACCTCCGGCGCGGGAATCACCACGCGCTCGACGTTGTTCACGCGATCAGGCCGACCGCCGACCTGGCCCGCCGCCGCGTTGCCGTAGTAGGTCTGGCCGGTAGGGCTGGTTACAATCAGGTCGAGATCGTTGACCAGGTTCGGGTAATGGCCAGCACTGCCGGGGTAATCGGTCCAGGCAATCGTCACTTTCAGCGGCACGGTCGGATCGGCCACCGTGCAGCTCCAGCGCATGCTTTCCCCAGTGCGCAATCCCTGGGTATTGTCATACCAGCGCACCTGCACGGGCTCGGCCGGCGCCAGGACTGAGGCCAGGTCCACATGGCCCCACCCCTGCGACATGTCGTAGATCGCGTTGGGCTGGGCCGTCTCAAAACGATAGGCCCGATACGACGCGGCGTGGATGAGCGTGGCTTTGATCAGCGCAGCGCTGGGCAGGCGTCGGCCTTTGACCGTGCGCAGATATTGACGCACCAGCGCAGCCGCGCCCGCAATGAGGGGAGTCGCCATGCTGGTGCCGCCGTCGAACATGTACTTGCCGGGCACGGCAGCATACGGGCCCCAGCCGTTCACCGTCGCGTTGAGTGCCTGTGAACGAACCGACAGGATGTTGGTGCCCGGCGCCACCAGATCGGGCTTGATGCGGCCATCGTACGTCGGGCCGCGGCTGCTGAACGCGGCAATATCGTCGCCGTTATCCGAAATGTGATCATCGTACAACGGCGCTGCCGGATAATCTCCCCGCCACAGCCAGCCATAGGATGCCTGGTAGCCGCCCTGCGACCGCACCGACTCGGCCGCGCCGACCGTCAGGCAGTTTTTGGCCGTCCCCGGCGGGGTGACGCTGCCACTGTCCACTGCACCGTTCCGATCATAGTCTATCCCGTCGTTGCCGGCGGCGAACAAGATCAAAAAATCCGGATGCTCCCACATGAAACGATCTACCGCCTCGGCGTAGGAGTCATATTCGCCGAAATCACCGCCGCCCCAGCTATTGTTATGGATGCGCACGCCGGCGTCGTAGGCCTGCTGAAAAAAAGGGATCAGATCCACCGGCAGGCCGGCCAGCCCATAGGGCGGCGGGTAGCGACCATAGCGCCGAAAGTAATCCTGCTTGTACGCCTCGGTCCATTGCAACGTCTGCTCGATGGCCTGGAAGAAAAGCTGCGCCTCGACCGCCAGACCACGGATCGCCTTGCCCTGGCTGGCCAGCGCCACCGCGCCGCTGCCACAAGCCGACCCGGCCACATGGGTGCCATGGCCGGAGCGAGCATCGGCCGGCCCGTCATCGCCGCCCACATTGGTCACCACCGCCGACCAATCGTGCGCAACGGGCCAGCTACGGATCGCGACAATCCGCCCGGCAAAATCCGGATGGATGGTCGCCGGATCGCCGGTGTCCAATCCAGAGTCCGCGACCCCGATGATCTCGCCCCGGCCACTTAAACCTAACCCGTTCGGGCTGATCACCTCCTGGGCTCCCATCAGGCCAATCGCGACATCGTTGTAGAGCTGGCGCAGTTTGTGGCCTTCGACCAGCCTGACGCCATGCAAATGCCCCAACCGTTCGACTTTTGCCGGCAGATCCGGCGTATCGGGCGGGAAGCTGACGGTGACCGTCGTGGCGCCAGGCTCATAGCCGCTGACCTCTGCGCCCAACGCCTCGATGTGCGGGACGGCCAGAGCCAACGCGTTCGGATCGAAAAAGCGCACGACATAGCTGTGCGGTATCCGCTCAACCTTCGGCGTCGGCCGCGGCTCGGCCGACACGCGCTCACAGATCCGGCCGCGGCCGACCGTCGGATCTCGCGCCGGCAGATCGCGCACGCCCGGATCCAGACGCAATTCCGGCGTGTAGTGGCCAACGAAGTGCACGTAGGTCGGCTGCGAGGTCAGCCAATCGTACGCCGGTTGATCGAGGGCGACGATATACGCATAGGGCGGCACCGGATCCTGGACGATGCCGCCGTGCGTGGCGATCTCGGCCAGCCATTCCTCTTTGACCGGGCCAATGAAATGCACCAGATAGTAATGATGGCCGGGCCCGTAGGTGTCGGGCGACGGGCCGGCGTGCACGACCTCCATATCGCGCGGCCAGGACAGGCCGGCCGCGCGGGTCTCTGCAGTGACCATCCTCACCGTCCGCCCACGGATCTGCACCGTGGGCGATATCTCCTGTATCTGAACCTCATATCCCTGCTTCTGGAGCGCAGCAACCTGTTGCGGCGACAGGTCGGCCAGCACGAAGTCGTCGTACGTTGCCCGAAATACGACGCCCTGCTGAGCCAGCTTGCTGCGTTGCCGCTTGTCCGCGTAGATCACCGCCGTCTGATTCATGGCTCGCTCCTCTCTCATCACATCCCCGGCCGCGTCGCGCCACGACCGCGCGCATTATATCACACCTGCATGATCGTTGGACTGCTTGGCGCATCCGTGTGGCTGCGGTAGAATAGCGTCCAGGACAGGGGAAGATCATGCCGGAAACATTGCGCGGGACGATCGAACGCATCACGTTTCATAATGAGGAGAACGGCTACACCGTCGCCCAACTGGCACCGGAAGGACAGACGTACACCGTCACGGTCGTCGGCGCCATGCTCGGCATCAACATCGGCGAGTCGGTCGAGCTGACCGGCGCATGGACGGCGCATCCGCAATACGGTCGCCAGTTCAAAGCAGACACGGTGCGCACGATCCTGCCGGCTACGATCGCCGGGCTGGAGAAATATCTCGGCAGCGGTCTCATCAAGGGCATCGGCCCGGTGACGGCCAGGCGCATCGTGCGCAAATTCGGCCTGGACACCCTTCAGGTCATCGAAGAGACGCCACAACGCCTGCACGAGGTGCTCGGCGTGGGGCGCAAGCGGGTCGAGCTGATCACACGGGCCTGGGCCGAGCAGCGCAAAATCAAAGAGGTGATGCTCTTTCTGCAAAGCCACAACGTCGCGACCGGACTGGCGGTGAAGATCTACAAAGCCTATGGCGACGAGGCGATTGACATCGTGTGCCACGATCCCTATCGGCTGGCCCGTGACATCTTCGGCATCGGCTTCGTCACGGCCGACAAGATCGCGCGCGCCATCGGCATCGCCCACGACGCCCCCGAGCGGGTGGCGGCCGGCGTCGCCTACGTGCTCAGCGAGGCGGCCGATGAGGGGAACGTCTATCTGCCGGCAGCCGAGCTGAAAAAGCGGGCCAGCGAGATGCTGGGCGTGCCGGCAGAGATGATCGAGCAAGGGATTGCGGCCCTGGCCGAGGCGGAACAGGTGCGGGTGGAAGGGGAAGCGTCGGCCGGACAGCCTCGCCTGGCCGAAGAACGGCCCGTCTACCTCACCCCCTTCTACTACGGCGAGGTGGGTGTGGCGAACCGGCTGCGTCGCCTGGCCGAGGCCGGCCCAGACCGGCTGGCCATGTTCCGGCATTTCGACTGGCCGGCCACCTTCGCCGCGCTGCAGGCCCAGAACCGCCAGGCCCTGACCGCCCACCAGATGGAAGCCGTGCAGTCGGCCCTCACCCGCCGCATCACCGTGCTGACGGGCGGCCCGGGCACCGGCAAGACGACCACCGTGCGCAGCATCATCCGCCTGGCCGAGGCGGCCGGCGCCAAGACGGTGCTGGCCTCGCCGACAGGCCGGGCGGCCAAGCGGCTCAGCGAGGCTACAGGCCGGCCGGCCAAGACGATCCACCGCCTGCTGGAGGTGAAGCCGGCCGAAGGATTCAGCTTCGGCCGCAACGAAGAGAACCCGCTGGAGGCCGACCTGGTCATCGTGGATGAAGCCTCGATGCTCGACCTGATCCTGACCAACAATCTGCTGAAGGCGATTGCGCCGGGCGCGCATCTGCTGCTGGTCGGCGATGTGGATCAGCTGCCCAGCGTGGGCGCGGGCAATGTACTGAACGATGTGATCGCGGCCATTGAAGGGGGCAGGAGCCAGCAATCCGGGGGCAAAGGCCAGGAAACAACGTTTGACCTGGCTCCCGGCTCCTGCATCTTGCCCCCTGACTCCTGCGCGGTCGTCCGGCTCGACACGATCTTCCGCCAGCCAGAGGGCAGCTACATCATCACGAATGCCCACCGCATCAACCGGGGCGAGATGCCGATCCTGGACAACCGCAACGCGACGGATTTCTTCCTGTTTCGCGAGGAAGATCCGGCGAAAGCAGCCGACCTGATCGTGGAGCTCGTGCAAGAGCGCATTCCGCGCAAATTCGGCCTCAAGCCCGAGGAAATCCAGGTATTGTCGCCCATGCATCGGGGCGAGGTGGGCGTGGGCGCCCTCAACGCGCGGCTGCAAGCCGCGCTCAACCCGCCCGGTCCGAAGCGGATCGAACGGCAGGTCGGCGGCCGCGTCTTTCGCACCGGCGATCGGCTGATGCAGATCCGCAATAACTACGACAAAGATGTCTTCAACGGCGACATGGGCTACATCACCGACATAGACCTGGAAGACCAGATGATCACCGTGAACATGGACGGCCGGCCGGTTCGATACGATTTTCTGGAACTAGACGAGTTGATCCATGCCTATGCGATCAGCGTGCACAAGGCACAGGGCAGCGAGTTTCCGGCGGTCGTCGTGCCGTTGCTCACCACACACTACCTGATGCTCCAGCGCAACCTGCTCTACACGGCCGTCACCCGCGCGCAACGGCTGGTGGTGCTGGTGGGCAGCCCGCGCGCCATCGGGATCGCCGTCAAGACGGATCGGGCGAAGGAACGTTTTTCGGGACTGGCAGAACGGTTGGGGCAAGCGTCAGACAGGAGGTCATGATGCCGGTCATAACCCTCTCGCGCGAGCTCGGCAGCCGCGGAGACGATGTGGCGCTGGCGGTCGCCGAGCAGCTCAAGCTGCGGCTGATCGGCCGCGAGCTGATCAATCAGGCCGCCCGGCAGGCTGGCGCGCCCGAAGTGGCGCTGGCCGAGATAGACGAACTCGGGCTGCTCGGTGTGCGGCCCAGCCGCGCCGCGCGCCAGCTCTATCGCGCCACCGTGGAACAAATCATCCGCGAACTGGCTGCCGCAGGAGATGTCTTGCTGGTCGGTCGCGGCAGTCAGGTCGTGCTGGCCGGCCAGGCGGGCGTGCTGCATGTCCGGATCATCGCGCCGCTGGCCGACCGCATCCACTGCGTGCAGGAACGCTGCAATGTTTCCACCGAGGCCGCGGCAGCCCGTATCGCGGCCTCGGATCGGGCGCGCTGCACCTATCTGCGCCGCCATTTCGGCGCGCGACTCGACGATCCACAATGGTACGATCTGGTGATCAATATGGCGCACTTTCAGGTCGCCGATGCCGCAGCCCTGATCTGCACAGCTGCCGGCCGGCGCTGTTGACCGACACCGAGGCCCGCCCATGAACACCGAAGCGCCGCCGCCCTTTTCTCACCCCGTCGAGGCGGAGTTCGCCCGCATCCTCGATTTCTACGGCATTCCCTGGCAGTATGAGCCGCGCACCTTTCCGCTGGAATACGACGCCGAAGGCAACGTGACCGAGGCGTTCACGCCCGACTTCTACCTGCCAGATCAGGATCTCTACATCGAGCTGACGACCATGCAGCCGAAACAGGTGCGCCACAAAAACCGCAAACTGCGTCGGCTCCAGGAACGTTACCCGGAGATCAACATCAAGCTGTTCAAGCGGGGAGACATCCGCGCATTGATGCTGAAATTCGGAGTGCAGGACTATCCGGATATGATGGCCAACGAATTGTGAGGGGAAGGAGCGTTTGCCGATGGAGGGGAATCTCCATGCGTCGTTTGAAGCGGTCGGTCAGCCCGTAATGCAGGGCATCGGCCGGATCCTCTTCTCGAAAGAAGCCATCCAACAACGAGTCGGCGAGCTGGGCGATCAGATCAGCCGCGATTACATCGGCCTCAACCCGCTCTTCGTGGGCGTGTTGAGAGGGGTTGTATTCTTCATAAGCGATCTCATGCGGGCGGTGACCATTCCGGCGCGGCTGGATTTCATGGCCATCTCCCGCTACACGCCGCGCGGCCAGGCCAAAGGCCCGGTGCGGCTGATCAAAGATCTGGACGAGCTGGTCGAGGGCCAGCATGTCATCTTCGTCGAAGACGTGATCGACACCGGCTTGACGTTGAACTACCTGCTGCGCGTCCTGCGCACGCGCAACCCGGCCACCCTGGAAGTATGCACGCTTTTCGACAAGCCGGAACGCCGACTGGTGCGGATCCCCATCCGCTACAAAGGCTTCGACCTGCCGGATCGCTTCGTCGTCGGCTACGGACTGGACTATCACGAGGCCTATCGCCATCTGCCTTTTGTGGCGGAACTGCAGCCAGAAGTCCTCAATCTGGCATGAAAGTCGTCGAGCCGTAGCGCCAGACGGCCTCTCACATTACATTCTGGCACATGCGCAACCGGCACGACCATAAAAAAAGCGGGGCGATCCAGATGGGCGGATCGCCCCGCTGCATTCGTGCCCCTTAAATAGAGGGACCCCAAGCAACCGCTCAGTTTCCACTACTCCCTAGCCCTGTTTTCATCTCGTCATTACGGCTCTCCCTGCGCTGACGCCTTTTCTCTGGCGTCGCATTCAGGTTCAGCCACCGAGGAAGTCCAGTCTCCTGGAACCGCTTAGGGCTTAGTCTTTACTTGCGATTTCTCGGGGTGCCCTCACCTTTGTTTTGATTGCCGCCTTCATACCAGTAGTTCAGATTTCCGTTTGATTGTCTCCTGGCTTGCGCCTTTGAGCATCTTGCGGTTTTCTGTTTTTATCTGGCTGAGTCTCGACAATCTCCACATTGGCAATTCGAGTATAGCAATTCTCCGCAGCGCTGTCAAGCAGAAAACCGAAATTTTAAGGTTCATTTACAACTCAATGCCGGAAATGGCGTTCGCCGGTGAAGATCATGGCCATGCCCGCCCGATCAGCCGCGGCAATGACCTCCTCGTCGCGCAGGGAACCGCCCGGCTGAATACAGGCCGTCACACCGGCGGCCGCCGCCGCCTCGATTCCATCCGCGAACGGAAAGAACGCGTCGGAGCCCATGACGGCCCCGCGCGCCCGGTCGCCAGCCCGCCGCGCGGCCAGATAGACCGAATCCACCCGGTTCATCTGCCCGGCGCCCACGCCCACGGTCGCTGTGCCCTGGACGAAGACGATGGCATTGGATTTCACATGTTTGACCGCCAGCCAGGCGAAGGCCAGGCTGCGGCGCTCGGCCGCGGTGGGCTGGCGCCGGGTGACCACCCGCCACGTGGACTCGTCCACCCCGCGGTCATCCGGGGTTTGCGCCAGCAGGCCGCCCGCGACCGAACGCAGCGTCAAGGTAGCAGGAGCGCACGGCCGTGCGCCCCTGCGCGCAAGCATCACCCGGCAGTTCTTCTTGTGAGCGGCCAGCCATACCAGCGCCTCATCGGTATAGCCCGGCGCGGCCAGCACCTCTACGAACAAGCTGCCGAGCTCCTGCGCAAAGGCCAGGTCCACCTCACGGTTAACGGCGATGATCGAGCCGAAAGCCGACACCGGATCGCACGCGAACGCCAGCCGATAGGCCTCCACAAGCGTGTCGGCAGTTGCCAGGCCGCTCGGATTGGTATGCTTGATGATGGCCACGGCCGGCTCGTCGAACTCCTGGGGCATGGCCCAGGCCGCCTCCAGATCGAGCAGGTTGTTGTAGCTGAGCTCCTTGCCCTGCAGCTGCACAAATGTCGGCTCGACGCCGATCCAGCGATACAGGGCAGCCTGCTGATGCGGATTTTCACCGTAGCGCAGCAATTGGACACGCTCGGCGGCCAGGGTGATCGTTTCAGGCAGGGCGGTTTGTGGAGGCGTTGTCGGTTGTTGCCGATATAGAGACGTTGCATGCAACGTCTCTATATCATCAACGGCCGACGTATCCAGCCACGTCGCGATCGCGGCATCATAGGCGGCCGTGTGGCGAAACGCCTTGAGCGCCAGCCGGCGCCGCGTCGCGATCGGCACATCGCCCGCCTGAAGCGCCGTCAGCACCGCGCCGTAATCGGCCGGATCGCATATCACCGTCACTGCCTCGAAATTCTTGGCCGCGGCGCGCAGCAACGTCACCCCGCCGATGTCAATCTCTTCCACCGCCTCGGCCTCGGTCACACCGGCGCGCGCCACGGTGGCCGCAAACGGATAAAGGTTGCAGACGACCAGATCTACGGCCGTGATGCCGTGCTGGGCCAGCTCGGCCAGATGTTCCGGCGTGCGCCGCGCCAGAATGCCGCCGTGGATCGCCGGGTGCAGCGTCTTCACCCGGCCGCCCAGGATCTCCGGATGGCCGGTGACCTGCTCCACGGCCGTGACCGGCAGCCCGGCTGCGCTCAACGCCCGCGCCGTGCCGCCGGAGGCGACCAGCTCGAAGCCCAACGCGGCCAGGCCCGAGGCAAACTCGACCAGGCCGGTCTTGTCATAGACGCTCAAAATCGCTCGTCGTGTCATCAGGTACCCCTCAAGACGGATCGAATCGCGTCCACCAGCAGCCTGTGTTCCGTCTGGTGAACGCGCGCCTCCAGATCGGCCAATGTATCGTCGGGGAAGATGGGCACTTCGGCCTGAGCGACCACCGCGCCGGCATCCACTTCGGGCACAGCCCAATGCACCATCACGCCGGTCTGCGCGATCTCCCCGCGCTGATACGCCTCGTAGGCGCGCCGGATCGAATGGATGCCGGGGAATTGGCCAGGAAGCGCCGGATGTAAGTTTAGCACGCGGCCCCGAAAACGCGCCAAAAACACAGGCGACAAGATGTGCATCCAGCCGGCCAGCACGACCAGGTCGGGCGCATAGCCGGACACGCGCTCTGCCAGATCCGCGTCATAGGCCTCGCGCGGCCGACCGGCGTCCCGATACGGCTTGAACGGAAAATAGAGAGTCGGAATGCCTGCCCGCTCGGCACGCACCAGGCCGAACGCCTCGCGGCGATTCGACACCACCACCGCGATCTGCGCCGGGAGCCGCCCCGCCGCCACCGCATCTATGATCGCCTGCAGATTCGAGCCATTTCCGGAAATCAACACCGCCAGCCTGCTCATCGCGCCTTCCCAGCCCCTGGCCCCTCGGCTTCTATCGCCACACCCGGTTGCTCTGCCACCGCCATCTCGCCCACGCGCCACGCAGCCGCGCCGAGCACGGCGAGCGCGTCATCTGCCTGCTCGGCCGGCACAATGACCAGCATCCCCAGCCCGAGATTGAACACATGGGCCATTTCGTACGCCTCAATCTGGCCCAGCCGCTGGATGAGCTGGAAGATTGGCGGGATGGGCCAGCTCCCTTGCCACAGCCGGGCCGCGACGCCGGGCGGGAAGATGCGCGGCGGGTTGTCGAGCAGGCCGCCGCCCGTGATGTGCGCCAGCCCGTGGATGGCGATCCCGGCATCGCGCAGCCGCTGCACCTCATCCAGATAAGACCGATGCGGCGCCAGCAGGACATCGCCCAGCGGCTGCCCCAGTTCAGGGACGACCGCAGTCAGATCCCAGCCCGCGAATACGCGGCGGGCCAGCGAATAGCCGTTGGTGTGCAGCCCCGACGATGCCAGCCCGATGATCGCATCGCCGGCCGCAATGGCCCGACCGTCTATGATGGCCGACCGCTCCACCACGCCGACGATCGTCCCGACCAGATCCAGCTCGCCGGCCGCATAGACACCCGGCATCTCGGCCGTCTCGCCGCCCAGCAGCGCACAACCGACCGCCCGGCATGCCGCCGCGCAGCCGCCGACCACCGTCGCGACCACTTCGGGAACGAGTTGGGCCGCGGCGATGTAGTCCAGAAAAAAGAGCGGTCGGGCGCCCTGCACGAGGATATCGTTGACGCAATGATTGACGATGTCATGGCCGATCGTATCATAGCGGCCCAGGGCGACCGCGAGCTTCGTCTTCGTGCCCACGCCGTCGGTCGAGGCCACCAGCACGGGCGCGGTCATGTGGGCCAAGGCAGACGCGTCGAACAGGCCGCCGAACGCGCCGATGCCGGCCAGCACCTCCGGCCCGTAAGTGGCGCGCACGGCCTCTGCCATCAATTCCACCGCCCGCGTGCCGGCAGCAATGTCAACGCCGGCGTCTCGATAAGTTATCTGATTCATAGCTCACTGCTTCGCGCCGATATCGCGGCGATAATGCATACCATCGAAATGAATACAGCGCATCCCGGCGTAGGCGCGGTCGAGCGCCTGGCGCAGGTCGGCGCCGACGCCGGTGACGGCCAGGACGCGACCGCCGTCGGTGACGAAGCGGCCATCGGCCAGCCGCTGCGTGCCCGCGTGGAAGACGACGACGCCGGGCAGCGCGGCCGCCGCCTCACTGCCCGTGATGGTGCGGCCCCTGGGGTAGTCGCCGGGGTAGCCCTCGGACGCGGCCACCACCGTCGCGGCTGCGGCATTTTGCCAGCGCACCGTCACGCGATCTAGTACGCCGTCCACGCACGCCTCGCACACCTCCAGGAGATCGCTGGCGAGCAGCGGCAGGATGGCCTGCGTCTCAGGGTCGCCGAAGCGGCAGTTAAACTCCAGGACGCGCGGCCCGGCCGCAGTCAACATCAGGCCGGCATACAAGACGCCCACGTAGGGCGATCCCTCGGCGGCCATGCCGTCCACGACCGGCTGCAGGATCGTGGCGGTCAGCTCGCGCACCAGGTCGGGCGGCGCGATGGGCGCCGGCGCGTACGCGCCCATGCCGCCGGTGTTCGGGCCGCGGTCGCCGTCGAAGACGCGCTTGTGATCCTGGGCGGCGGGCATCGTGACCACGGTATGGCCATCGCAGAAGGCCAGCAACGACACCTCCGGCCCCGCCAGCCGTTCCTCGATCAGCACCTCATCGCCGGCCGCGCCGAACTGGCGCTCGACCATGATACGGTACAGCGCGACCTCGGCCTCGGCGAGCATCTCCGGCACGATGACGCCTTTGCCCGCGGCCAACCCCGAAGCCTTGATGACGACCGGATAGTCCACGCGACGCAGATAAGCCAGGGCCGCCGCGTAGTCGGAGAAGACCTCGGCGCGGGCTGTGGGGATGGCGTGGCGGGCCATGAAAGCTTTGGCGAACGCCTTCGACGCTTCCAGCCGGGCTGCCGCGGCCGTAGGACCGAAACAGCGCACCCCGACCGCCTGCAACCTGTCCACGATGCCGTCGGCCAGCGGCGCTTCCGGGCCGATGACGACCAGACGAAACGATCGCAGCGCGGTGGGATCGGCGAGATCGAGCGCGACATTCCGGATCCGCCCTCCCGCGTCATCCGCGGTACCGCCGTTGCCCGGCGCCACAAAAACGCGTTCCACCTGGGGCGACTGAGCCAGCTTCCAGGCCAGGGCGTGCTCGCGGCCGCCGCTGCCGATCACCAGGACATTCATGACATTCCTCCCCAAACCTGCTCGAACGCCAGCTTTTCCTGCGCCTTGCGCAGCCACCACTCCTCCAGCGCGATCGGATAATGGCCGGTGAAACAGGCGCTGCAATGGCCACGATCCGCGGCCGCCCCGCCTAGCACAGCGCGGCGGAGGCCTTCATGGGAGAGATAGGCCAGGCTGTCAGCGCCGATGTGGCGGCGGATCTCCTCGACCGTGCAGCGGTGGGCGATCAGCTCGTCGTAGGTGGCCATGTCAATGCCCATGAAGCAAGGATGACGCACCGGCGGCGATGAGACTCGCACGTGCACCTCGGCCGCGCCGCCATCTCGCAGCAGCCGGATCATGGGGCCGATGGTGTTGCCGCGCACCACCGAGTCGTCCACCAGCACAACCCGTTTGCCCTGCAGGTTGGCGGCCAGCGGGTTGAACTTCAGGCGGACGCCGATGCGGCGGATGCGGTCATCGGGCTGAATGAAGGTGCGACCGATATAGCGATTTTTGATCAGCCCCTCGGTGTAGGGGATGCCGGAAGCCAGGGCAAAGCCGATGGCGGCCGGCGTGGCCGAATCGGGCACACCGAGGACGATGTCAGCGGCCGCGGGCGCTTCGCGCGCCAGCTCTTCCCCCAGCCGCTGCCGCACCCGATGCACGCTCTGGCCCTCCAGCATCGAGTCGGGGCGGGCGAAATAAACGTACTCGAAGATGCACAACGCCGAGCGCGGCTGCGGCGCAGCGCCCATGCTGGCGTGCACACCGGCATGATCGAGCCGAATGATCTCGCCGGGAGCCACTTCGCGCAGGAACGTCGCGCCGATGGTGCCCAGCGCGCACGACTCGGACGCGATGACATAGCCCGGCCGGCCGTTGATCGGCAGCTCGCCCAGGCAGAGCGGCCGCAGCCCCCACGGATCGCGCACCGCGAAGACGGCCTTGCGCGTCAGGATCACCAGCGAGTAGGCGCCCTCGGCCACAGCCATGAACGCGGCGATGCGCGCCGCCCAATCCGGGCCGTTGGGCTCACCGCCCGGCGGCGGCGCGGCCAGCATCTGCGTGATCACCTCGCTGTCACTGGAGGAGCTAAGGCCGACCCCGCGCTCCAGGAGACGGTGGCGCAGCGTGAGCACATTGGTCAGGTTGCCGTTGTGCGCCACGCCCAGCGGGCCGTGCAGCGTCTCGATCAGGTAGGGCTGAGCGTTGCGGATGTGCGACGAACCGCTGGTGGAATAGCGGGTGTGGCCAATGGCCAGGTGCCCGCGCAGCGGCCGCAGGTTCTCCTCGGTGAAAACCTGCGCCACCAGGCCCATGCCCTTGTGGAGATAGGCCGCCATGCCGTCGCACGTGGCGATGCCGGCGCTCTCCTGGCCGCGGTGTTGCAGCGCGTAGAGCGCGAAGAAGGCCAGACGCGCCGCGTCCACCTCCGCGGCGCAGATGCCGAACACACCGCACGCCTCGCGCGGCCGATCCAGTTCGTCGTCCCGTTCCCAATCCGAGCCCATCATATTGCGATGCCTGAACAGCTTCACCGCAGCGACGCAGCGGACGCAGAGAAGGCGGTGACGGTCCGCCGCATTCGCCGCGTCGCCGTGGTCTTTTCACCTGATCGCGGCGTCATCCTCCCTGATCTGTCGTTCGGCCGCGGCCCGAGCCGCCGCAATGCGGTCGCGAAGGGCCGCATCGGTCAGCGCGAGGATCTTGGCCGCCAGCAAGGCCGCGGCCGTCGGCTCCAGGACGACGGCCGGCGCCACGCCCGACGGCATTCGCAGCGACGAATACAGATCAGCGCCGGCGAAACGGTCGGAGTAGGGGGGGCACGCGATGACCGGCGCGGTCACGTTGGCGTCCACCACGCCGCTGAGCGCGTTGGAGCGGCCCGCAATCGTGATATACACTTTTGGCTGTGGATCTGCCTCGTACGCGGCCAGCAGATCGAGCACGTAGCGCGTGGCCTTGTGCGCCGACGCGACGCGCAGTTCGCTGGCAATGCCGAATGCCTTCAGCGCCTCGGCGATGGCCTGCCCATGCGCCAGATCGGCCCTGGAACCCATGATAATCGGAACGAAAGACATGGTGCGCCTCCGGGAAGTAACGCGTGAAAACGTGAAACGTGAAAACGTGAAACTACTCCCCAATCCTCACCCCTCCTGCCAGGGCGCGGGCGATGCGGGCTGCGGCCGGTTGCTCGCCGGGGACGAAGGTCTGGCCGGTCAACCGTTCGTAGGCGGCGATGTAACGCTGCGCGACCTGAGCAATGAAGTCGGGGGGCATGGCAGGCGGAACGCCCTCTCCCCGGTAGCCCTGTTGCACAAACCAGAGGCGCAAGAACTCCTTGTCGAAGCTCTCCGGCTCCTGATCGGTGCCCTGCACGGCCTCGTAGCTTTCGGCCACCCAGAAACGGCTCGAGTCGGGCGTGTGCACCTCGTCGATCAAGGCCGGCCGGCCGTTGATCAATCCGAATTCGTACTTGGTGTCCACCAGGATCAGGCCGGCACGGCGGGCCACTTCCTGGCCACGGCGGAAGATGGCCAGCGCAGCAGCCTGGATCTCGGCCCACAGCTTCGGCTCGACCAGGCCGCGTTCGACGACCTCGGCAGCCGTCAGCCGCTCATCGTGCGCGCCGCCTGTGGCTTTGGTGGTGGGCGTGATGACCGGCTCGGGCAACGGGTCGTTCTTGCGCAGCCCCGGCGGCAGATCCAGGCCGTAGGGCCGGGGCACGCCCTGGCGGTACAGCGTCCAGAGCGAAGTCGAGGTCACGCCGGTAATGTAGCCGCGCACGATCACCTCGACCGGCAACGCCTGCGCTTCGGCTGCGATCATCACATTCGGGTCAGGCACGCTGAGCACATGGTTGGCGACGATGTCAGCCGTCTGCTCGAACCACCATGCACTGAGCTGGTTAAGCACCTGTCCCTTGAATGGGATCGCGCCGAGCACCCGGTCGAACGCCGAGACGCGATCGGTGGTGATCAACACGCGACGGTCGCCGACGACGTACATATCGCGCACCTTGCCTTCGCTACGCGGCCCCAGGCCGGGCAGGTCAACGTGCAGGAGCGCGTTGGGAATGAAGGTTGCAATTTCAGATAGACTCAACATAAACACCCCCATAATCTTTGGTCTGCGGCGCACAGCGCCGCTTTGAGATTGCAGAGCGGCGTCGAGCCGCCGCAAGCCAAAGCGGCGTCGAGCCACCGATAATCTTTGGTCTGCGGCGCACAGCGCCGCTTTGAGATTGCAGAGCGGCGTCAAGCCGCCGCAAGCCAAAAACTCAAATTCATAGTTCGGCCGCGTGCTTTACCCCGTTGCGGAACAGCGCCAGGCCGGTCATGCCGCGCTCGCCGCGATGATAGTGCGGATGCTGTGCCGGGATGATGTGGTCTTCCGGGTGTGGCATCAGGCCGAGCACGTTGCCCTGCGGATTGCAGATGCCGGCGATATCGTTCTGCGAGCCGTTGGGATTCCACGGGTAGGGCGCCGGGCCGGCATCCGGCCCCGTGTAGCGCAACGCGACCAGCCCGGCCGCTTCCAGGGCGGCCAAGCCCCCGGCATCCCGCGCCACGAATTTGCCCTCACCGTGCGCCACCGGACAGGCGATCGGCTCGGCCAGGCCACGGGTGAAGATGCAGGGACTGTTCGGCTGCGGCGCCAGGTACACCCACCGGCACTCAAACCGCGCCGAGTCGTTGCGAGTGAGCGTGAACACCTGGCTCAAAGCACCGCCCCCGGCACCACCCTCCCAATCTCCGGCCCCCGCCTCCCGGCCTCCCACCCCCGGCAACAGTCCCGCCTTCACCAGCGCCTGAAAGCCATTGCAGATGCCGAGCACGGGCCGGCCCGCGGCGATGAACGCGGCCAGATCATCGCCCAGGCGATAGCGCAACGCCACGGCCCACAACTTGCCCGCGCCCAGGTCATCGCCGTAGGAAAAGCCGCCCGGCAGCAGCAACATGCGATAATCGGCCAGACGACGCTCGCCGGCGAGTAGCTGGTTGAGATGAACGATCTCGGGTGCGCCCCCGGCCAGCTCACAGGCCCAAGCTGCCTCCCGATCCCGGTTCGTGCCGGCGACGTGCAGAATGAGGATCGGAGGTCGCGCGCTCATCGGATATGCCCTCGCCATGCGTCTTCCAGCGCGGCCAACGCGACCGTCAGCGCCGGCTCGCCGCTGCCGCCGAGCACATGCAGGCAAGGCTCGGCGATCACCTCGCCGACGGCAGCGCACGGCTGTCCGGCCAGACAGGCCTCGAACGCAGCGGCATGATGGGGCGCCACCTCGACCAGCAGACGGCCCGACGTCTCACCGAACAGACGCGTGTCGTCGTGCTCGAACGGACCGAGCACATCGGCCAGCCGCAACACCATGCCCAGGCCGCCGCCGATGACCATTTCGGCCGCCGCAACAGCCAGCCCGCCCTCCGACAGGTCATGGCAGGCACGCACCAAACCCGCCCGCATCGCCGCGTGCAGCGCCCGATACACCCCCACCTCCCTTCCCCTGTCAGGGGATGGGCTAGAGGCGGAATGCGCCGCCCCACCGCGCGCCATCATCGCGTCCACCAGGTAAATCCGGTCGCCGGCCGCCTTCAAATCAGAGGTGACCGTACAGGCCACGTCGGGCACGATGCCCAGCGCGGAGATCAACAGCGTGCCCGGAATGGCATGTTTGCGACCATCCACGCCCGTGTACTCATTGTTCAGGCTATCCTTGCCCGAGATAAACGGCGCGGCATAGGCCACGGCCGCATCGTGGCAGCCCCACGCGCAGCGCACCAGCCCGCCGAGCCGATCGGGCAGATTCGGATTGCCCCAACAGAAATTATCCAGGAGCGCGATGCGATCGGGGTCGGCGCCGACGGCCACGCAGTTGCGGAACGCCTCGTCCACCGCGGCCCACGCCGCATCATACGGATCCACGCCATTGCGCGCCGAACAAATCCCCGCCGCCAACGCCACGCCCTGACTCCTGACGTCCGACTCCTGATGTCCGGCTCCTCCTGCTCTCCCCCTGCCGGTCGCGAAGCGCAGATCGAGCACCGCTGCATCGCTCGGCCCGGCCATGCTGCGGCCGACAAACGGCTTGACGACCGTCGCAGCCTGCACCTCATGATCATAGCGGCGGACGACATCTTCTTTGCTGCGGATGTTGGGGGAGGCCAGCAGGGCCAACAATTGCTGCGCCGCAGCGCCGGCTTCCGCCGAGCGCTCCAGAGACGCCGGGACCGCAGAAAAAACGAAGGGGGAAGGCCTCTGCGTCTCGGCGGCGAGATCTCGCGCTGGCCTCTGCCACACCGCGCGCAGACGTCGCCGCGGTATGCCGTGATGCAGGAAATCCACATCCATCTCGCCGACAACCCGGCCGGCGTAGCGGATGGTCAGCCGGCGGTCGCCGGTGAAGCGGCCCAGCGCCACCGCCTCGACATCCAGCCCGGCGCAGAGCGCCTGCAGGGCCGGCCAATGCACGGGCGGCACGGCCAACACCATACGTTCCTGCGCCTCGCTGAGCCAGATCTCCCACGGCCGCAGCCCGGCATATTTGAGCGGCGCCCGTTCGAGGTGGATCTCCGCGCCCAGATCCGCGGCCATCTCGCCGACCGCCGATGACAGGCCGCCCGCACCGCAATCGGTGATCGCGGTGTAGAGGCCCCGATCGCGCGCCTGCAGCACCGCCTCCAACGCCTGCTTCTCGTGGATCGGATGACCGATCTGCACGGCCGCGCCGGCCACCTGGCCCGTGCGATGATCCATCTCCATCGAGGAGAAAGTGGCCCCGCGCAGCCCGTCGCGGCCCGTCCGGCCGCCGATCACGACGACCAGGTCGCCCGGCCGGGGACGGTTGCGGTGGGCACCGGTCGGCAACAGGCCCAGACAACCACAGAACACCAGCGGATTCGCGGTGTAGCCCGGATCGTACACGATGGCGCCGTTCACGGTCGGGATGCCCATCTTGTTGCCGTAGTCCTCGATGCCGGCGATCACGCCGTCGGCGATGCGCTGCGGGTGGAGCACGCCAGCCGGCAACGCATCGAACGGCAGATCGGCCGGGCCGAAACAGAGCACATCGGTGTTGGCGATCGGTCGGGCGCTCACGCCGATCACATCGCGGATCACGCCGCCGACGCCAGTGTTTGCGCCGCCGAACGGCTCCAACGCGGAGGGATGATTGTGGGTCTCGACCTTAAAGGCCAGGTCGAAGCGATCATCGAACGCGATGATGCCGGCGTTGTCCACGAACGCAGAGCGCACCCACGGCTTGTTCACCTGCTCGGTGGCCCCGCGGATGAAGGTTTTTAGCAGCGAATCAATCGTGCGCCGGCTGTCCGGGATCGGCACGCCGTCCGGCGTCAGCTCCTCGTATTCGATGAGTGCCTTAAACGTCTTGTGCACGCAGTGCTCCGACCAGGTCTGCGCCAACATCTCCAGCTCCAGGTCGGTCGGCTCGCGCTGCTCCCGACGATAGAAGGCGCGAATGGCCTGCATCTCGGCCAGGTCGAGGGCGAGGCGCCGTTCCTCGCTGATCGCGATCAGCCGGTCATCGTCCGCGTTGCGGATGGGGATGATCTCAGCCTCGCCATCGCCGCTTTGGGGCGGCGCGATGGGCGGCGCGATGGGACGATCCACCGCGTAAGCCTGGATCACGTCGTTGGCCAGTAGTCCCTCGGCCAGACGCCGCACCTCGGGCAGGCCCACGCGACCGTTGACGACATAGCGCCTGCCGGTCGCCGCGCGCGCCAGACCGCTCACGCCGATCATGGCCGCGCCGGCCAGCAGACTCTCGGCCACGCTGTCGGTCACGCCGGGCAACAGCGCAACCTCGACGGCATGCGTTGACATGCCGCAGAGAGGCAGCGCGTTTTCAGTTTGCTCCGGCCTTTCCAAGCTGCTGCCCATTGCGCTTTCGCTCAGCGGCTGAATGACGGCCTGCTCGACGACCGGGTCATAGAGCAGCGCGTCGCAGAGGCGCGCGACCGTCGCGTCGTCCAGGTCGCCTTCCAGGAAATAAAGATCGCTCACGCGGATGGCCTCGAGGCCGACGATGCCCAGACCGGCGGCCTGACAGCGCAGGCTCTCGCCCCGGGCATCGGGCAGATCGGGCCGCGTGAAAACTTCGACACGATAAAGCATGGCTGAAGCTCGCAGTGCTCGCGGGCGCCGGCCGCGTTCGGAAGCAGCCGGCGCCTGATCATGTTATCGCGGCGGGGCCTGATAGTTCGGCGCCTCTTTGGTCACCCATACATCATGCGGATGGCTTTCGATCAGACCGGCGTTGGTGATGCGCACGAAGCGCGCCTTCGTGCGGAGCTCCTGGAGGTTGGCCGCACCGACATACCCCATGCCAGAACGCAACCCACCCATGAGCTGAAAGATGTAGTCGGCCAGCAGCCCTTTGTACGGCACCTGGCCCTCGATCCCTTCGGGGACGAGCTTGCCCTGCGCGGGGTCGCCCTGCGCGGAGGCGTAACGATCGCTCGCCCGGCCCTTCATCGCGCCGAGCGACCCCATGCCACGATACTCCTTGAAGCGCCGGCCTTCGTAGATCACCACCTCACCGGGCGATTCCTCGAGGCCGGCCAGCAGCGAGCCGAGCATGACCGCGTCGGCGCCGGCCGCCAGCGCCTTCACGATGTCGCCTGAGTATTTGACACCGCCGTCGGCGATCACGGGCACGCCGGCCGGCCGCGCCACGGCAGCACATTCGGCGATGGCCGTGAGCTGCGGGACGCCGGCGCCCGCCACGATGCGCGTGGTGCAGATCGAACCGGCCCCCACCCCGACTTTGATGACGTCTGCCCCGGCTGCGATGAGCGCCTGCGCGCCTTCGGAGGTCACGACGTTGCCGGCCAGCACGGGCAGATCGGGCGCCAGCATTTTGATGCGGCGGATCGCGGCCAGCACGCGGCTGGAGTGGCCGTGCGCGGTGTCCACCGCAACCGCATCCACGCCGGCATCCAGCAGATGCTCCAGGCGCTCATCCAGGTCCGCGCCGACGCCCACGGCCGCCGCGACCAGCAGCCGGCCGCGGGGGTCAGTAGCAGCCAGCGGAAAATCTTGTTTTTTCAGGATGTCTTTGTAGGTGATGAGGCCGCGCAGGTTGAAGTCTTGATCCACGAGGGGCAGCTTCTCGATGCGGTAGCGGTGGAGGATGGCTTTGGCTTCTTCGAGCGAAGTGCCGATCGGCGCAGTGATCAGCCCCTCCGCAGTCATGTACTCTCGCACCGGTGCATCGAGATCGGTTGCGAAGCGCACATCGCGGTTGGTGAGGATGCCGACCAGCTTGCCGCCGTCGGTGATCGGCACGCCCGAGATGTGGTAGCGGGACATGATCGCCTCGGCCTCGGCCAGCGTGGCATCTGGCCCCAACGTGATCGGGTCCACGATCATGCCTGATTCCGACCGCTTGACTTTGTCCACTTCGGCGGCCTGAGCGGCCGGACTGAGGTTGCGATGGATGACGCCCAGGCCGCCCTGGCGCGCCAGAGCGATGGCCAGCCGCGCCTCGGTGACGGTGTCCATGGCCGCGGAAAGCACGGGAATGTTGAGCTGAAGCTTCTCGTGCAGCCGGGTGCGCAGATCGGTCTCGGCCGGCAGGACTTCGGCGTAGCCCGGCGTCAGCAACACATCGTCGAAAGTGAGCGCCTCGGCCCCGCGCAGATCGGCAAACTGCATCGCTTCCTCCTCCAGGAAACAAAAAGCCCCACCCCGCGTCTCGAGATTGAGCTTTGGGATAGGGCACGCATGCACCGTTGACCTAGCGTTCGTAGGCCCGTTCACAATTTTACACGGATTGCCCCTGGAGGCCAAATCACGAGAGGGGCGTTGTTTGAAGGGTCCACCCGGCCAACGTGCGCTTCGGCCTGACGGATGTGCTGTTCCGATCGGTTCCCACCGCTTGCGCCCGCGCGGCGACCTGTTCGTGAGGATCGCCGTCGCGGGCGCAAAACGAACCGCCGCCCGTTAACGGGGCACGCCGGTGATATAGGTCTCCAGGTCGCGCAGTGCTTCTTGCTGCGCCGAGATGATCGCCTTGCCCACGTCACCGATGCTGATGACGCCGATCACGCGCTCGCCCTCCAGCACAGGTAGATGGCGGATCTGCCGCTGGGTCATGATCGCCAGGCAATGTTCGGCGGTCTGTTCCGGCTGGACATAGATGACGGGCGAGCTCATTAGCTCCTCGACGCGCGTATCGCGCGAACTGCGTCCCTTCAGGATGCATTTGCGCGCGTAATCGCGCTCCGAAAAGACGCCGACGAGCCGGCCCTGCTCCATGACCAGCAGCGCGCCGATGTTCTTCTCGGCCATCAGCTCCAGCGCCTGGTAGACAGTGGCATCGGGCGCGATGCTCCACACGGCCCCGCTGCGTTTCTGTGCCAACAGGTCTTTGACGGTGATCATGGTCTCCTCCTGCGATAATAATTTTGTGTTTGCAGCATGATTGCGTATTTATTGTACCGCAAATCATCTGCCGTCGTCAAGCGCCTGTCGGCAATAAAAACGTGATCGGAGAAGAACACTTCAGTATGAACGTGCGCCGGGCGGCACACAACGCGACATGAAGATGATGGGGGACCACGTGCCAGGCGCTCAGAAGCGCCTGGCACGTCTGGTGGCGGGGCTACCGATTCAGCTGCATCGGCATGATCACGTGGGTGAATTCCTCCGGTCCTGAGCCGACCGGCCGGAACACGCCGGGCCGATCAGGCCGTGTGGTCTCCAGCACGACCTGCGGCGTATCCATGACCGCGAGCACCTCGAGCAGGTAGCGCGCGTTGAACGCGATCTCCAGCCCGCTGCCCTCGACCAGGGCGTCCAGCTCGCTGACGTTGTCGCCCGCCTCGGCCGATGTAGCGCGCAAGATCAGCTGGCCGGGCGTCGTATCGCTGCCCGGGACGATCTGAAACAGCACCCGATCGGCTGCGTCACGCGCAAACAGCGAGGCGACTTTGAGCGCTCGCTGGAACGCAGCCGTGTCAATCACCGTGCGCGTGGTATAGCTTTTCGGGATGATGGCCATGAAATCGGGGAATTTCGCGTCGATAAGCTGTGAGACCAGATCCACCTGGTGGAAGGCGCCTTTTTCGCCTTCTCCTTTGCCCTTCATGCGGAACAGCACCTGGCTGCGCGCCGACGAAACGGCTATTTCGACCGGCTGATCGGGATCGCATTCGCCGCTGATCCGGCTGACTTCCTCGAGGGCGCGCGCGGGGATGATGACGCTTTGCTCGAACGGCGCCGGCGCGGCCAGCGAGGTGCGCCGCAGGGAGAGGCGATAGCCGTCAGTCGCTGCCAGGGTCAAACGCTCTCCCTCGAAGCGCGCGAGCACGCCGGTAAGGGCCGGTCGACTGGTATCCTTCGCTTCTGCGGCGGCAAAAGCAACCTGGTCAATGATCTTGCGCAGCATCACGGGCGGCAGGCCCAGGGAACGTTCGCCGTCTGCCGTGGGGATCAATGGGAACTCACTGGCGTCAATCCCTTTGATGTTCGATTCGAAGCGCGCGCATTTCAGGTTGACGCTCATCGTGCGCACGACCATCTCCAGGTCAATCCGCTCAGGTGGGACCGAATTGACCCATTCTGTCAGCAAGCGGGCCGGCAGCGTGATCGCCCCATCATCCTCGACCTGGGCGCCGAGCCAGGCGCTGACCCCTACTTCCAGGTTGGTCGCGGCCAGCTTCAGCCGGCCCTCATCGGTGCTCAGCAGGATGTTGCTGAGCACAGGCAATGTGCTGCGCGACGAAACGGCCCGCCCCACGATGGAAAGGCCTTTGGCAAGATTTTCTTGGAGGATGGACAGACGCACGGCAAAAAACCTCCTGAGTCGAATTTGCAGGAAAACTATTGTCAGTATATCACAAACTGAGCATAGAAACCAAACAGATCGGTCACTCGCACTCCTCATGCTCTTGCAACCAGCCCTGTTCCAGGCCGGCGGCGTCGAAAGCTGTCAGCGCCGCCTCATACTCTTCCGGCGTGATCTTGCGGCCCAGAACCGGGTCATTGACGGCTTTGTAGGCCGGAAAGTATTGATCCATCAGGCTGACCCAAATGTGCGGGGAAAGCTCAGCGGCGATCCAGCGCAACACCTCGGCGGTGCCGGCCAGGTCGGCGGGCAACACCATGTGCCGGATGATCATGCCCCGTCGCGCCAGGCCGGCCTCGTCGAGGAGCAGCACACCGCCCACCTGACGGAACATTTCACGCAGCGCGGCCCGGTTGTGCGCCACATAGTTCGGGAAGCCGGAGAGCCGGCGGGCCACCGCGTCGTCGGCATATTTGGCATCCGGCAGCCAGATATCTATCACGCCTTCGAGCAGCCGCAGCGTTTCGACCGTCTCGTAACCGCTGGTATTGTAGATCAGCGGGATGTGCAGGCCGCGGCCGGCCGCATAATCGGTTGCGGCCAGGATGTGCGCCGCGAAATGGGTGGGTGTGACGAAGTTGATGTTGTGACAGCCGTGCGCTTGCAGATCCAACATGATGTCGCCCATCCGCTCACAGGTCACTTCGTTGCCATAACGATACTGGCTGATGGGATAGTTCTGGCAAAAACGGCACCGGCCCGTGCAGCCGGAGAAGAAGATCGTGCCGGAGCCACGCACGCCGCTGATCGGCGGTTCTTCCCAGGGATGGGCATACCACGAGGCGATCACCGGTCGGCTGCCCATGCCGCACACACCGCGCTCGTCGGCCGTGCGATCCACGCCGCAGCCATGCGGGCAGAGCCGACAGGCCGACAGGTCGGCCAGCGCCGCGCGCGCCCGCCGGGCCAGCTCGCCGGAGCGGTACAGCGCCCGATATCCCGGCTCCCAATCGCCTCCCCGACGGCTCATGCGAGCGGCACCTCGAAGATCCGGCTGGTCAGCACACCGTTGTGGATGGTGACGAAGCGGTAGTGCGGCGGCTCGAGCACGATGGTGGGCGTCTCCGTGCGCGCGAACTGAAATGCGGTCGAGCGCAGCGTCAACACAGGAATGCCTTGCACCAGCTGCTCGTGCGTCAGATGCACGTGGCCGGCCAGCACGCCGATGACCCGCTTCCCTCGCACGATCTCCCAGAAGCGCGCCAGCCCGGGCGCGATGAACGCATCCAGCCAGCGCGCGCCGACCGGCACGACCTGATGATGCGTCAGAATCACCGACGGCAGATCGGTCTGCAGCGCGTCGGCCAGAAACGCCAGCGTTTCAGGGTAGGCAACCGAGGTGGCATCCGTGCCCCAGTCCAGGCAGATAAACTGAACGCCCTGATATTCGAAGCGAGCGTTCAGCAACGGCATCGGCGCGATGCCGGGGAACAAAACACGAAAGAAATCATGCCGGTCGTCGTGGTTGCCGGGCAGGAAGTAGATGGGAAAATCACGCAGCCCCTCGCCAGAAATGGTCAAAGGCCCTGGCGCGACGCTCGTCGCCGTGTTCTGGATCGCCAGGCGCTCCATCACGGCGCGATAGGCTGCCTCCGAGGGCGGATCCACGAGATCGCCCAACGAAACCATGAAGTCGGCGTGCGCTGCGGCGTGACGCGCGATATGGCGCAGTGTTGCGGCCAGCGTGTACGTCGTCATCACCCCGCGCACCGGGTCGGTCTCGGAGGCGCGCAGGTGATGGTCGGTGATCTGGATGAAGGAAAAGGCCATCGGACATCCTTGTCAAGCAGGGAGTAAACGTGCGTTTCGATCATATGCGTCCCGCGGGGTTCTGTCAAACCGGCCGTGTGCTGCCCGGCGCGGCCAGACGTTTCGGGAAACGGACAGCCCTCACCGGCCGCCCAGCTGTACCGCCAGGATTTTCAGATAGGGAGCAGCCTGGAACGCCGCCGGAAAGTCTACGCCCGGCTCGTGATAGATTCCCACCACGGTTGCAGCCCGGCCACTCGCGGCAATGCCGGCTAGGACCCGCTCCCGAAACGCGCGCCATGGCAGTTCGGCGACGTTACAGCATGCCAGCAATATGCCGTCGGCGGCCACAACTCGCGCGGCCAACGCGGTCAGCTTGCCGTAGTCCTGTTCGGCCGAAAAGCGCCTCGTCTTCGTGCGCGAGAAGCCCGGCGGATCCAGAATCACCAGGTCGAACATTTCGTGCCGCCGCGCCAGCCGACCGAGCCAGTCGAACACGTCGCCGAAGACGAAATCGCGCTCGTTGACCGCCAGGCCGTTGGCGCGATAGTTGGCCTTGCCCCACTCCAGCACCGCCTGGGAGAGGTCGAGGTTCAGCACACGGCTGGCGCCGCCGGCAGCGGCCGCGACACCGAAACCACAGGTGTAGGCGAAGCAGTTAAGCACGCGCTTGCCGGCCGCCCATGCGCGCACACGGCCACGTGTCTCGCGCATGTCCGCGAACAAGCCAACGCTCAGGCCAGCAGCCGGCCGGATCAGGTAGGTCAGGCCATCTTCGTGCGCTGCGACTTCGTCTCGAGGCGGACCGAAGGCCGGACGGACGGGTGCCAACGCCGCCGCCTGCGACTCGGTCAGCCGGCTGGCCTGGCGGGGGCGATATTTGACATAGACGCTCCGGCAGCCGGTGAGTTCGGCGAGCGCAGCGAGCAACGGCTGCGGACAGGGAGCCGGTGCGGCGGTCTCTTCGTAGAGGCTGAGCACCGATATCTCGCCGTAGCGGTCCACGGCGAGGCCAGGTAGCCCGTCGCCGGCCGCATGTACCAGCCGGTAGATGTCGGTGGCCGGGTCGGCGGCCAGCGGCGCCCGACGCGCGATCGCCAGCCGCAGCAAGCCGCGCATGGTGTCGGCCGCGTAGACGGCCAGGTCTCGGATAGGCGCGATCTCTGCCCGAGCTCTGCCGCTGTCAGGCGAGGGACGGCGGGCGCCCTGCGTCTGCCGTGACCACGAGATCAGGGTAGCCAGCGACGCCCAATCCGGCGGCGGGGCGATGAAGGTGATCGGCTGGCCGGTGGTGGGATGCGGCAACGTGAGCCGGTATGCATGCAGGCAAAGCCGCGGCGCAAACCGCTGCTGCGGATCGTACAGCGGATCGCCGACGACCGGGCAGCCGATGGAAGCCAGATGCACGCGCAACTGGTGCGGCCGGCCGGTTTCCGGGATGAGCTCGAGGAGCGTGATGGGCGGGGCATCAGGCGGGAGGCGGGAAACATGAAACGCGAGAGGCGAAACGTCGAAAGCGGGACGGACGTCGGCAGAGGGGTGTCGGTCGCGAGGGACGGTCAGCGTCCGATAGCGTGTGCGGGCGGCCAGGCCCCGGGGATCGGATGTCGTGGTGATGCGATAGCGGTCGCCGTGTTCCCGGGCGATCGGCGCTTCGATCACCCCTTCGGGCTGGGGCGGTCTGCCATGCACCAGCGCCAGATACACTTTGTGCACGGCCCGGCCCTCGAATGCGCGCGCCAGCGCGGGATTAGCCTCGCGACAGGCTGCAAACAGAAGCACGCCCGACGTCTCCGCGTCGAGACGCTGATGTATGCCCAGGTAGGCGAGTCCGGTCTGCGCCTGGATGATGCGCAGAGCGTCGCCTGGGTACGGATCGTTGGGGTCAGCAGCGTGCGTCGGGATGCCGACGGGCTTGTCCACAACGATCAGATCTGCGTCTTGGTAGAGAATCGGTAGGCGCATAGTGGGGAGGGAGAAACAGGGAAACAAGGAAATAAGGAGACAAGGGGAAGAGTGAGAATTGGTTTCATTTCTTGTCTCTGCCCGGTTGTTGGTGTTTGCGAGCCGGGCACCCCTCAGGTGGCCGGCCCATTCAACGGCCGTTTTCAGGTTGGTTTTCGGTCTCGCCGGTTCGCGATCTTCCGATCTCCTGCTATGGTGTCAAGCGCGTCAGGTCACGAGGGAAAAGGGTTGCCAGGCGAATGTTGTCCAGGCCGAGCAGTTGCATGATGAAACGCTCCAGGCCAATGGCGAAGCCACCATGGGGCGGCATACCGAATTTGAACGCCTCGAAGTAAGTCTCGAACGGCGCCAGGTCGCGATAGCCTTTGGCCGCGGCCGCGTCGAGATAGTCCTGATAGCGGTGCAGTCGCTGGCCGCCCGTCACCAGCTCGGTGCCTCGGAAGAGCAGATCGAACGAGTTCGAATAGCGCGGATCGGCCGGGTTCGGATGCGTGTAGAAAGGCCGCTTCTCCATCGGATAACCGGTCACGAACAGGAAATCGCTGCCATGTTCCGCGCGCGCCCAAACGCCAAGCCAGCGCTCATGCTGCGGCGCCAGGTCCGGTTCGCCGCGACAGTCCTCGCCCCACCGTGCGCGGATCAGCTCTTGAGCATCCGGGAAGTAGATTGCCGGGATGGGCCTGGGCACGGCGGGCAACTGCACGTCGAGCAGCGCCAGCTCGGCAGCGTAGTTGACCTTCAGGTGCGCCAGAATGCCGGCAATCACTTCGGTGAGCACGGCCATGACATCCCGATGGTCGCGGATGAAGCCCATCTCCACATCGAGACTCACATACTCGTTGATGTGACGCACGGTATCATGGGGCTCGGCGCGGAAGACGGGGCCAACCTCATAGACCCGCTCGAAGACGCCGACCATGATCTGTTTGTAAAACTGCGGACTCTGCGCCAGGTAGGCCTGGCGGTCGAAATATTTGACGGCGAAGACATTGGCACCGCCCTCGGTGGCCGAGGCGACCAGCTTGGGCGTCTGGATTTCGGTGAATCCCAGGCCATCCAGGGTCGCCCGGAAACCGGCCATGATGCCAGCCGACAGGCGAAAGAGGGCACGGCGGGTCGGATGGCGCAGGCCAATGACCGCGTGATCCAGAAAGACCGGCAGGCTGACCTTCATCACCGGCTTGTTCAGGCTGAGCGGGGTCGCCTCGCGCACGGCCGAGAGCACCTCCAAGCGAGGATCACGCACCTCGACGCCGCCTGGCGCCTGCGGCTCGACCGCAACCACGCCCTCGACAGCCAGCACGGTCTCGGGCAACAGTCCATCCAGCGCGTTGCGGGCAGCCGGGCCATCCAACACGATTTGAACGGTTCCCCGGGCATCGCGCAGCACCAGGAAAGTGATCCCGCCCAGGCGGCGCAGCGCATGGAGCCAGCCGGCCAGTCGTACACGCTGACCGATATGTGCAGCAACTTCTGTGGTGTAGATGCGTTCCATGTGGCCTCCCCGAAGCATAGCGCGCTCCTCATCCATCCGGGACGAGGAGCGCGCTCGTGGTGCCACCCTGGTTTGCCGTGATCTCACGACCACGGCCTCTGCGGTCGGCGACGACCTGACCTCGTAACGGGAGGCGCCGGCCTGGGCCTAGCCGCGCTGCAGGCGGTGTACAGCGATACACGCGACCGTCGGGTTCGACCCCGCAGCTCCGGAGTGTCTTTCCGAGGGGACACGGGCGACGCTCGCAGCACTTCACGTCGCTCTCTGGACCGTGTTGGGGCCCTCGTACTCTCTCCATCATCGCTTTTATGCTATGAAACGGCTACGGGATTTTTCACCATCCCGTAGCCGAAGCAGGCTCAAAGGATACCACACAGGGGGTGGAATGTCAAAGCAAAAACGTCCTGACGACAACGGTACATAGCGCGGCCAGCAGACGGACTGCGTCTATGCACGATGCGCTCGGGCCGACGCAGGATCGTGTTTTTTGTGATCAGCCGCTGGTCGCCTCGTCGTGGCTGTTCCCGTCAGTCAGAGCGGCCGCGAACTCCTCCAGGCTGGCGGCCAGGATCGCCTGGCGGTGCAGGGCACGCAGGCGTGCCAGGTCTTCAATGCGGTTCACCGCCTCCTGCAGCGCTACCGGCAGCGCGCCGAAGCGGATCTCCAACACGGCCAGCACATCCTCGCGCGCTGTCGTGATCTGGCCCTGTTGCAACCCTTGTTGCAGCCCCTGTTGCAGCCCTTCTCGTCGGCCTTCCTCGATCCCCTGTTGTTTCCAGTCCAACGTCCATTCGATTACGCGCTCTGCCAACATGCTCCGCACCTCCTGCAAATCGCT
>Ga0116210_1000732_pt1 | contig 29709 bp, 24 predicted proteins | sample TshhotsprinmetaG_FD_94483 | JGI IMG/M metagenome (GOLD analysis project Ga0116210, IMG submission 94483) | Hot spring microbial communities from South Africa to study Microbial Dark Matter (Phase II) - Tshipise hot spring metaG | ecosystem: Environmental > Aquatic > Thermal springs > Hot... | reverse complement strand
ATCACGCTTACGTCTCCAACCCCTTCGTTGCGGGGCGATGATCCTCAGTTCTGGCGATGGTGTTCTGGAACGAGATTATGATCTAGTCTCCAACCCCTTCGTTGCGGGGCGATGATCCTCAGGCCCAAGCCGCCGTGCAGCACGCCCCGCCCGACGAGGTCTCCAACCCCTTCGTTGCGGGGCGATGATCCTCAGCCACCAGCGCGCCCACCAGCACGCCGGAGCCGACGGCGTCTCCAACCCCTTCGTTGCGGGGCGATGATCCTCAGGCATAGGCGTGCATAAGCGCGCAAGGAATCAGCGATGTCTCCAACCCCTTCGTTGCGGGGCGATGATCCTCAGCCCACGGTGACCAGCACGCCCACCAGCACCAGCACGTGTCTCCAACCCCTTCGTTGCGGGGCGATGATCCTCAGTATCTGCATTCAAGGATGTCGAAGCGAACATAGGTGTCTCCAACCCCTTCGTTGCGGGGCGATGATCCTCAGTCCCGGTGGCTACCAACTTCTATTACGCCTAAGCTCGTCTCCAACCCCTTCGTTGCGGGGCGATGATCCTCAGCCGGACCCGACGCCTGATCCGACCCCGGACCCGACGCGTCTCCAACCCCTTCGTTGCGGGGCGATGATCCTCAGGACTACATCAAGAAGCTGCCCTCCCTCTGGGTTCCTAGTCTCCAACCCCTTCGTTGCGGGGCGATGATCCTCAGTTGCCACCCAACAGGAGCACCCCCTGTTAGGCATACGATGTCTCCAACCCCTTCGTTGCGGGGCGATGATCCTCAGCCAGCCCGTCTGCATCCCGAACGTCCCCACCCCCCTCGTCTCCAACCCCTTCGTTGCGGGGCGATGATCCTCAGCACAGCCAACCGACCCGCAGTCCACCTCGCCCGCCCAGTCTCCAACCCCTTCGTTGCGGGGCGATGATCCTCAGTCTGGCTCGCGCCGAAGTTCCTGATGCTGGCGATCCTGTCTCCAACCCCTTCGTTGCGGGGCGATGATCCTCAGGAATCATGAAGGGACTTAGGTGAATTCCATGCAGAAGTCTCCAACCCCTTCGTTGCGGGGCGATGATCCTCAGAGCCGACCGTAGCGCCGACCGCGACCACGCAGCCGAGTCTCCAACCCCTTCGTTGCGGGGCGATGATCCTCAGATTCTCATGGTAATCTTGGCAGCGTTCACCCTGAGCAAGTCTCCAACCCCTTCGTTGCGGGGCGATGATCCTCAGCTACCAACACGCCGATCGCGACCAGCACGCCTACCAGTCTCCAACCCCTTCGTTGCGGGGCGATGATCCTCAGCACCCGACGCGCGCAGAGGTTGACATACGGCGTGCGTGTCTCCAACCCCTTCGTTGCGGGGCGATGATCCTCAGGTGGGGGCGCTCGGTGGGCCGCCTGACTTCTACCTCTGTCTCCAACCCCTTCGTTGCGGGGCGATGATCCTCAGAAACCCGGTTTCCCCAGTTCCCCCCCCGCAGCGGGTTGTCTCCAACCCCTTCGTTGCGGGGCGATGATCCTCAGAGCTTCGCACCAGAGGGTGCCTGAGCCAACCCGTTCTGCCGCCGTTGGCGCCGACAACCAGTGACCTGCTTCATATGCGTCATCCGTCGATCCTGGCCACGTGTGGTGCTATACTGCAGAATACCCTTAGTGTAGCAGGTCATTGGTTGGAGATCAACATGAACCACTGGGCTGTCTGGCTGAGCGATCTCGCCCCGACCCTGCAGCGCGCGATCGCCCGCGCGCAACGTATCTCGCTCCCCCGTGGGTGTGATCCGGACACTCGCGCCCTGCGCCTGCGCCAGGCCCTCTGCCACGGGCGCACGGTGCGCACCACGTTCTTTAGCCTGCCACCCGCAGCCCAGGCCGCCCTCTGGGCCCTGAGCGTCTGCCCCCGCGGCCTCACCCGCACCGAATTGGTTCAGCGCTATGGCCCGGTCCGTCCGTTCCACGAGCTCCGCGATGACCCACTGCTGCGCTCGATCAGTGAGCGCCTGCTGCTTCTGGGCTGGCTGCTGCCCCGCCCCGCGACGCTCCGCCACCCCGAGCGCTGGCTGCTGCCCCCTGAGTTGCGACGCTGGCTGCCCGCCCCGCTGAGTCTCACCACGAGCGGGCCGGCACCGGCCCCACCTGTCGCGCCCGCCCTGCGCGCTGCCATTGCCGTTCTCTCGGCTGCTGCCGAAGCACCCCTCGCGATCCACGCCGATGCCCGCCCCACCGCCGCCACCCTGCACCGCATTGCGCCACGCCTCGCACCGCTTCCACCTCCCGAGATTGACAACCTTCTGATCTGGCTGCTGCCACTCCTTGCCGAGTTGCACCTGTTGCTCCCCCACGGAGCCACGGTTGTGCCATCACCCGCCGCGCGGGCGTTTCTGAACCTGCCGGCGGAACTCCAGCTCCAACGGCTCACCGCCGCCTGGCTGCACTCCCCGCGTCCGGATGCGCTGCTGCGCCGCCGGCTGTGCTCCGATGCCGGGCTGCTCTGGCCGGCACTGCGCCGCCGGCTTCTGGCGTGGGCCGCGGCTCTGCCCACCGGGCAGTTGTTGCCCGCCGCTGATCTCTTCCCGGCGCTGACGGCGGCGTTCGGCCCGCTCGCCGACGCAACTACCCACGGCCTCCGCGTCGTGCGCCGCTCCCCCTGGAACCCTGCGCGCGCCGTGTCGGTCTGGGAGACAGCGCTCGCCGGGCCGCTGACCTGGCTCGGCGTCGTCGCCTGGGCACCCGAGGGAGCGGCTGATGCGCGCGCGTGCTTCGTGACTCACCGCGGCAAAGCCGCTGATGCGGCAAGCGCAACGCCCGCCGCCGCCATTGAGGATTGCTCGCCCTGGCTGTACCAGGCCGATGGCCGGGTACGCGTTCCCTTCGTGGGCGCGGGCGCCGATCTGCTCGCGCTGCCGGCGTTCGCGCGCTGGGAGGCCGCCGATGCCGATGGGATGGTGTTCCGCCTCGACGCACGGAGTCTCGCTCGTGCGCATCGCCAGGGGCAAAGTCTGCACCGCTGCGTTACGCTGCTTGAACGGCGCGCCGGCCCGTTGCCGGTGGACTGGCTGCCCGCCGTGAATGCCTCCGGCGCTACGCTCACGATCACCCCGATGATGGTGGTCCTGGCGGAGGATCCCGCCCTGCTGGACGAACTGGCCCGTGACCGCTCGACGCGCCGGGCGATCGCGGCGACTCTGGCGCCCGGGGTGGCAGCGCTCCCCCCTGAGCGGGCCGCTGCCTTCACACGGGCCGTAGAGCGCCAGGGAGGCGCCGTGCGAGGCCCGGTCGATGCGCCGGCTGCCCCGCCAACCGACCTGACCCCGGCGGAGTGTGCGACCCTGGCCGCTCTCTGCGCTCAGGCCCGCCAGCGCGACACGGCGCCCCTGGCGCCGCCCGCGGTGCTGGACGAACTGGAGCGCCGCCTGCGGGCACGCCTGGAGCCGAGCCTGCACGCCGCGCCGTGGGATCCGCTGTCGCCGGGTCCACTCCCTGATGCAGAGCTCCCCCAGGATCAGCTGGCTGGCCTTGATCCGGATGCACGGGCTGAGGCCGCGCTGCACCTTGTCCGGAGCGCGCTCCGGCGGCGACGGGCGCTGCAGATGCGCTATCAGCCCCGTGATGCGTCCCCTGCTGTCCGCACTGTCATTCCGCTCAGGCTGGAGCAACACGGCGATCATTGGTATCTCGCAGCCTTCTGCCTGTGTGAACGGGCAGAGCGCACCTTCCGCCTGGATCGCGTGCTGGGCGCTGTTGACATCCCGCTGCGCGCGACCCGCGACACGCTCTGCGCTGAAGCAGCCCCTCAGCCCCGACGGCCACGCCGTGCAACGCAGATCGCGCCGCTCCCGCCACCTCGGGCCGCGCCAACACCACTGGTGGGCGTCTGGCTTGAGTGATGCCCGGTCAACGTGATGGCGCCGCATAAGCTCGCCTCTACAGCCCGACCGCGCTCCAGTGTCCTGTGCGGGGGCTGTGGGGGCTGTGGGGCTGTGGGAGTGCGGCGGTCTCATACCATTTTGGATTTTAGATTTTGGATTGTGGATTGCCACGCTGGGCAGCACAACGCCTGAAATCGCTTCAGGCAATGCGGCATCATCAACGGTAATTGGTATCAGACGATGTAGTGGGTTGGTTGCGTCGTGACCTTGCCGATGCCGTAGATCGCAATCCGCCGGACCGCAGCCTCATCAAGCCGGTAGCAGCGTACGCTATCGGTGTTAAGGTCGATGAGACCGCGTAGCTCGCGCCCGACGGTGAGCAACTCCTGCTGGCTCAGGTCGCACTCGAAGACACTGTACTGGACCCGCTTCCCGTAACCCTCCAGCAGCTTCGCCACCTTAGTGCGGCGCTTGTCCTCGACAACGTCGTAACTGATGATCGTGAACACGGAATCCCTCTTCGGGCTATGGGAGCTATGGCTGGCACGGAGGCTCTGCTGACAACCCCCACACCCCGACACCTCCCACAGCTCCCTCGATAGCGATGTCAATGCGTGTCGTCATTGCGCTGACAGCCCCCACACCCCGACACCTCCCACAGCCGCTCTACGGTGTGTAGCCAACATACCGGGCCTGCTCGCCACGCACCACTCGAGCAACAGCCTGCGCCTGGAGAAGCACGACCCGGCGGAACGGCGTCTGTTCGCCTGTGGGCAGTCGGGTAAGCTGCTGCATCAGGGCCTCGTAGCGGTCGATCAGGGCACGCCGGGCGCTCGCGGCAAGATACACGGCCTCGGGCCGCTCGACAGGCCGCTCGACCATCTTCGGGGTGACCGTTCCTGATCCGACAAGGTCCAGCACGAGCCGATCGACAATAAGCGGTCGAAACTCCTCCATCAGGTCGAGGGCCAGAGAAGGTCTCCCGGTCTCGATGACGTGGAAGGTGCCGAGATAGGGGTCGAGGCCGGTGAACTGGACGGCTGTCAGCACATCGTGCAACAAGAGTGTGTAGCCGAACGAAAGCATCGCGTTGAGCGGATCGGGCGGCGGATAGAAGGCGCGGCCCTGGAAGCTCCAGCCTTGCTGGAAGACCGTCTTCCACGCGCCGAAGTAGCCTGCCGCCGCGGCACCTTCGTAGCCGCGCACCGCGTCGATCGTCGTCGCCTGGGCGAGGCCGGCCACAGCCCCTTCGATCTGGCGTATCGCCGTGTTCGCGGCGGCCCAGCCGGTTGCGGACAGCAGCCCGCGCTGGTTGGCAAGCTTCGCCGCGATCTGGGCGCGGGCGAGTTCGAGCGCCCACGCGCTGTCGGCGACTCGCGCGATCTGCTGGATGCGGAGCGGCCCGAAGCGCGACGGGCCTGCCGTCAGCGTGGCGTAATGGCGGCTCCCGCGCTGGTTCGTCAGCATCACCGGAATATCGCGGGCGAGGAGATCAACCAGCAGCGCGGTCGACATCTGCACCCCACGGCCCATCAGCACCACCTGGTCGATCTTGTTGAGCGGAATCGACTCGAGCGTCTTGCCGTCCTTGCTGATAACGACCTGCTGGTCGCGCTTGTGGACGGTGGCGCCCTGCTCCTGGACGTACAGTGTTGGCATGGCCTTTCTCCCTGGTCGTATGACCCTACTTCGCGCCTTGAACGCGACGGCGCAGGTCGGTAGCACCCTGGCGCACTCGCTCGACTCCGGCGCGGGTGCGTGCCTGCGCCTGACGCGATGCCTCGCGCAGTGCCTGCTCGGCCTCCTCGAAGCTGGCGAGCCCCTGTCCAAACTGCGGCCACCGCTCGCGGGGCGTCAGGGCCTGGCCGAGGAACTCCAGGCCGTCAGCATAGGCGGCTACCCGTGTCTTCTCGGCGTTGAGTTGGAGCCGCAGCACCGCCAGCTGCCGACGAACGAGCTCCAGCGCCCGCTCAGCCTCCTCGCGCGTAGCACACATGACCACCAGGTCGTCCATGAAGCGCACCATCCGCATCCCGTGGCTGGTCATCGCGAGGTCGAAGGGATGCAGGTAGATGTTCGCCAGGAGGGGCGAGAGTGAACCGCCCTGGGGCGTGCCGCGTGGCCCGGTCGCGGCGGCGTGCGCGCGCAGGGCAAGCTCGCCTGCCGCGACGGCGCCCGCAGCCAGGGCGCTGCCGAGCAGCAGGCGCTGGGGGCTGATCTGCCGCAGGTGCGGGGCGATGCGACGGGCGCCTTCGAGCGCCGGCTGGGCCAGGCTCAGCAAGGTGATCAGCCCACCGGCGTCGAGGCCGGGCCGGCGGGGTACGCCCCAGCCGAGGGGATCCGGCTGCTCCCAGATCGCTGCACCGTACGGGTCGCCGATGGGTGCCGGCGCAGGCGCCGCGGGTGGGGCAGCAGGCGCGGCGCTGATGCCGCGGAGGGCAGCCCCGGCCTGGCGGGCCAGCGCGGCCAGGCCCACCGGCTCCTGCACAAGCGCGGCGTCCTCAGCGGTCTGCATCGCGCCTACCTGGAGCCACTGGCTGATAAGCTGGAGGATTGCCGGCTCGTCGATGCGCTGGCGGAGCAGCCCCATCAGGATCTGATGATCGATGGCATCGAAATAGCCGGCGATGTCGGCGTCAACGGCCCAGCCCAACCCCTGATCGGCGTAGCGGGCCACGCGGGCCACTGCCTCGGGCACGCCGACGTAGAGCCGACAACCATACGAGCAATCGAGGAACAGCGGCTCGAACAGGGGCTGCAGCACCTGCTGGACAGCGCGCTGGGCGATGCGGTCACGGATGGCGAGGATGGCGATCGCCCGCTCGCCGCCGCTAGCCTTCGGCAGCGTCACCCGGCGCGCGGGAAGGGGCCGGTACGTTCCCGTGCGCAGCTCCTCGGCCAGCCGGCTAGTCTGGCTGGCCCAGTCGGCCTCGAAGTCGCGCACGGTCACGGCGTCGATGCCGGCGCTCCGGCCACGCCGCGCGACCTGAATATTGCCGCGCACACGACGCCAGGCCAGGGTGAGATTCTCGACCGTCACCACCTGCTCGAGAAGGGCAGGGCCGGTGTATTTCGGGAAGATGGGCACGTTGTACTCCTCTCTCATTGTGGAAGCTCAGGGTGGGCGGGCCGGTGGGTTATCGGGTTGTCGGGCTAGAAGCTCTTGCCTCCGTTGTGAGCACTCTCGGGATCCGGTTCGTGGACTCGCGGGCTGTTCGTGTCGCCCCACACCCCCACACCCTCCACATCCCCACACCCCTACTCCGCCATATCCTGAAGCAGCTTGAGCCCGGCATCGGCAAGGGCCTGCGGTTCGGTGTCGGGGCGGGCCTGTGCTGCGGCCGCTGCCGCGATCTGGGCTGCGCCGGCGATCCCGGCGAGCTGGCGGTCGTGCTGGCGCTACTCGCGCACCGTGGCCTGCACCTGCTGGGCACGCCAGGCCTCCAGCTTCTGCATCTGCTCGGCGACCATGGCCTCGTGGCGCAGGTGCAGCTCCAGGAGCGCGCGCTCGTGCTGGGCACGGCGCTCGGCCACCGCCTCAGCCTGCCGCACGCGCTGCTCGGCGATGCGCTGCTGCACCTCGGCCAGGGCCAGGGCGTGCTCGCTCTGGCGCGCCTGAACGGCCAGGGCCAGTTCGCCCTCGGCGCGGGCCAGGCCCTGCTGCGCCTCCAGCAATTCACTGAAACCGGATGAGCATAGTGCGGCCGCCGAGGGCCTCCCAGGCCAGGGCATCGGCGAGCCGATTCAGCTCACGAGGAATAGCGAGCAGTTCGATGCTCGGAAACAGGCCCACCAGGGCCAGCGCCTCGGCGTAGAGCGGCTGGAGCGGTCCGGCGCGCACAGCACAGCGCCCCGTGAGCTGGTCGATAACGACCCGGCTATCGCTGTGGCAGCGCACCGGATGCGCCGGGTAGCGCCGGTGCACAAAGGTCAGACCGGCGATCAGGGCCTGGTACTCGGCCTCGTTGCACGTCGCTGCCGGCGCCCGCAGTGCACGTGTGTGCAGCACCTGGCCCTGCAAGCCCCGGACGACGATCCCCAGCCCGGCCACCCCGCGCGGTGGGAAACCCGGCGTGCCGTCAACCTGGAGCAGCAGTCGGCTCACAGCTGCGCCATGCTCCAGGCGAGCGGGCCCAGGCTCGCGGCGACCGCCAGCAGCGTGGCGGCCGCGCAGCCCCGAAGCAGATGGGCCGGCCGGATCCGGGGGAACCGGAGACTCCGCATCGGGAGCGCCAGCGTTGTGAAGGCCAGAACCAGCGCGAGCGCTGCCAGCGTTGTGATGCACCATATCATCAGCACCTCCCCTGCGATTGTGTCCTGCGATCCGCCCCTGCGGACAGGCTTATGGTCGCATGAGACGGGCTGCGGGGCATCGGGCCGCCAGCACGAAGAAAGACCGAGCCTGCGGGCTCGGTCTTTCCTCCGTCCAGGACGGAGCCGGCTGCGCACCTAGTGGTTCACCACACTGATGCCGCGGGATCAGCCCGCCCTGCGTAAGGACGCAGCGCGCTGCGTCCCGACGAGCCCGTCATCCTGCGTCATCACCGCGGCGAGCCACTAGCCCAGGCCGGGGGCGCGCGAGCGGTAGTAGAGCGCCGCCTCGTAGCGGCTCTGCAACTGGAGCTTGCTGAGGATGTTGGAGACGTGAGTCTTGACGGTCTTGATGCTGACGACGAGCCGGTCGGCGATCTCCTGGTTGGTGGCGCCGGCGGCGATCAGGGCGAGCACTTCCTGCTCGCGGGGGGTGAGCGGCTCGACAATCGCCGGCGCGACGCCCTGCTGGAGCATGTCGTGCAGACGGCGGAGCACGATGGCGCTTGAGAAACGCCCGCCGCGCGCGATCTCGGCCAGCGCGCGCCGGATCTCGGCGCTGTCAAGCTGATCGGCCTTCGAGATACAGCCGCTCGCGCCTGCCTGAATTGCACGCAGCAGCTGGTCGGCCTCGTCGAACCCGGTGATGACGAGCACCCCAGTCTGCGGGCTGGTGCGTCGCACCTGGCGGATCAGCTCCAGGCCGGTCTCCAGCGCGCCCAGCTTCAGGTCGGCGAGCAGCACATCGGGCACGTGTTCGGCGACCAGGGCGAGGGCCTCCTCGGCGGTTGCCGCCTCGGCCACCAGGCGCACCTCTGGTGTTCCGGGCTCTTCCAGAATGGCGCGCAGCCCCCGGCGAAATACCGGGTGGTCATCGACGACGACCACGTCGATCGTCATATCATCCATCGGCCACATCCTCCCGCTCAGCCGGAAGCCAGACACGGATGGTCGTGCCCTGGCCCGGCGCGGTGCTGATCTGCGCTCGCCCACCACGCCCTTCGACCCGCTCAAGCACGCTCTCCAGGCCGATCCCGGGCGCGGCCAGGGCCGTCTCAAAGTGAGCGCCGACGCCGTCATCGCTGATCTCAAGCAGTACCTCACCAGCAACGGGTGTGAGGCGCACATGCACCTTGCCCGCCCCCGCGTGCTGGAGCACGTTTACGAGAGCGCCACGTGCGATCCCGAGCAGGCAGGCCGCGCACTCCCAGCCTACTGGCGGGGCGACGAGCTCAGCCGCGATCACGAGCTGCGGGCTGACACGGCTGACATGGGCGAGCAGGCGCTCAAGAGCGCTGTGGAGATCCTGCCCGGCACGCTGGCCGCGCAGGCCCCCCAGGAGAAAGGTAAGGTCGTCGAGGCCCTGCTGCGCTGCTTCGCGGATCTCATGCAGCAGCAGTGCGGCGCTGGCGGGGTCACGGGCCAGATCGCGCTCGGCCCGCTCGGCCAGCAGCCGGATCGCCGGCAGCACCTGCTTGACGTGGTCGTGCAACTCGGCGGCGAGGTGACGGCGGGTGCGCTCCTCGGCCGCGCGCACGCGCTGCTCGACGGCGCGCAGTTCAGCCAGGGACTCCGTCGCGACGCGCAGGAGCAGCGTCGCAGCCATTGGGAGGCTATCAGGGTAGCACAGATGGGCCGTCGCCACGACGACGCCACCGTAGACCAGCGGGTAGGCCTGCTCGTCTGTCAGACTTTCACCTGCGGCAACACGCAGCGCGAGGAGCGGCTCGAACACCTCCGGAGTGACCACGATCGCCGCGCCGGCGCCGCTCAACTCGGCCAGTCCGTCTGCTACCTGCTGGAGCAAATTGCGGAGGCCGGCGCGGTCGGTCAGCGGCTGCCGGGAATGCTCCAGGCGTGCCAGCAACGCGACGATTACCTCGGCGGTTCCAGGGTCCATTCGCACACACCTCCAATCGTTGAACGTCGGCCCCGCCGAGGAACTTCGCTCGCCCACGCTGCCGCTCCGCGCCGCCATCGCCTCTTCTTCGCCGGCTCGCCCGACGAGACGGTGTAGGGCAGGGGGGGCGAGCGCATACCGACGTCACGAATTGTCCGATTTCGATTCTGGCGATGTTGGTTGAAGGATCAGATAGATCGTGTTCCCAGCCGCTTCCAGGTCTACTAATCGACCTCGAAAGCCTCCAGACTTACCGCTCCCAGCCTCCTTGCGCGGGATAAAGCCAACCAGCGTTTTCCCCTTTGGGAGCTCATAGCCACGCAAATTCAGCTCTACACGTACACCACGGCCGCGACCAATCGAGATCTCTCCCTGACGCTGTCCTGTCAACTCAACACCGACATCAAGCTTGCGCAGTTCCTCGGGTGGTGACGGCGGGGTCGCTGGTATTGGCGAAGGATGGTCGGCAAGCACCTGTGTTGGCAGCGGAAGGACAAGGCGCTCACTGTACTCATTGACCTTGTGTGTATTCTGGTTTATGCGACGCCGACGGTAGCCTTCAGGGTGAGCCTTGTCACGTTCAATCTCCATATAGCGTGTCGCAAGGCGATCTGGACCCGGCCAGGTGAGCAAAGCAAGGAAGCAGCGCATACGTAATGGGCTGTGCAGGTCATCGCCCTCGTGCACCTGCTCGCCGCTTTCGCGTAAGACATACGCCTCAAACGCTGTGATAGCACGCTGCGGAATGTTGTCCGCGCCTGGAGGTGCGGGATCAGTCCAGGTATTCCCGCTTGCCAGGGAGCTGTAGCGCTGTGCCCTATCACTCAGTTGCAACTGATATTGCACCTTGACGGAGCCCATCCCAAAGGGCTTGCCCATACCGAGAGCAAAGCGGAATGGTCCACGCTTGTGCTCAGCCTGCCACTTGTCGTCGCACAGGCGGAGAACCCACAGGAGCGCACCCAGTTCGACGTCGCTCAGGTTCTCGAAGTGAACATCAAACTTGAAGGTTACTCCCGCTCGCACGGGTTTCATTCGGGTGTATTGCTTCGGCGCTTGTGCGATCCTTTGCTCATCATGCTCACGTATGTCGTTTACATCGACCGTACCCTTACGCCAGTAAAGCTTATGCCCACGAAGAGTCGTCGCCTCGGTCGTGCTATCGTAGCGACGCAACTGATCTCTTCGCGCTTGCGTCTGCTGCGGCTGCACAAGGTAATGCTGGTAGGTTGTTGGTTTTGGGCTTGCCAGAATGCGGGGTGTGAGGGCATCATGCCATACACGATCGCGTGCGGTCACAAACTGCGCGTCGCTTACAGAAACACGTCCGGCCACGGTCTGAGGGGTATCACCTGGCTGCCGTGTGCGGCGGACGAAGCCGAACAGTGCCTCGGCGATGTCGATGCTCTTGTCTTCACGCTGCTCTGGTGGCAAGAAGTCATAGGGCGCGGTGCCGTACGGAAGCCGGAAGAGTTGAGCACGGCCGAAGAAGCGCAGATCGCCACCGGTGTTGAGGAGGAAAAACACCGGCTCACCATCGCGGAGCAGTCCATCGGCGCGTCGCGACCCGGGCACAGGCCGATCGCGCTCGAAGGCGCTCTCCTGCCACTGCGTGATTTGATCGTCGTCCTCAAAGCGTTCGATCAGCGTGTGATCGACGGGGTGCTCGATCCCGTTCGGCTGCAGGAACACAAACTCCATATGCTTGTTCTGCATATGACCGGTAATCACGAGCGTGCCCGGTACCTCATCAGGAATGGCCTGAGGCGTGAAGCTTGCCTGACGCACCCCACGGAAGCGCAAATAGAGGTTTGGATGCCGGGGTGTGTGCGGGAAGTAATAGTCCTGTGCTGCCACATCACAAACGACGTAGATGCGACGATGCTGATACGTCCAGTTTGGTTTCCGGCTGGCACCGTGACCGTGCATAAGCGGCTGACCCGGTAGTAAGGGTATTGCTGCAAGGCCACGCGGGTTGGCGGCATTGTGATCAATACGAGCGAAGTCGCACTCTTCGATGATGAAGTGCCCCCCTTTCCGGCGCAAGTAGCCGGCCCGAATCAAGGTGCGATAACAGTTCGCTCGTGGGTTCGGCGCCACCTGCACCTGGCCGCAATCCTCGACAAACAGCCGCTGATAGTTTCTGTCTGCCACTGAACGATAGAACAGCTGGCGATCGAGCACCCGGCCCATCTTTCCATAGGCGGCAATTTCTACCAGTGCCCGCAGCATGCCACGCAGGCTGCTGCCGGGAATAACAGGCGCGTTCGGATCATCATAGGCGAAGAAGCGCGCACGCTCTTGCTGCTGCTCCGGCGTAAGCTCGTGAAAGGCTCGTCCGCCATACTCTGCAAACTCCTGGGGCGTATAGCCACAACGCACGTACAGCGGTGACTCGGTGGTGAGCGAGCAAATAAGTCGCCCGGTGTGGCGTCCAGCGAGGTATCTATCCTGGCGCGGGAGTCGTGGATCTGTGCCTTGTTCGCCGGGAGGCAGTTCCTGGGCGAGAACGACCTGCTCCGGCAATGGCACGAAGTTATATGGCGCCAGGGCCTCGCGATCCTCGGGGACAGGGTAAATGTGCTTCGGCAGCGGCATAGCTATTCTCCTGGGCTCAACAGGTTGACCAGCCGGCTATACGCGATTCGCACCACCCCGGCCTCGTCCTCGGCCAGGTAGTGGCGCACGGCGAGGCGGGCGTCGCCCCGGTGGTGGGTGGGCCGCGCCGGGGCGATGCTGATCGGCGGCGCGTGGACGATGCCCTGCCGGCCCTCGGCCAGCAGGCGGAAGGGCGACGCGGGCTGGTCGTCCGGGTGTGTCGCGCTGCCCCACAGCAGGTACTCCTCGTCGATCACCTCGACCTCGCCCTCGGCGCCGTCGCGGGTGAGCCGGGCCTGCCAGGTGTCACCCACCCGCCAGAGCCGCAGCTCGGCCTCGTGGTTGAACAGCCGCGCCATGTGCAGCGTGTCCTGGTGCAGCAACGTACCCGCCGGGCCATAGTCGTCGCTCGATAGCGCCAGCTTCGTCCCGTCGTACCGGCCCCAGAGCACGGCGGCATCGCTGTGGGCAAGCAGGTAGACCGGGTTGGCGGCGTCGGCCTTCGACCAGTGGGCCTTCGCGGTGCTCTCCAGCCAGGCCCGCAGGTCGGTATCGCGCCCGGGGGCGTCGGGCTCCGTGGTGGCGCTGGCGATGCGCCTGATCGTTCGCCGATAGGGTTGCTCAGCCATGCTTCTTCTCCAGCCAGCCAGGGATCGCCTGGACGCATCTTTCCAGGTAGGCCGCCAGTTCTGGCGCGACGGTCAGGCGCTCCTCGGCGCCGATCGGCCAGTGCATCTGAGGTTCTGCACCGCCAGCGGGCTTCAGGGCCGCCGGCAGCGCCTCCGGCGAGAAGCGCAGCTCGGCGCCGATACCCTGCAAGCGCCCGCGCCCGATGCTGCTCGTCCCGCCAAGGGGCAGATCGCCGGTCCAGAGGTCTTTCAGCAGTAGCATGAGCAGCCCCAGCTCGGCATCCCCCGTCTCATACATGGTGATAGTCAACTCCACATCGCCCCTGGTGAGCGGCGCCTCGCTGAAGAGCGCGGTGTCGAGGGCGCCGCCGGTGAAGCGATCGATTGAGACCCGGCTCTGCACGAGCGAGTTGCTGTTGCTGATGGCCTGCTCGCTCACCCGCAGCCGGCTGGCCTTGAGTGGGCGTTTGCCAACCTCGCGGCCCTGCTCCGGCCCGAAGAGGCTCTCGATGGCGTTCAGGTTCGGTGCGCCGAGGGTGTTGGCGATGCGAATGGCCCGTGCTCGCAGCGCCCCCGCCACGCTCGTGCCGGGCAGCACCGGCTCCCGCCCCGCGCTGTTGGGCCGCCGCAGGTGGGTTGCGTCAGGCGCCTCACCCGGGTACTCCGGCAGATCGGAGCGTATCAGCAGCGGGCTGGCCAGGCGGAACCACGCGCTGAGGGTGACGGTCTTGCGCTTGTCGGTGGTTGGAACGGCGACGCCAAGCAGGGCGACAATGTCGTCATCTTGACGTTTGACCGGCGACACTACGGCATAGGCCTGCCACCCCGCCTGGTTGGGATCATCATGCGCGCTGCGGTCGGCGACCAGGTAGGCGAGCAGATGGTCGGCGTCGGCCAGGTCGTACTCGGTGAGCGTCCAGCTGTGGGCGTGGCATGTACCATACCCGCGGCTGCCACGGGCGCCGACCGTGATCTCGCCGCGTTGCAGCGCGCCCAATGCCAGAGCCAGGGCCGCGCGCAGCCGCACCGCCTCACCCTCATCGTCGGGCAGGAGCAGCTCCAGCTCCAGCGGAAAGCGCGTGCCCGCCGGTACCAGCTCCAGGTTGAACTTCTTCTGGTCGCGGGCGGTGCGAGTGCGCGGGTCGATCGCCACCCCGTCACGCACTTCGATCGACGTCGGCTCAGCCAGACTGTCGGCGATCAGCAGCGGGCTCTGCTCACCGTCGGGGTCGCCCTTCCGGCCGCCGAGGAGCAGTTCGGCAAGGCCGCCGGTTTCTCGCTCCTCCGACCAGTGCCCCTGCTCATAGGCGCGCAGATAGCTGCGCAGCGCACCGGCGATGCTCGTGCCGGGCAGGAGCAGGCCGCCATCGGCGGCATCGCGTAGAAGGGCCATGTCGGCCAGGTCGCTCTCGACGCCGCCACCGAAATGGGCGGGCGCGGTGAGCTCCAGCGTGCCCCGCACGACGAGGCGCCGCGCGATGCTGCGAACGGTCGTGTCGCGCTCTGTTTCAGCCGCGCTGGTCATCGTCCCTCCTCCTGCTTGCGCCAATGGCCCGCCGCGGCGGCGATCAGCCGCAGAGTTGTGCGCAGCTCCACCGCCGCCTTATCGGGCGCGATCCCGGCCACGCCCAGGCGCTGGTCGCCGGCGAGCCCCAGGGTAGCCCAGACCTGCCCCGGCTGGGCCAGATGGTCGTCGAGCCACTGCGCGAGGCTCTGACCGTTGATCTGCGACCGCTCGAACTGCTGCTTCGCCGCCTGGCGGAGCTCCTGTAGACGTTCGCGCAAGGCCTGGGCGGCTTGATCCATCTGCTCCTCGGCAGTGTTCAAGACCTGCTGGGCCTGCACTGCCAGCCAGTCGAGCTGGCTGCGACGTGGTGGGTTATGTGACGTCCCGGTGCGTAGAAAGCGCGTGATTGCAGCCTCGATCGCCTGGTCGAGCTGGCGCTGCGCCATGCGCCGGGCCAGTCGCTCGGCCTCGCCCGCGATCGGTTGAGCTGCACGCGTTGGCGCCGCGACATCCTTCGAGCCGGCACGGAGCGTCGCGGCGAGCGGAAGGTTGAACGCGCAACGCCCGTAGCCTTCCACCCGCCGCAGGCCGAGGCCACGCGCCTGGATCGCCGCGCGCAGCGGCGCCGGAAGGCGCTTGCGCAGTACGAGCACGCTGCCGGCGGCCAGGGCCGGGGCGGGCGGGAGCGGCAGGCGCCAGGTGCTGTTGTAGCCGCCGAGCAGCGCCCGCCCGACGCTGCTGCGCGCCCAGGCGATCTCGCTCTCACTGAGTGTCACCGACTCACCGGCGGCCTCGCTCAGCGCCGCGCCGAGCGCCGCCGGCAGCCGGGCCAGGTCGGCCCAGGCCAGCGGGTGGCCCTCCGGGTCGACGAGCAGCGTATCGCTGAGCAGGGTCAGGGTCAGCTCATCCTCGTCTTCCTTGTCGTCTTCGTCACCGTGCGGCGCCTCGGGGGTTGCCGTATCGGCCAGGCTGAGCTCCACCCTGCCATACCCGGCGCTGCGGGAGCCGCCGAGCCACGCCACGGGATCCGCCGTGAGCGCTTTCAGCTTTGCGACCTGGTGCGCGGCCGCGGCGCCGTCATCGACCACGATCAGGCCGATGAAGCGCTGGTCCTCGGCCAGGGCCTGGTACTGGAAGACCGCGCCGTTCTCGGCGGTGGCGCGGCCCATGCGCCGGTCGCGCTGCATATGCACGCTGAGCGTGCGCCGCGGCGCGTAGAGCGTTGCGCTGGTCCCGTCATCGCCGAGCGTGATGAAGGGCTTCTCCTCGCGCTCAAGCTGCTGGTCGCTCGGCGCGCTGAAGGCAGCGTGGGCACTGTTATGGAGCGTCCACTGCCCATCGTTGCCCGGGGTCGCGTATTTTGCCTTGAGCAGCGTGCGCGGCGTCGGCAGCGTGCGCGCCCCATCCGGGTCGGCGGGGTGAGCGTGGAGGTAGCGCACGGTGCCGTCGAAGAAGAGCGCGCGGGCAAGCGCGTCGTGGGTAATATCGGACTGGCCTGCCTGCGCGCAGTAGCGATGGATGAGCAGGCCACGGAGCAGGCTGCCGGGGATAAAATCGAGCGACGTGTTGCTGTTGGGGTCGCTGACGCGCCCGGCGGCGAGCAGCGGCTCCTCGAGATCAAGGGTGTACTTCAGCAGCGGCATGGCCGGATCCTTTCACCAGGGTGGCGAAGTGCTTGAACTGCGCGAGCGTGAACGCGCTGTCGGCATAATCAGCCGGCTCGCCGGCTTGCAGGAGCAGGCTGACGCGCCCGCGCCCGCGGTTGCGCGCGGTGCCGGCCCGGCGCACCCCCAGAGCGCAGGCGGCAAGTAGCGCCAGGTCGTCGGCTTCTGGTGCAGCGGTGAAATCAAGCCCGGCGAGCAGGCGCGTGTCGCGCAGCAGGACGCGCATCGCCCGGAGCGCGCCGATCTCCGGCGCGCCTCGCGTGGCGTCGAGGGCGGTCTGCCGGCGGATGGTTGTCAGCGAGTCCAGCACCTCTGCGGCAGTAATCGTCCCGGCGGCAACATCGCGGTGGAGCCGGTCGCGCAGCGCGGGCGGCAGCGTCGCCGCCTGCACGCGCAGCAGCGATGCCCGGCCGCCGCTGCCGTCGAAATCGGCGCCGCTCTCGCCGAGCAGCCGGGCGGCGGCCGGCTCAAGGCTCGCCAGCGCAGGATTGCCGCCACGCACAAGCGCATCGCGGATCTCATACCAGGACTCGCGGAGCAGCCCCTTCAGCGCCCGACCGCCAAGGAAGGGGCAGCCGGCGCTGTCGTGCTCGATCTCGACGTCGACGAGCCCGGCGACGCCCTCGCCACGCCCGAACGTTGTGTCGCTGTGCAGCAGAACACTTAAGAAGTAGCGCATACCCGCCCTCATTGCAGCTCGATGAAGAAGTCAAGGGCCTCGATCGCGTCGAAATAGCCGCAGCGCCCGCCGGCCCAGCCCGTTTCAACGAGGTTCCTGGCCGCACCGGCATCCGCCACAGTGGCCAGCTTCGGCAGTTCCTGATCCTGCCGGAAGCGTGTCCGCCACCGCTTAATCGCGTCCTCACCCTTCCGCAGCTCCTCGCGCAGCGCAGCCAGCTTGCTCGTCGGCCAGGAGCGCTCGTTGCTGAACTCCTTAACAAGCCCCGACAGGTTCTCCCAGCGGCGCCAGCCGAAGCCGTTGGGGATGTCAGCCAGGGTCACCGGCCGCATGGTCAGGTCGCCTGGCTGGGCGCGGTAGCCACGCTCGCGGAGCACATCCAGGCTACCGCTGATCCCGGTGGTGGCGAACTGCCAGTCGAGGGCCGGCTGGTCGCCGTGCTCGCGGGCCTGCGCCTTGGCGCTTGCGCAGAGCTCTGTGCTTAGCCTGTAGGCGCGGGCGAAGGGGTAGTGCGACTTGACCACCGCCACCCCCGCGCAGGCGTGGGCCGGGCCGCCGGGCAGGCCGGCCGCGGCCCGCTCGAACTCTTTGAGGTAGCGAACCGCCATCCCGAGGCCAAGCCGCCCGTCGCAGACGAACGTCACATCGTCACCGCCGAAGATCAGTGGGCGCAGCGGGAGCGGCGTTTCACCGCGCCCGGGCCGCAGTTCGTGGATCAGCCGACCGAGCGGATCGTCGTGTGTGGGATCAGCTTCCTTGAGCGTCGCGAGCATGGCCCGTACCGTGGCCCTGAAGGCCTCGCCGCCAGCCTGCTCCACCGCGTGTGAAAGCGCGCGCAGCGCGTCGAGACAGGCGCGATTGTCGGCGGCGGTCGAAAATGAGTTGACCACGCCGCTGAAGCGCCGGCCCAGGCTGTTGCCGTCGGCGTGGACCACGGCGATGTAGCTCTCCTCGCCGCGAGAGCGCCCGAGCTCGTCGAGATCACGAGGGATGCGCCACTCGTCGGAGATCGCCAGCGTCTCCCGCAGCGCTCGCTCCGAGGCCTGGATGGTTGTGAAGTCGACCCTGGCCCGCGCCGTGGCACTCAGCGGCTGAACGTCGGACTTGCCACTGCGCGAGCGCGGCGCATAGTCGAAGCGCTCAACGGCCGGCAGGCCGGTCGAGGTACACTCGCGCGTCACGCCGAGGCCGCCGAGCGGATTTGAAGCGGGCGCGCGCCGCTTGGCCGTGTCGAGCTCCTGGAAGAGCTGCGCGTACACACCGTTCGAGCCGCCGATCGCCTCGGTCGCCGGGTCAAACACCCTGTGCGCGACGACAATCTCGAGGCCAGGCGCGCACGCCAACAGGGTGCGGCTCAGCTGCGAGGCGATCTGCCGGGCTGCCGCGAGAGCCGCGTCCTTATTGCTCCCGCGCACCTGCAGCACCACATTGCCGCCGCCGCTGTACACAACTTCGGCCTGGAGCGCCGGGTCGCTGTCGAGCGTGGCGTCGCCAATCGCAGCGTTCGCAAAGTTATGCGGCTGCGGGAGCGCCGCCTCGATCCAGTCGGTTGTGACGCGCCCGACAAGGTACGAGGCGCCGATGTTGTCGCGCAGGCGGTTGGATCCGAAGATGTAGCCCTGAATGCCGCTCACGTCGATGACCGTGAGCGCACGAGCCTCAGATGCTGTTGTCATTGCTGCTCCCGTGCAGAGGTGCGAACCCACTCGGCCAGTCGGTCCCCGATATGCAGCATATCGTCGCGGCTAAAAATCTTCAGGCGCTGGGCATTCACCAGGCCATCGACCTCGCGGGTCAGCTCTGCAGGCTTCGGGTAGAAGGCGATCAGGCCCACCCGCGCCTCGGCGCCGCCGAGCTGCTCGGCGCGCGCGTAGACCTCAAGCAGCTTGGATTTACAGAGGCCTTTAGCTTGTTCAGTGGTGCAGGAGATCCCGAACAGCTGGTAGCCGCGCACCAGGGCCACGTCAATCTCAAAGTCATCGCCAGTGGGTCCGATGCCGGCCCCAGCGAGGGCATCGCCGCGGGCAGCTTCGGGTTGCGCCAGCCACGACCCGAGCACATAGTCCTCAAGCCACTGGCCTTCGAACCACTTGCCGATGCGATCGGCTTTTTCGGCTGCGTTGCTGAAGATGCCCGGCACACCAGCGCCATAATGCGTCTGAGCTGCGTCAAAAACAGCGCCCCAGGTCTGAAACAGCCCCGCGTGCAGGTCGGTCTGCAACGCATCGTTTACGGATTGCGGCGCATGAAACGGCTCTTTCAGCAGCGTCTTTAGCTTCTTCCACTGCAGCGCGCAGCCGCCCTTACCGTAGGCCCAGTACTGGAGATCCGGGACGGCTTTGCGATCCTCGTCGCTCGCGCCCGGCCACCCCCATGGCTTGAAGAAGGTCTCCGCGAGCCAGCGCTGATACGCTTGGGTTGCCGACTCATCCTGGTGCAGTACGGCGATTGCCGCGGCGGTGCGGGGCAGAAGTGGTTCGCGCCGCAGTTGTTGCCCTGAGCGCCCGTGGAGGGCCAGCATGGTCTCGAACTTCAAGGCGACGCGCCGGTTCACATCGAACGGCGCACTCTGCGGCGCCGCGCCCCGGGGCCAGTGCTCAAGCCGGAGCTGGAGGCGCCGCGCATCGAGGTAGCAGCCATACAGCTCCTGGCCGGCTACGCACGCCTCGCGCGCGGCGGCATAGGCGTGGGTAGCCATCGCCTTGGTTCCGCCCGTGTAGTTCATCAACACGAGCCCGGTTGCGAAGCCGCGCACCCGCTCGGCGACCTTCGTCGCCACGTCGCGCGCGTCCGACTCGTCAACTTCGAGCGTCTCCAGGGCTGCGAACGGCACGCGCGCCGCTGTGTGAACCGCACGGGCCTGCGCATCAAGCTCCTTGCCCTCCCCAAGGCGACCGTCGAGCACGCGTTGCAGCGCGTCTTTGGCCGCTTGAGTGCCCTTCAGGTCTCCTCGGTCTGGCGAATAGACCAGAATGAGCGTCGTTTGCTTGCCTGAGAGCAGCTTCGCCACGACATAGTTCGGTAATGGGTTATCGCCGACCAGCAAGAAGAGGAGGTTGGCCTTGTTGTCGGCCCGGGTGCGCAGTGTATCAAGATCCATGTGGCCTCCCAAGAGAGCTTGCAGCTGTCGGTTCGATTGTCGCACCTGCGGAGCCGATCAGGCATCAGTCCTGGACCGATCTCGACGCGCACGGGCGCCGAGACGGCGCTCGTAGAGGCCGGGCACCGCCACAAACCCGATCAGCCAGAGCAGCCCGAGGGCGGCAAAGATAAGTCCGAGCCAGCCGACTATCACCGGCCAGGGGGACATCGCCCACGCCGAGCCGTAGACCTGGGCGATCAGCCCCGGCACCGCGAGGAGCAGGCCGGCGATAGTGATGAAGGTCAACAGTGTATTGGTGCGACGCTGCGCCCATGCCTCATAGTACTCCTGGAGCTGGCGCACCTCGTCGCTGATGGTGAGGTAGAGCGGACTGACGCCGAGGCCGTGCTGGAAACGCTCGTAGATACGGGCGCCCTGGGCCTTCAAGGTCACTTCGGCATACCAGTAATGATTACGAAACATCGCGAAGTCCCGCGAGAGCGCGCGGGCATCAACCAGGTTATCGTGCAAGGAGGTGCGCCTGCGCTGAAGCTCGCCGGCCAGCAGGCTGAGCCGAAGCTTCTGGTACAGCGTCAGCAGATAGAGCTGGAAATAGTCTGCTTCAACATTGTGAGCCAGCACATAGCGATTAAAGTCGTCGCTGCGGTGGGCGAGAAAGCAGACCCGATCAGGGAGAGCCAGGGCTTCCCAGCTGGCCCAGAGCGCGATACCGTGATCGGCCAGCGTCGAGCGTAACCCTTCGGGATGCGGCTCGTATGGTATGCCCGGTGTTGCTCGACGCCCGCTGGCAAGCTCGTAGAGGAGTTGCTGTTGCGGGGTAGCGAACGGCGGGTTGACCGGATAGGCCGCGGGCAGATCGAGACAGACGAAGCTGTAGAGCCGAAAACTCTCGCCGTAGACCTGGCCGTCGCTGGTGAGTGAGTAGCGCGGCACCGGCTCGCCGGCACGCAGACGCGCGGCGTACGCGGCGGGTGTGTGTACGACGAGGCGAGGGCTTGCCGCAGTAAGCCCCTGAAGCAGGTAGTCCACCAGATCGCGCCCCGTCAGCTCCGTCGCATCGGCGCGGAGGCGCCAGACCGGCAACGGTCGCCCGACCGTCGGTGAAAACACCGGCCGCGCGAGTTCGAGCAGGGTAAGCTGCTGTTCGATCGTCGCCGGGGTGTCGGCGAGCCGGATCTTGAGCACGAGAAAGCCGACCCGTTGCGGGAAGAGGTACAGATCGATCCAGCACACGGTGGCTGCGACGCTTGAGTGTTGCGGCTGACCGTTGGCGCCGCTCCGCGTGAGCGTGATCTGCAGATCGCACAGTGGTGCAAGCTCGGCTGGATCAAGCGTAAGATGGAGCACCCCGTCTGACGCCACACGCGCAGCAAGCGAGGCGGCACTCCGGCTCGTCAACTCGTCAAGCTGGCTCTGCTGGCGGACGAGCTCGGCAGCGCGGAGGGAACTGGTCTCGGGAAAGAGCAACTCGCGAACGTACGGAAGAAAAAAGTACGTATCGTCGAGGGCCCGGATCATCCTGGCCGGTTCAAGGCGGCTCCACCACGGGCGCCACCGCGTGGCCAGGGCACGCAGTCGCTCGACCCGGCTCGTCTCGGCAAGGTCGTGGGTGAATGGGTAGACAAGGAGCGTGTAATCGTCAGTAAGATCCGTGCTCACGCCGCATGGTCACTTTCGTCGGCTACAGGGCGTCAAACGCAGCGCACCGTTTCCAAACACGCACGCTTTGCCGAGGTGGGTCTGGGTACCGATCAGCAGCAGCGCGCGCAAATGATCGGGCACACCCCGGAGCACGGCACTGCCAATCAGTCCGCCATACTCCATGGCGTGGGTAGCGCCCCCGTGACGTGAGGGACGGGAGCGATCCTCCCAGCGCTGGCCCTCCGGCTCAACCTTGACGGAGCGGGCCTGTGCGATCAGCGCTTCGTAATCCACCTCCCAGGCGCCATCGTCGTGAAACGTAGCGAGGGCAGTGATCCGCCAGCAGAGCGCCTGCACAATCGCGGGGAGATCGAAGCTGTCCAGCAGGCGGCCCTGGTGTTTGAGGCGGAGCGGTGTGACGAAGCTCAGGCGCAGATCGGGCGGAAGGGCTGCCGCCTGAGCGGCGACGATCGCACCATCAATGATGGGCCATCCCGTGTCACGGGTAAAGGCCCGTCCGTCCTGAAAGATGACCGGGCCGGTGACACCCCAGGGCTCAAGGGCCTCGACGCGTTCGAGCCGTGTGCGGGCATTGTCACGGCCCAGGCCGCCACGGGCAAAGCGCTCGAAGGCGAGGATGAAGAACGGCAGCCACTGGATGCTCCGGCCGATCAGGACAAGCTCGAGATCCAGGGTGCTGCCGGCCGGATAGTACGTGCGCGGGTCAACGAGAGGCGTGATCACGAAAGGTCGCGGAATGTCCCGCAGGTCGTGGAGCGGATACTGCCCGGGGGGGCGCGGAGTCTCAAAAATCCAGCGGTAGGGACAGATCGCCTCGACCCGACACTGGTCGGAACGTCGCCAGCAAGGCTGCGGGCACGATGACTCCTGGAAGGCGTAGCCAAAGCCGCCACGCAGCAGTGGTCCCTTCAGGGCTGGTAAAGCCGCGTCTTCGAGCAGACGCAGCGTGAGGCGGCAGCGAAAAAGGGCTGGTGGTTCAGCAAGCATGCTTGAAGCGATTTGTCAGGCAGAGTAAATATACTGTGAAATTGGCCGTTGATTATAGCCTAAACGTTGTCCGCTAGCCACTTCGCCTATTCTACTTCGCCGAACTGTGGCTTCTCCAGGCGTACTCCCCTTTAGGAGCGGACAGAACATATGGGTGCCGACGGACGTTATGGCGTTGGGATGCGCTGGTTGGTCCTCACCCCCGGCCCCGCTCCAGCGAAGCTGGAGCGAGGAGACTAGAGCCGTGCACGGGGGCGTTCCAGTGCGGTACAAGCCACATTGGCTCGGATGTTCTGTCCGCTCCTAAACGGCATCCAGCTCAGGGGCGGCTTTTGTGTTGCTTTACACTATAGCAAAATCAGATTGTTTTTGGTGCATGGAAATGGTTGCGAAAGACTGACATTCTGTTAGGTACCCCTGCCGCGCCATGGCAGCCTCAGCCCAACGCCAGGCCCACGCGCGCCCGCGTCGGCCGGTCGCGGTCGATGAGGCGCGTCGCCCTCCCGCGGGCGCCGCCCCGCCCATCCGCGGTCGCCGGCACGCCCCATCGCCCCCGACCGCCACGGGGGCGTTACCCGCTGGGGGACGTTGCCCCCCCGGGCGATGGCGTAGAGACGGCCCGGCGGGCCGTCTCTACGGCGGCCCCGGGGACGCCGCCCCCGCCCCACGACCGCACGGCGGCCACGGGGAAACGGGCGCGACCACGCCGCGACCCGCCACCGCCCCACGACCGCACGGCGGCCACGGGGGAACCGGCCCGGCCCCGGGTCGCCGGGGCGCCCCCACGACAGGCCGTGACGACGCCACGGACATCGCGCCGCGGGCCAATGACGCCCCGCAGGGCGATGATGCGCCGCGGGGCGATGATGCGCCGCGGGGCGATGGCGTAGACGGCCCGGCGGGCCGTCTCTACGGCGGCCCCGGGGACGCCGCACAACCGCCCGGGGAAACGGACCCGGCCCCGGGGAAACGGTTGCGACCACGCCGCGAACCGCCACGGGGTGCCGCCTTGTTTGCAACGTGTTCCGATGTGGTATGATACTAAAAAGTCGTAGCGAACCCCACCCCCCAAGCAAAAATCTGCAACCCAACATCCAAAATCCCAACGATCCGCTGGACTGGCGGCGGCTGCTGCGCTACCTGCGGCCCTACCGCGGGCATATGGCCCTGGCGATCGCCATGCTCGCCGGATCGAGCGCCATCGGCCTGACCTTTCCACTCGTCATCGTCCGCCTGCTCGACGCCGTGCTCCAGCAGCAGAACCTGGCGCTGCTCAATGGCCTGGCTCTGGCCCTGCTGGGCATGTTCCTGCTACAGGCCCTGCTGACCTTCGGCCAGGGCTACACGCTGAACGTCATCGGCGAGCGGATCGTGCTCGACCTGCGCGTCGCGCTCTACCGCCACCTGCAGGCGCTCTCGCTCGACTTCTTCGCCAGCCGGCGCACCGGCGAGATCCTCTCGCGCCTCTCCAGCGATGTAACCCAGGTGCGCGCCGTGCTGACCAACAACATCACCCAGCTCCTCTCCAGCCTGATCGCCCTGGTCGGCTCGGTCATCATCGTCTTTCTGCTCAACCCGCGCCTGGTCGGCTTTGTGCTCGTCCTGGCCCTCGGCGTCGTCGTGGTGGCCGCCAGCTTCGGGCGCATGCTCCAGCGGCTCAGCACGCGCGCCCAGGACGAGCTGGCCAGCGCGACGGTGGCGGTCGAGGAGGGGTTGCAGGGCATCCGCGTGGTCAAGAGCTTCGCCCGCGAGGATTACGAGGTTGCGCGCTACGAGGCGGCGATGCAGCGCACCCTCGGCGCGAGCCTGCGCCTGGCGCTGCTGCGCTCGGCCTTCGGCGGGCTGATGGCCTTCCTTGGCTTCAGCGGCATCGCAGCCATCCTCTGGTTCAGCGGGCGCGAGGTGCTCGCCGGGCGCCTGGCCTTCTCGACGATCAGCGGCTTCCTGATCTACGCCATAAGCATCGGCGCCGCGCTGGGCCAGCTCTCGGGCCTGTACGGCCAGTTCCGCGAGGCCCTGGGGGCCGTGCGGCGCGTCTTCGAGATCCTCGACACCCGCCCGACGGTGACCGATGCCCCCGACGCGCGCGACCTGCCCGTCGTCGCCGGGGCGATCAGCTTTGAGAACGTCTCGTTCGCCTACGAGCCGGGGCGCGAGGTGCTGCGCCAGGTCACGCTGGCGGTGCGCCCCGGCGAGATCGTCGCCCTGGTCGGGCCGAGCGGCGCCGGCAAGAGCACGCTCTTCAACCTCATCCCCCGCTTCTACGACCCGACCAGCGGCACGGTGGCGATCGACGGGGTGGACGTGCGCGCGGTGACCCAGCGCAGCCTGCGCGCCCAGATCGGCCTGGTGCCGCAGGAGACCATGCTCTTCGGCGGCACGATCCGCGAGAACATCGCCTACGGGCGGCTCGACGCCGACGAGGCGGCCATCATCGCGGCGGCCCGGGCGGCCAACGCCCACGAGTTCATCATGGCCACCCCCCACGGCTATGATACGATCGTGGGTGAGCGGGGCATCAAGCTCAGCGGCGGCCAGCGCCAGCGCATCGCCATCGCCCGCGCTATGCTGAAGGACCCGCGCATCCTTCTGCTCGACGAAGCCACCAGCTCGCTCGACAGCGAATCCGAGGCCCTGGTGCAGGAGGCGCTCGAACGGCTGATGCGCGGACGCACCGCGGTGATCATCGCCCACCGGCTCAGCACGGTGGCCATCGCCCACCGCATCGTCGTGCTCGACCGCGGACGCATCATCGAGCAGGGCAGCCACGCCGAGCTGCTGGCGCGCCAGGGCATGTACGCGCGGCTCTACGCCCTCCAGTTCCGCGAGCTTGACAACGGCAACGAACAGCGCGGAGAGGAGGCAAGTGTGGAGCGTGTGTGACCGTGTGATACCATTCTGGATTGCGGATTGCCACGCTGGGCAGCACAACCCCTGAAACCGCGTCGGGCCATGCGGTACATCAACGGTAATTGGTATGACCCGTTGAACCCCGGGGAGGTCGCCATGATCACCATTCTGCACGACATCTCGCTGCCGGTGGGCACAGACATGCCGGTGTACGCGGGCGACCCGCCGATCAGCCTGGAGCCGCAGCTCACCCTCGCCGCCGACGGGGTGAACGTCACCACCATTCGTCACGCCAGCACCCACTTCGGCACCCATGTGGACGTGCCACGGCACGTGCTCGCCGGCGGCGCCAGCCTCGACGAGGTGCCGCTGGAGCGCTTTTGTGGCCGGGCGCGAGTGATCCACATCCGCGACCGCCAGGCGATCACCGCGGAGGAGCTGGCCGGCTACACCATTGACCCCGGCGACCTGGTGCTCTTCCACACCCGCAACAGCGAGGAGCGCCTGCTGGAGCGCCCGGCGTTTGTTAAAGATTATGTCTATCTGACGCCCGCAGCCGCCAGCGAGCTGGTGCGGCGCCAGGCGGGCCTGGTCGGCATTGACTACCTGTCGGTGGACCCGCCCGACGACCGGGCGCTGCCTGCCCATCACATCCTGCTCGGCGCGGGCGTGCTGATCCTGGAGGGAGCGGCACTGGCCGGCGTCGCGCCGGGGACATACCAGCTCATCTGCCTGCCGCTACGCATCCGCGGCGGCGACGGCGCGCCGGCGCGCGCCGTGCTGGCCCGGATGTAGGGTGGCAGGGGCCTCCCCACCTTCGTGCCTTCGTGGTCAATACTGAGCTCAGAGGAGGAACGGTCCAATGGAGCGCTACCAGATCGGCCTCGCCACCCTCGAGCTTGTGCGGGGCGACATTGTAACGCAGGACGTAGACGCCATCGTCAACGCGGCCAACGAAGGGCTGGCCGAGGGCGGCGGGGTCTGCGGGGCGATCTTCCGCGCCGCCGGCAGCCAGGAGCTTGCGGCCGCCTGTCGACCGCTGGCCCCCTGTCCAACCGGCGAAGCGCGCATCACCCCCGGCTTCCGGCTACGAGCGCGCCACATCATCCACGCCGTCGGCCCGGTCTACCGCCGCGACGACCCGGACGGCTCGGCGCGCCTGCTGGCCTCCGCCTACAGCAGCAGCCTGGCCCTGGCCACCCAGCACGGGCTGACCAGCGTCGCCTTCCCGAGCATCAGCACCGGCATCTTCGGCTACCCGGTGGAAGAAGCCGCCCGCGTGGCCCTCACCGCCGTGCGCAACGCCCTCGCGGCGGGCGGCAGCGTCACCCTGGCGCGCTTCGTGCTCTGGGACGAGGGCAGCCTCACCGCCTACCGCGACGCCGCGCGGGCGCTCGGCCTCGCGCCCGCGTAGGGGGCGAGGGCCTCAACGAAGCCCGCCTCTACGCTAAGGCGCCACCCCGGGTGCGCGGGCGTCCCGCCCGCAATGGCCTGGATGCAGGCAAGATGGCTGCGCACCCGAAGCCATACCACGCGGCAGCGAACTCGATGGCGTTCCGCAGACCTCTCTGGCGGCTCGCGCCCGGTCAGGCCGCACCAGGCGCCAGCGCGGCGCGCCTGAGACCAATCACCGCTGATGATCCGCATTGCCTGACGCGGTTTCAGGCGTTGTGCTGCCCAACGGGGCACTCCACGATCCAGAATCCAAAACCCAGCATGGTATAAGACCACGCGCCGGCAGCCGCGCGCGGGCAAGTAGCGCGCGCCGGGCCGGATCTATCCGACAAGGAGTTGGAGGTGGAACAACGAGAGATGGTGGCGCTCATCCGGAGCGCCGTGCCGGAGCCGGGCGGTGTGTGGGCCGACCTGGGCGCCGGGACGGGCAATTTCACCTGGGCCCTGGCTGAGCTGCTGGGGCCAGCGGCGACGATCTACGCCCTCGACCGCGACGCCCGGGCGATTGTCGCCCAGCAGGCGCGCCTGCGCAGCGACCCGCCAGCGGCGCGCATCCTGCCACGCCAGGCCGATGTGCTGCGCCCGCTTGAGTTGCCGCTGCTCGATGGGATCATCTGCGCGAATCTACTGCACTTCGTGCGCGACCAGGTCGGGCTGCTGCGCCGGCTGCACGGACACCTCCGGCCCGGCGGGCGGATGCTCGTGGTGGAGTACGAGCAGGCTCTGCCCATCCCCTGGGTGCCGCACCCGCTGCCATTCACCCGTTTCGCGGCCCTGGCGCACGAAGCGGGCTTCGAGGCCCCGGCTCAGGTAGGCACCCGCCGCTCGCCCTCGTCGGGGCGGGTGATGTACGCCGCCGTTGCCCGGCGCCGTCCAGCGCCAGAATGAACATAACTATTCCTGGGAGGGCTACGCCCTCCCAAACCCTCCCCGCAGGGAGGGGTGCGGTTCGACAGGCTCACCGCAGGTGGGGAAACCCGGTTTCCCCGTATGTTCATCAGGTATCGGAGGTGGATAATCGTATATTCACCGGTCACGTCCAACTCGTCTGCGGCCAATACGTCGCCAACTCCCGTAGGTACTCCTGCATACTCAGCTCATCCATAAACGGCGCCTGCAAGCGGAGGATCTCACCACTTGGCCGGCGGAAGAGCATATCGCCACGCCCCAGCAGGTTCTCCGCCCCTATCACATCGAGCACGACCCGCGAGTTGACATTCGAGGCAACCCGAAAGGCGATGCGCGCGTCCAGGTTCGCCTTCAGGGTCGAGGTGACGATATCCGCGCTGGGGCGCTGGGTGGCCAGCACCAGGTGAATACCCACCGACCGCGCCGCTGCCGCCAGGATCATCAGATCCTGTTCAAAGGTTTCACGCCCCTTCTTGTCCATGATCGATACCAGCAGCGCGTACTCGTCGATCAGCGCAACGATCGGCGGCAGCGCTTCGTCCGGGAAGCGTTCGTTGAAGACCTTGACCTTCATGCTGCGATTTGCAATCAGGTTCTGGCGCCGCGGCATTTCCTTCCGTACAAGCTCCAGCAAAGCGTCGCGTGCCTCGTTGGGCGCGATGAGCACCTTGCCGCCCCGCAAGAAGGGCAGGTGGTTGAAGAAGGTGAAATCGGTGCGCTTCGGATCGACGATCAGCAACTCCAGTTTGCCCGGCTGATACTGTCTCATCAGGCTGAGCAGCAGACTGCGGAGGAAGACAGATTTACCCGAGTTTGTGGCGCCAGCCACCAGCAAGTGCGGAAACTCCGAAAGATCCTCGGTCACCAATGTGCCGTCCGGCGTGACACCAACAATAATCGGTAGCTCTGCTGGACCAGGAGGGCTCAACCGATCGAGCAGCGGGCGCAGCTCGATAGTCGTCGGTCGCTCGCGTGGTATGTCTATGCCCACAAAGTTTGTGCGTAGCACGTTGTCGATAAGCGGCGTGCTGGGCAAGGCCAGGTCACGCGCCAGGTCCTCGGCGACGCTCTGGATCTTTTTGAGTGATTCGTTTGGGCGCAGGCGCAGCTTGAAGCGAACGATGCTCGGGCCCACGTCGGCCTGAGTTGGATCAATCCGGAAGATCTGAAGACCGCGCTGTTGCAGCGCCCGCTCGAGCTCTCGGGCCTTTTGCTCGATCCAGACTTGCTCTGAGCTCGGCTCAGGTTGCGCTTGTCGATCTAAGACTGGTTGCACCGGACGAGCCACTGGCTCGGGCACTGCCGGGGGTATGAGAGCAGGAACTGGCTCTGGAACAGGGATCGGCACAACGACCGCAGCGTGATCTGTAGGTTCAGATGGCGCTCGCTCAGGCCTCGGCAAGTCTGGTGTCGACTCCCAGAGTTCGGGAGCGTATGCGCGCTCGCCACCAGCCTCAATCAGTTCGCGGAGCGCCCGGCACAGCTCGCTGCGCCCGTAGTGATGAGCGCAGAGCCTGAGATTTGGAAGCTCCTCTAAGAGCCGCTGAAACTCGTGCTCAGTCGGCCCAGGCGTCTCGGCCACCTGGCCGT
>Ga0116210_1000731_pt1 | contig 29777 bp, 21 predicted proteins | sample TshhotsprinmetaG_FD_94483 | JGI IMG/M metagenome (GOLD analysis project Ga0116210, IMG submission 94483) | Hot spring microbial communities from South Africa to study Microbial Dark Matter (Phase II) - Tshipise hot spring metaG | ecosystem: Environmental > Aquatic > Thermal springs > Hot... | reverse complement strand
TTTTTTTCTTTCTTTATAGCAATACCAAATAAAAAGTATAGAAAGAAAGAAAATTAAAAATATAATATAATAATCTATAACATATAAATATTTTACAAAAATATTTGAGAAATAATTTTCAAGAGTAGTTATACTTGTTTTCCATTCCGGTAATAGTTCCTCTGATATTCCTACACTATCATTTCCAAAAATACGGATTACAATATCTCTAAATCTCGCTCTCACATGTGCTGGATTTACTGTATTGTATATAAATGGAGATAATTTTAAGAACCAAAATGTCCAAATAGAAGTAGAACCTATGCACTGTACAGACCATAAAAAAGTTTTCTTTTCGAATTTATTATTTAGTATTAAAACTATAATTTGAATAATCGGGAAAAGAGAATAGACCGCATGAAACCAAGGTATAACTAAGTTTGATACTGTTCCTAAAATGTACCAAAACTCCTTTTTGCAGTCTGAATATATGTATTGAAACAAAGCATATAAGGATAATATTGATAAAAATTGCAAAAAGGCATAGCACCTTAACTCTTGATGAAACCAAATGCTAAAAGGTGACAAACAAAATAAAAGAGAGGCTAAAAAAGCGGATTTGCGCCCCCCAATATCTTTTGCGAAAAGATACACAGTTGTAATTGTCATTAAGCCAAATGTAATAGGCAAAAGTCTCCATAACCACTCATAATCATCAAAAATATTCAACCAATAATACAGTATTATTGCAGAGAGAGGAGATATACCAAGGTCTGGAGCATTTATATAAAATATCGAAATAAAGTCTGTTAGATTACAAACCTTAAAATTTCCAATAACGACATATTCATCAAAAGTAACTGACTGGTCACTTATTTTGTATACTCTAACAAAAAATGCAGTGATTAATATTATTACTAATAATAAACAGTCTAATTTACTAAATTTATATTTTTGGGAATCTTCCTTTATATCTTTATTCATGCATTACATAATTCTTTTAACTTGCTTTTATATTTCAGGGGTAAAAGTCATTACATCCACTTACAAAATTATTCTAATGTTGTGTCTTTATTAGTGTGGAAATGCCCAAATATATGGAACAAGCGAATATCCAAGAAATTGGGTAAAGACTTAACAAAGTTTTTTATAGAATAGCGATTAAAACGAAGTAAAATCCAGAGGAAAATAATCGGTTGAGCTATAGTTATACACATCAATTTACTTAATTTGATTATAGCCTTTGTATATAAACCCTCTGGTTTTTTTTGGTATATTTTTAATAAGTAATTAACAAAAAATTTGGGGTAGATAGCTGCAAATTGTTTTAATAGGTTTAAGGGTGTATTGGCTGTTGTTAAAAAATCTTTTTCTGTATCATCATGTAAGTATTCTGGCTTTTCCTTTTCAACTTTCTCGCGTAATTCAGTACCTTCATACAAAGTCAACGAATACAAGAGGAAAAAATATGGCTTCGGTAATTCCGTCAACATTTTTACAGTGTTGATTTCATCTTCCTCCGTTTCATATGGATTATCACATATAACATCGTAATACGGAACTATTGGATATTTATGTATTATTTCTCCAATTTTCTTATATCTGCCTGATAAAAAAGAACGCTTATATATATCTTTACAAATCTGTTCACTCCCAGTCTGTAAACCTATATGAAGTGAGGCAAGTCCTGCATCAACCGCTACCTTAATTTTTTCTTCGTTAACAAAATTTGGTGAACCCAGTGCAATAAATGGTTTCGCAACTTTTTGTTTATATAGGTAAAAGAATCTTTCCAATGTTTCCATCTTTTGCGCAAAAAAATTATCATCCAGTATCGAAACAAATAATAATGGTAGTTCTTCTGACACTCCTGCTGATATCTCGTCTACCATCCGTTCTGGTGAAGTCCATCGTATTCGCCACTTTTCATATAATTTTGGGAAAACAGAATTAACACAATAAGTACAATTGTAGACGCATCCTCTTGAGCTAACAATTCGATATATACCCCCATTGAAAGCACTATGTTTAGTGTATAGTTTCTTTGTAAGCAAATGTACTTTATCTTTATACAAAATAAATGCATTGGGTGTTAATCTCGGAACATAAGGTAATGAGTCTAAATCTTCTATTAATGGATTCAACGGATTTCTAATCAGTTCTTTACCATCTAACCACGCCATGTTATTAACTGTTTTTAGAGATTTTCCATCGTTTATAGCTCGGCAAACATCCAAAATAGATTTTTCTCCTTCACCAATGCACAAATAATCAGCATATTGTGCACACCTTAAAGGTGCAGATGTGGGGTGTATTCCCCCCCATATAATTGGGAAGGATGTGAATTTATTTTTCAGAAATAATGTTACATCCTTCGCACTACGAAATTCAGAAGCAGTTAAACTAATCCCAACCCATTCTGGTGATAACTCACGAACAAAACCTTCTAATGCTTCCAGCATTTTATTATTTTCAATATTAAATCTCGTCAAATATAAAAGTACCGACTCATGCCCATTAAGCAAAAGAATTTTATGAAGTAACTTTAGTCCCAATATATTTAAATTTTTCTGAACCGATATTAAAAGAACTTTCATAGATTTATTCTTTTCCAATAATAAATTAAATGACTTCTATTTGAAATTTATTCCTAATACAACACAGAAAACAAAAAAACAACATCAATTATATAAGTTCTTTACATATTATAGTATTTAAAAATATGATCTATACAATACTCTAATTAAATATTCCCAACTATTTTGCCGATGTTTATGTTCTTCTTATTCCTTTTAGTAATCTATATTTTTAATTTTTAAGTATTTAATATACTACTCATAACATACCTCCTTCTGCCTTGCTTTTAGGTAATCTATATTTTAAGGATAGTTAATATAGTTTTATTTAATATGTGATATCCATTTTCTTCTATTTTCTTGAGATGAAGTATATCTGCTTTTTCCCAAAACTCTCTTGTAGAAATTATATTATTCCATAAATCTTCATACATTTTTTTGAAAACAATACTTCCGTTAAAAACCTTTTCTATCTTTTCCTGAGCCTCATCCCTTTCATTTTTAGAATATAAAATCAATCCTTTCAAAAAAAGTGCGTGATAAAATTTGGGAGAACATCCACATATATAATCACATACTTTTTCAGCTATATCTATCTCATCATTTTGAACTAAAGAATTTATAACTAAAATATAATTGTAAGAATAAAAGGGTGGCCAGATTGAAAAATATTTTTGTACAATCTCCTCTCTTCTTTGATTCTCTTTTTCATCTTCTGTTTTCATTTTTAATATTTTTATAACATTATTATAGTCAATAGATCCAAAGGGTGGAACATTAATTTTTACATTTTTAAACTTTTTGTGAAAGTCCCTTTCAATCTTTAAAACATACAAATTAAATTTTCCTGGAAAATGCCTGATATTCACTTTGAGTCCAAATGGAGACAAGTTTTTTACCAAAACATATGTTGGGTCTGTCTTATAAATCCAAGTAAGTAATGTCGTTTCCATTAAGACCCATAATGAATTGTTTTCCATATTATCAATATCTTTTGAAAACATTTCCGTAGCGTTATCCGCTACAGATTGCAAAGAAAATATTGGCTTTAAAATATAATCCTCCCTTTTCTTATATGCTTTCCATGTTTCAAATACATTCGCACCTAATTGCAAGTCAAGAACCATATCACCCTCTTTTACATTTTCATCTAAATAAGCAACAGCATTTTTGTAATCGGGTCTTCTATTGAATTGGATAAAACCTATACTTTGAAGCAAGAATAGAAAGAAAGTAATAATAATAAGGGATACTCGGAGTACATTATTCTTCTGTTCAAATATAGAATAAGCAATTACTATATACAAAAATGCAAAGTAATAATAGAAATATAGAGGTAGAAAAAAGGGTTTCCCTGTAGCTATTCTTAATAATAAAAATGGAAGAAAAGAAATAATTAAAGAATATAGTAAATAATATTGTTTTGTTTCTTTTCCAATTTCTTCTCGGAATAAATAATTTTTTATGGAAATGAAAGTGAAAAATACAACATGAAAAATAATTAAAAATAATAACAGATAATCTATAATTACCCATCTAATTATCAAATACAACCAAACACTATTCTTTACAATTTCATATGTATTTGTTTTCCAATAAGGTAGTAATTCATTGGAAATCCCTGCACAATCTATTCCGAACAAACTCGCTATAATAAATCTGATATTTAATTGTTCCATTTCAGTAAGAGTAAGGTTATATACAGGCGGATTTACCCAAAATATCCAAAACATATAAGAAGATACTGCTATTAGATTTAATACAGTCCAAAAAATAATATCTTGAAACCTTTTTCTTCTTCTAAAACATACCAACAACGGGAATTGAATAAATGGAACTATTAAATATAAAGCATGAAACCATGGAAGCATTAAATTTAAAAATATTCCTATCCATAACCATCCTTTTTTTTCACTATTATATAAGTATTTTAAAAAAACAAACCACGACAACAATGAAAAAAAAAGTAAAAAAGAATAACTTTTGACTTCTTGTTGAATATAAATATTGAAAGGTGATACAGCCATTAATAAACTTGCAAAAAAACCTACTTGCCAATTTTTTATCTCTCTCCCCAAATAATAAATTATTACTACCGACAAACATCCAAAAGTTATGGGTAAAAGTCTCCAAATCCATATAGCATCGGGGAGCAAACGAATCCAGAAATAGTATAAAATTAACCCTGCTGGGGAAATGCCATATTCAGGTACATTTATAAACAGTAATTTAATATTTGTCAACAAATCACATATTTTTATATTGGCGATATGAATGTATTCTTCGTGCCAGAGGGACTGTTCTGTAATTTTGTACAAGCGAAGAAGTAGTGCAATCAGGAATAAAAAAGATATTAGAAAAACATCTCGATATTTTGACCAAAAATCCCTCAATGTAAAAACACTTTTCTATTCATTTTCTTTTCCATAAGAAAACCCAAAAATGTTCTATTATCCCTTTGATTGAATTTGTGCAAGGATTTTTGCCAGTCTTCTTTCAGATTGGATAGATGCTCGGACTGTATGATAATTAATTTTCCAGGCATGTGCCATATAATCCCATAGCAAATTATTATTCTCGTCAAATAATGGGAACCATTCCCCTACCGCATGATTGATAACATAATCCATAACAAAACGATGTACATTCTCATAAGCATCAAAATATCTCTCATCTCCAAATAGTAGATAGGCATCTAACATTGCAACCAATGTTTCCGCCTGTTGCCAAAATTCTTTATTCCTTTCGCGAGCAGGTCCGTCATTCGGGCCCTCACAATATACTCCACCTCTTTCCCAATCAATTCCATATTTTATGCAATGGTCAAACATTTTTTTCATCTTTTCTTTATAAGGGTCAACATCCTCCCCAAGAATGTTCATCGTATGGTTTAAAAGCCAACAAAATTCTACATTATGCCCGAAACTGGTATTATTCAAAGGCCTTCCTTCGGGTTCATCTACATCACGGTCTGAACCCCAAACATTCTTAAAAATAATGGCTCTTAATGGTGTCCAGTCAAAACCAAATTGAGCAATCCCCGTCCCAAATTCAGGATGTACCATGTGTTGAAAAATGAGTTTTATTACATTCAGCGTATCCTGTTTATGTTTTAGAGACCCTGTCGCTTCATATAAGTTTGTAAAGGCTTCCATTAAATGCATGTGTACATCAAACGATTTTCTATCCCCTCCATATACCCCCGGTTTCTTAGGTGTCCAATCATTTTCAAAAAACTCACCAAAACCTCCGTGTGCAATATCTACAGCCTGTGCTTTAATAGTTCTCCATGTTTCTTCAGCAAGTTCTAATGCCTCTTCATCTCCTGAGGCCATTGCATATTCACTCAATGAATATATTCCAAAAGATTGACCATACATAATCTTACTTTCATCAATAGGTGTCCCATCTTTTTCAGTAATCCAAATCCATCCTTTGTATTTGTTATCCCAAAAATGATTCTTCAAAAATTCTACTCCTTGTTGAGCTATTTTTAAATACTTTCCATTTCCTAAATTGGATCGGTGTGCCGAAGAGTATGTGTATATCATCCTTGTTTGGCATATTAGTGTTTTCTTCGTTTCATTTGTAGGTCTTCCTTCACGGTCAAGATATGTCAAAAAACCGCCATATTCTTCATCTATACCATGTGTCTCCCAGAAAGGAAGTAATTCATTAAACAAATGATTTTGCATTTCCTTTAATAATTTCTCAACACGCTCCTTAGTTATCATACCTATTTTTCCTTGTATTATTTATTTTTTATCTTTATACCATTTTTTATTTATTATAATATGGAAGTTTCAGTTAATTCATTTCAATAAATACACATATTTTTACCTTTGATTCAAACATTTTACTTGCAATATTTCATTTAAATTTGCTATTATATCCTTCCTATTTGTTTTGTTTTTTTCGGTGTTCCCGTAGCTCAATTGGATAGAGCGCTTGGCTACGGACCAAGAGGCTGGGGGTTCAACTCCCTCCGGGAACGCCATTTTTCTTTTTAAAATAATTTACATATAAATTCTTGACAATAGTGTAAAAATAGTATATAATTACCCTTTACACAATATCGTGTAAACTAAAGCACTAAATATGGTATTATATTTAATAAATATTTTTTTGGAGTAGTTTATGAATCATCAGAGAATCAAGTCTGAAATTCCTACCTGTTCTTTTTGTGGCAAAAAACACAATGAAGTATCAAAACTAATAGCAGGTCCTGATGTTAACATCTGTGATGAGTGTGTTCGTCTGTGCGCTGAAATAATCCGCGATGATCAAAACCGTAAAAAACATAGAAGAACTGTTAAAGTTCCAACTCCCCGAGAAATAAAAGAGTTCTTAGACCAGTATGTGATAGGACAGGAACAATCAAAGAGAATACTTTCTGTTGCTGTACACAATCATTACAAAAGAATTGCGTATGGTGGTGAAATTCAAGGTGTTGAAATACAAAAATCAAATGTTTTACTCATAGGACCCTCAGGAAGTGGAAAAACATTACTTGCAGAAACCTTAGCCAGAATGTTGGATGTTCCCTTTGCAATTGTTGATGCAACCACATTAACAGAGGCGGGATATGTTGGCGATGATGTAGAAAACATCATATTAAAACTATTACAAAATGCCGAATTTGATATTGCTCGTGCAGAAACCGGTATTGTTTATATTGATGAAATAGACAAAATAGCCCGCAAAAGTGATAGCCCTTCTATTACCCGTGATGTTTCCGGAGAAGGCGTTCAACAAGCCTTACTAAAAATTTTAGAAGGAACTATATCTAATGTCCCACCTCAAGGTGGTAGAAAACATCCACAACAAGAATGCATCCAAGTGGATACCCGTAATATTTTATTCATCTGTGGTGGAGCTTTTAATGGTCTTGAAAGAATTATACAGAAACGAGTTGGCAAAAATATTATTGGGTTTAAAGCAGATATTAAATCTAAAAAAGAGTATAGTATCGGTGAATTACTCGCTATGGTGAAACCAGAAGACTTGATTTCTTTTGGTATGATTCCCGAATTTGTAGGTAGAATTCCTATTGTAGCCACACTTCACGAATTAACTGTTTCTGATTTAAAGAGAATTCTTATAGAACCCAAAAACGCCATTACAAAGCAATATGAAAAACTATTCGAACTTGAAAATGTAAAACTCAGGTTTTCCGAAGACACTATAGAGGCTATTGCAGAATACGCTATTAAAAAAGAAACAGGGGCCAGAGGTCTTCGGAGTATTCTGGAAGAAGTAATGTTGGATATAATGTTTGAATTACCATCAAAAAAAGATATCCGAGAATGCATAATTACCCCGGGAGTAATTACAAAAATGGAAGAGCCTCTTTTTGTATATGAACAGGATATACGTTCTAAAACGGAGGCAAAAAATCGAACCGCTTCTGCATAATTCTTTTGTTATTTAAAATATTTCTTATTCCTTTTACACAATGCCAATTCATTTGTGTTATTCTGTTTAACCAATTTTCAATATTATTTTTCTGGATTAATATATATGGGCACTGCTAATAAAATAAAGGATAATTCTCGAACAAATTTATCTTCCAAAACAGAGATATTACCCGTCCTCCCATTAACAGATATTGTATTATTTCCTAAAAATACTGCTCCCATTTTAGTTTTTAAAGAGACATCCTTAAATGCAGTTCAGGAATCGATGCAAACCTCAAGAGCGATTTTTCTGGCATACCAAGATACTGCTAATAAAAATGAAGGACATTCCTACATAGAAACAGGGATTCTGGCTCAAATCCAACAAGCCCTTGTTCTGCCAGATAGTACAATAAAAATTCTCGTTGATACTTTAACCCGTGCAAAAATTATTAATTGGATACAAGAAAAACCTTTTCTTAAAGCAGAAATACAAACTTTTTTATTGAGATATCCTCATTCTAGTAAAAAAATAAAAACAACATTAAAACATTTAAAATCTATATTATTAAAAGAATTTGAAATTTATACTTCTGAAAATACTAAAATTCCTCCAGAAACTATTAAACTAATCCATCATTGTTCAAATTATGAGGAAATAGCAGATATTGTTTGTACTCATCTGAACATTCCCAACCATGAAAAACAGAGTTTACTTAAAATAACCCATTTAAAAAACCTTTTAACAACGGTTATAAAAATTCTTCGTCGTGAGAACTTGAATTTTGCTAAAGAAAAGAAAATGATGTCGCATCTAAAAAATTTTTTTGACGAAGATACAAAACCCTGGATTTTAGATGATTCAGAAGAATCTCCTTTAGATATACAAAGTATTCCAGATTTCCCCTCAGATATTGATGAGTTAAAACAACTTATAAAAAAATCCCATCTTCCCCTTCATGTTCTAGAAAAAGCCAACGCTGAAATAAAACACATGGAAAAAGTTCAGTCTTATAGTCCAGAGTACTCAACAATTATGGAATACATAGAATGGTTATGTAGTCTTCCCTGGAATAAGAGAACTAAGGACAGAATAGATCTAAACCGTGCTAAAAAAATTTTAGACCGAGACCATTATGGTTTAGATAAAGTTAAGGACCGCATATTAGATTTCCTTGCCGTTCGTGTACTGAGTAAAAATTTAACAAAAGGTCCCGTTTTATGTTTTGTAGGTCCACCTGGTGTCGGTAAAACTTCCTTGGGTAAATCAATCGCTTCTGCATTAAACCGTAAATTTATAAGGATGTCATTAGGTGGTATACGGGATGAAGCTGAAATTCGAGGACACATTCGCACTTATGTCGCTTCTATGCCCGGAAAAATTATTCAGAACATCAAAACAGTAAAAGTTAAGAATCCTGTATTTGTTTTTGATGAAGTTGATAAAATTGGGACAGATTTTCGTGGAGACCCAGCATCGGCTTTACTTGAAGTTTTAGACCCCGAACAGAATAAATATTTTACAGACCATTATTTAAATATAGAATTTGATTTATCTGAAGTATTCTTCATTGCTACAGCAAACAATGAATATGACATTCCTCCACCCTTGTTGGACCGTATGGAAATAATAAGAATTCCCGGTTATACCCCTACAGAAAAATATGAAATTGCACGAAAACACTTGATCCCGAGACAAATAAAATCGTCTGGACTAAAAAAGAAAGAAATTCTTTTCAAACCCAACGCTATTTCTTATCTAATCACCAAATACACAGAAGAAGCAGGTGTCCGTGAATTAGAACGACAGATTTCAAGAATTGTTCGTAAAGTAGCCCGTTGGTTTGTTACAAAAGAAAAAACCCCTCCCATAACCATCACTAAAGAAGAAATAGAAACTATATCAGGTATACCTATTTACTCAAGGGTTCAATTAACAAAAAATCTTTCAGAAGGGATGGCTGTAGGAATGGCATGGACTCCTTATGGAGGAACAATTCAAATTATTGAAACAAGTATCATGGAGGGAAAAGGGAATCTTCTTTGTACAGGACAATTAGGCTCAGTTATGACAGAATCTGCTCAAACTGCATTAACCTATATTCGGTCTAATTCAACCTTACTTGGTCTACCTCCTAATTTTTACAAGGATATGGATATACACATACATGCCCCTGAGGCTTCTATCCCTAAAGATGGTCCATCTGCAGGGATAACAATAGCCGTTTCTTTACTTTCTGCACTTCTAAAACGACCTATGCCAGAAGGCTTCGCCATGACAGGTGAGATAACACTTACAGGTAAAGTTTTACCTGTAGGAGGTATCCGAGAAAAATTGCTTTCTGCATATATGGCGGATATAAAGCACATTATTCTTCCAAAAGAAAACGAAAAGGATTTAAGAGAAATCTCATCAGAAATAAAAGAACAATTGTGTTTTCATTTTGTTAAGGAAATCAAGGAGGTTTTCGATATTGTATTTCCTATTAATAAAAAATAATAAACCTCTTTTCCCTCAACTAAATTGTACCTTTTGTTATCTCTTTTTATGTATATAAAATAAAAAATTGTTATAATTTATTATTCTTTTTACTTTCTTTCCGACATAATAACCCTTAGAGAAGGTCTTTTTTATATGTATAATGGAATGTATAATCACAATGAAATTGAGAAAAAATGGCAAAAGTATTGGCTTGAAAATAAAACATTCAAATCTGAAATTGACTATTCCAAACCGAAATATTATGTTTTAGATATGTTTCCCTACCCAAGTGGTGACGGACTTCATGTGGGACATCCAGAGGGTTATACTGCTACAGACATAATAGCAAGGTATAAAAGAATGAAAGAATTCAATGTATTACATCCTATGGGTTGGGATGCATTTGGTTTACCTGCAGAACGCCATGCGGTTCGTACAGGTGAACATCCAGCAGTAGTAACAAAAAAGAATTGTGATACCTTTCGCAGACAAATTCAATCTCTTGGGCTTTCTTATGATTGGGACCGTGAAATAAATACAACAGACCCTGAATACTATAAGTGGACTCAATGGATATTTACTGTCTTATTTGAAAGGGGTCTTGCATACGAAACAGAAGCCCCTGTAAATTGGTGTCCTGCATTAGGAACTGTTTTAGCCAATGAGGAAGTTAAAGACGGTAAATATGTTGAAACTGGAGACCCTGTAGAAAAAAGGATGATGAGGCAATGGATGTTAAAAATTACCGCTTATGCAGAAAGATTATTAGAAGACTTGAATGAACTGGATTGGCCACCAGGAATAATTGCCATGCAAAGAGAGTGGATTGGAAGAAGCGAAGGTGCTGATGTTGACTTCGCTATTGATGGAACCAACATGAAATTTACAGTATTTACTACAAGGCCTGACACACTTTTTGGTGCTACTTATTGCGTATTAGCACCTGAACACCCCTTTGTACTACAAATAACAAAATCAGAATGTATGGATGCGGTTAAGGAATATATTGAGCAGTCGACAAGAAAAAGTACTCAAGAACGCATGAAAGATGAAAAAGAAAAAACAGGTGTTTTTACAGGAGCCTATGCAATCAACCCTGTAAACAACACAAAAATACCCATATGGATAGCAGATTATGTATTGGCTGAATATGGTTATGGTGCAATTATGGCAGTTCCTGCTCATGATACACGAGATTATGATTTTGCAAAAAAATACAACCTCCCCATTATTGAGGTAGTATCGGGAGGAGATATTTCTAAAGAAGCCTATACGGGTGATGGGATACTTATTAATTCACCATTGATTAATGGACTTACTGTTCCCGAGGCTAAAAAGAAAATTACAAAATGGTTAGAAGAAAACAATCTTGGAAGAGCGACTGTAAACTACAAACTTCGCGATTGGCTTTTTTCTCGGCAAAGATATTGGGGCGAGCCATTCCCCATAATCCGTTTGTCAGATGGTACTGTTAAAGTGGTACCTCTCAAAGACCTACCTGTTTTATTACCCGAATTAGATAATTACAAACCTACCGAAACAGGTGAGCCACCTCTTGCCCGTGCTAAAGATTGGGTAAATACTGTTGACCCTGAAACAGGATTATATGCTACTCGTGAAACCAATACCATGCCCCAATGGGCAGGGTCTTGTTGGTATTTTTTAAGGTTTGTTGACCCGCAAAATGATAAAGAAGCATGGTCAAAAGAAGCAGAGCGATATTGGATGCCCGTAGACCTTTATATCGGAGGAGCGGAACATGCTGTCTTACATCTACTTTATTCAAGATTCTGGCATAAAGTTTTATACGACGCGGGTTATGTATCCACAAAAGAACCATTCAAAAAGCTATTTAATCAAGGAATGATTCTTGCCTATTCATATCAGGACAATAATGGGAAATATTACTACCCTTATCAGGTTGAGCAAAGAGATGGGAAATGGTTTGTAAAAAATATGGATATCCCTGTTGAAACAAAAATCGAAAAAATGAGTAAATCCCGTTATAATGTTGTCAATCCAGATGAGGTAATTGAAAAATACGGAGCCGACGCAATGCGGATGTATGAAATGTTCATGGGGCCTCTGGATAGGGATAAACCATGGACCGACGAAGGAATACAGGGTGTATATAGATTTCTTAAAAGAATATGGGCACTCTTTATTGATGATGAAAATGGAAATATCTCTTCTCGATTTGTAGATTCCGGAGGAAACCTTACAATAGAGAAAGAATTACATAAAACGATTAAATCTGTATCAGAAGATATCGAAGGGCTTCAATTTAATACTGCCATTGCTAAAATGATGGAGTTTATTAACTCTGCATATAAAACAGACAAAATTGATAAACATATAGGAGAAAAGTTCATTCTTATTTTGTCCCCTTTTGCTCCCCATATTGCTGAAGAAATATGGGAAAGATTGGGGCATAATCATACATTAGCCTATGAACCATGGCCTAAATATGATGAAAACTTAATAAAAGAAGACAAAATAGAGATACCTATTCAGGTAAATGGAAAATTAAGAGGTAAGATAACTATATCTATAAATTCAAGTGACAAAGAAATAATAGAGTATGCAAGAAAAGAAGAAAAAATAATTCCTTACTTAGAAGGAAAACAGGTTGTTAAGGAGATATATGTCCCGGGCAAATTAATAAATTTTGTAGTCAAAGGTTAACCTTCAAAAGCACCTATATGCCAGGTCCTATCAAAAATAAAATATGGTTTTCTTTAATCTTACTATCTATTTCTTTATGTTACAATTTATTTCTAATGGGACAATCATCTTTTCCAGCGGACTTTTATAATGTAAAAGAATATGGTGCGAAAGGTGATGGCAATACAGATGATACAGAAAGCATTCAAAAAACCTTAAATATTGCAGGTGAAAAAAAGGGGGGTATTGTATTCCTACCTGTAGGTTCATATTTAATAAAAGGGAATTTGACTGTACCCGAAAATATAACTCTTGAGGGTGTATGGCGAGCCCCATTCCGTGGAGAACCTGAAAAAGCAGGTAGCGTATTGCTTGTAGTATCTGGAAAAGGGGAGCCTGATGGAATTCCTTTTCTTCGTGTTAATACAAGTTCTACATTAAAAGGTTTTGCAATATTTTATCCTGAACAAACAAAAACAGACCCACCTATTCCCTATCCATGGACAATACAATGTGATGGCCCTGCTGATGATGTTTCCCTAATTGATTTAACTCTCATCAATCCATATAAAGCAATTGATTTCGGGACTTTTCCCGCAGGTAGACATAAAATTAAAAATATTCATGCCTACCCATTGTATCGCGGGTTATATATAAATCAATGTTACGATGTGGGGCGGATTGAAAATATTCATTTCTGGCCCTTTTGGGATTTAAATCCTAATAGTCCTCTCTGGAAATTTACACAAAGAGAAGGTATTGCTTTCATCATAGGTAAAACAGATGGCGAAATGGGATATAACCTTTTCAGTATTTTTTACTCTATTGGTATGCATTTTATTGCAGGCCCCATCTATGATGAGAATAGAAAAATTACAAAATATTTACCTGGAAGTGGAACTTATACGAACTGCTACATGGATATAACACCCTGTGCTATAAAAGTAGACCATGCTATGGAAAATGCCGGAATATCTTTTCTAAATTCATCTTTTATGTCCAAAGTAATAGTAAGTTCCTCAAACCGGGGACCCGTGAAATTTGTCGGTTGTGGATTCTGGGGAATAAAAGAGTTGGATTATCAGGCTTTCCTTGAAGGGCAAGGCAGTGTTACTTTCAATTCCTGTCATTTTAGTGGCTGGGATCGTATTTCCAAAGGTTTTCCATGTATTAATGCAAACAATCGTTTTCTCATAATATCCAATTGCGAGTTTATTTCAACATCTATTGAAAAACCTATTATAGAATTAGGTTCGCGAGTTCGTTCAGGCCTTATTACCTCCAATATAAGTCATGGGACTTTTGCCGTAACAAACAATACTTTAAAATCTTCCAATATCATAATCAGAGATAATCTGGAAACTCCTAAAACAAATTTTGTATTAGACTGGACTTTATTAGGTCCTTTTCCGAACCCACCTGTAAACATTGAGAGTAACCCAGAAGTAACTCGTGAAGGTTTTAATAAAGATTTTTTAGAAAAGTTAGGAGGAGAAAGAAAAGCGGAAATACCGTCAAATATCGATATAAAAAATCTTAAAACTACATATAACAACATAAAGAAAATTTGCCTCGGTTCAAAAAAGAGTTCCTTCACGAAAATCAAACTTCATGAACTATTCGGGATGAATCCGGGCATCGTATATGCTTTTACATATATTTACTCTAATGAAAAACAAAAAGCCCTATTTGAATTGGGGATGAACGACGGAGGTAAGGTTTTTCTCAACGGGAAAGAAGTTTATTCAAGATTTTCACATGAAGGAATGACATGTGAACCAGGAACAGACATTTTTACAACTGAGTTATTTAAGGGCTATAATACACTTCTTCTGAAAATCGAGAATTCAGGAGGGAAATGGGAATTCATGTTAGAAATATACCCTGATATAGAAGAAAATATTGTTTTCACAACACAAAAACAGACAAATAAAAACTAAAAAGATAAAAACAAACAAAAATGTTATTTAATTCTGTTCACTTTGCCATCTTTTTCCCTATTGTAACTTTACTTTATTTTCTTATACCCCATCGATTTCGTTGGTTATTACTTCTATTGGCCAGTTATTATTTTTACATGGCCTGGATACCAATTTATGTCCTGCTTTTAATTGTATCTACTGTTGTCGATTACATTAGTGGTCTCTTACTAGATAAATCATTTGAAGAATATAAAAGAAAAATAATATTACTTTTTAGTTTATCTGTAAACTTAGGAATTCTTTTCACTTTTAAATACTATAACTTTTTTATGGATAGTATTGAAAAACTACTTGTTTCCCTCAATATTCCAATAAACATACATTATTCATCATTATTATTACCTATTGGTATTTCTTTCTATACATTCCAGACTTTAGCATATACTATTGATGTATACCGTCGTAAAGTAAAACCTGAAAGGCATTTTGGTATTTTTGCATTATATGTATCTTTCTTCCCCCAATTAGTTGCAGGTCCTATTGAAAGAGCCGATACTCTTATTCCACAACTAAAACAATTTCATAATTTTGATATGAAGAGAGTTAGTGACGGTCTTAAATTAATGGCATGGGGTTTATTTAAAAAAGTTGTTGTTGCAGACCGTTTAGGAATGATGTCTGCTTATGTTTTTGCAAATCCTCAATCTCACAACGGGCCGGGTTTACTTTTTGCAATAATTTTTTCCAGTTGGCAAATATACTGCGATTTTTCAGGTTATTCTGACATAGCCGTAGGTTCTGCGAAAGTTTTTGGAATTAATCTGATACAAAATTTCGAACGACCTTATTTTTCTCGCTCTTTTCCCGAACTATGGAGAAGGTGGCATATTTCATTGATGAACTGGTTTCGCGATTATGTGTTTTATCCATTAGGAGGAAGTCGACACGGGATTCTGAATACATGCAGAAATTTAATTATCGTATTTACTCTAAGTGGGGTATGGCATGGTGCAAACTGGACTTATATTTTCTGGGGATTTTTAATGGGATTATGTATTGTTATTTCTCTTTTAACTCGTGATATCCGAAGTAGAATTGCTGAAATAATTGGTTTAACCCATTTTCCTAAAATCTATCAGGGAATCCAGATGCTAATAACTTATTCTATATTTTTATTTTTCGGTGTTCCCTTCCGTGCTGAAAAAATATGGGATGTTTTCTATATCTGGTCTCATTTATTGACGGGATGGTCAAACCCAACACACGGATTAGATTTTGATGATTTCGTTATCAGTCTGGGCATGCCTACAGAACAAGAGTTCCATGTAGCCATAGTATCTTTATTATTTTTGATAATCGTTGAGGTGTTTCAGGCATATAACATATCCCTACGTCAAAAACTCGAACAAAAAAACATGGTTTTGCGATGGGCTTGTTATTACATCTTTCTTTTCATAATTGCATTCTATGGAGTATGGAATAGTTCACCTTTCGTTTATTTCCAATTTTGAGGAATGTTTATGTATCGTATATTTCTAAAAATCATCCCTATTATTTTATTATTTCCATTTTTTTTATTTTTTATCTCAATCAATATCTTCATTGATCCATCAGGATTATTAAGAAAAAAGCAGGAACAGCAAATAGCCCAATGGCTCAATGAAGGTTACGGAGTCATTAATGCAATAAATGTAGACTATCGAAAAATTATAAAAGAACGCATTTCCTTGCTCAATACAAAACCCGATATCGTATTAATGGGTTCAAGCCGGGCTATGATTATTGACTCTTCTTTTTCTCCCAATCAAAAACTATTAAATTGTAGTCTCCCTTCTGCCAACCTCGAGGATATAGTTGCTAATTATCAATCTTTATATGAAATGAAGAAACTTCCAAAAAAACTTATTTTATGCCCTGATTTACATTATTTTAACTCATATGCTCAAAGCAACTTCCATCTTTTTCAAGAGTTCGAAAATGCTATGCAACGCATGAAAATAGTTCAAGATACTACCTTGACAGACATTGTTATTAAGTGGGTCGACCCAAGATATTTCCAGATTCTCTCGCCGGGTTATTTTCAGGAGTCCATTCGTTTTTTTCCTGCGTGGATTGCAGGCAAAATTCCCCGTCCTAAACCAATTGAACATTATGAAACTGAAGAAAAAGTTATCAGACCTGATGGTAGTATTATCTATGAGTCATCGCGAAGACAGAGAACACAGAAAGAAATTGAGTTAAAGGCCGAGCGTTATGCTTTCAAGCATCCCGAAGGATTGGTGAATTATAGGAATATAGACCCAATCCGAAAACAGATATTTGAAAGTTTTCTTAAAATGGTAAAAGAAGATGGTGTTGCGATCGAGATAATCCTTATACCCATCCATCCTCGTTCTTATGAAATCCTATCACAAAATAAAATTTACAAAATTATCATCGATGTTGAAAATTACATGAATAGTGTTTTTCTGTCTCTGGATATTCCTGTTTACGGGAGTTATGATGCCACAAGATGTAATTGTATTTCTACAGACTTCTATGATGCTGTTCATGCCAAACCCGAAGCAATAAAAAGATTTTATCTACCCTAAATTAGGACTATCTATTTCAAATATTTTCAAGGGTTTATTAATTATTGCTAATAATTCTTCGTGAATATGACCATTTGTAGCAATAATCCCGTTATTTTTTGAAAACAAATGAACAGGGGACCCATCTACCTGTGAAACCCTTCCTTTCGCCTCTTCTAAAAGTAGTTTTCCTGCCAAAAAGTCCCATGGTTGTAAAGAGGTATGAACATATGCATCAGCAATTCCCATAGCAACCTGTACCAATGAAAATATTGCAGACCCAATACAACGAATTTGTCCAACAGATATTATGGGATTTAAAAATAATGGTAGTCTTGTCTCTCTTGATGACTTCCTCCCAAAATCCAGGTGAACACAGGCCTCATTTAATTTTTTCTTTGATGATACTCCTATTTTATTTCCATTTTGCCACGCCCCTTTTCCTTTTTCGGCAATAAAGACATCTCCTGTCATAGGAATCAAAACCCCTGAACACATCACCTCCCCTTTATTGACAAAAGCAATAGCCACAGTAAAAGCGGGAAAATAACTACGCACAAAATTAGCAGTTCCATCAATAGGGTCTATAACCCATGCACGACCGTTATAATCTTCTTCATACTGCGAAAACCCTGCTTCCTCACCGATAATAATATCTTCCGGAAAAACTTTTTTTACCTTTTTCACAAAAGAATTCTGGACAAAAAGGTCTACTTCTGTAAGAAAATCCGTTGCATCTCTCTTTGTTGTGACTGTTATTTCTCCCTTCTTTTGATAACTACTAACTATATACGGAAGTATTTCAGTAAAAAATTCTTTTATAACTTCTATTTCTACTTCTTTCATAAAATACTCCTTTTCATCCTATTATAACTAAAAGGATCATCCCTTAGACTTGTTGATTATCATTATTGGTTAGAGACGGGTGAAAAAAAATATTTATAACTTCAAGTATTCTATTCAGGGATATAACCTTCGGGACATTTTGTGAGTATAGTCCAGGATGCTTTGTCAATCCATTCATATAGTTTTTCTATCGTTAAACTAAGAGTATACCAAACAGGTACAAACTCCAATGTTACTTGCCCATGAAGATTGTATTTATATTGTGAATAATCCCAGATATTTAACCCCATAACCTTGTGAAAGAGGATTCCTGATATATACTCAACGAGAAATATTACCCCTGTATACACAAAAGCCCTAAACGGAATATTAAACTATCAAAACATGACATAAATACTTCAAGAACTAACCCGAATAAAGCAAAGATACAAATCGGATTAAGGGTCTTTTGTATGAATACATAACAATTATTCTCTTTCTAAAAGTCTTATGTTATAGGAGTAAAATTGTTAAACAATTAGACTTGCGTTTCTACTACATACTACTTCTGGATCAGATAATTTGGCATAGTAGACTTTAATGTATTCAAAATAGTTTCATCTTTTATCAACTACAGGCAAATCAAATCCAAAAATACTTCCCTTCCCAAGTTGGCTTTTTACGAATACTTTTCCTCCATGACTTTCTACTACTTGCCGGACAATAAACAATCCTAATCCAGAACCTGTTGTATCAATGCCTTCTATTTTTTGTTGTTTCAAACGAACAAATTCACGAAATAATTTTGGTATATCTCCCGGTGATATACCAATACCATTATCTTCCACTTCAACCCGAGCATAAGAAGCTTGTTTGTATAATCTAATAATAATCTTTCCATTCCTGGGTGTATATTTGATGGCATTGGTTAGCAAATTCATTATTGCCTCTCGTAACAACCGTTGGATACCTATAACAATAATTTTTCTTTCGGGTAGTTCTACTTTTACTTCGTGGTTCTTACTTAATAGTAAGTCTTGATTTTCCTCAATAATTTTTTCGATAGTAGTATTGATATCAAATTCTTTTGCTTCTCTTAACAAATCTGCATTTTCCATTACCGAAAGATTTTCTAAGTCATGTAAAAAAGCAACCAATTCATCGATTCTCGTTAATGAACGTTGAACCCAGGATTTTTGAGTGTCGTTTAACTCACCTCCATAACCATAAAGTAAATTTTGAAGGTGCATAGATATTGCTGAAACAGGTGCTCTTAAATTATGTAAGGCTATCTGTAAAAATCCTTTCCTTTGGTCACATAATCTTTCTAAATCTTTATTAATCCGTACTATTTGACGTTGCCCTTCCCTTAAGAAATACATCAAATGTGTTGTAAGAGATGCAGTCAAAAAAAACAGGAGACCTTGAACCACCACAACAGTTATAGTATATGTTCCCGATGGAGGTTCTACAGAAGGAACAGCACCCACGGGAAATACTGTAGGGAACCATTGTTTCCAACTCCCTATCGCTAACAAAAAGAAAAGTGTATAACCGTATATCGTATAGATAAAAGCAATTAATGGGCTAAATAAGACACTTGCAATAATCACATGAAAAATAAAAAATGTTTGAAAAGGTGAGTACACCCCTCCTACTAACCATAAAGCAATCACTAAAAATATAAAATCCGTAGCAATAGATAAGTGTAGGACAAGCGAAAGCAGAAAACGATATGAAGTAGTTTTTTCTTTTGATTTTCTTACAGGAAAAACAATTACAAAATTTACTATATTTGCAATAAACAAAATAATTGCTAACAAGATTAATGCATGATGGTTTAATTGATAAATTCCCAAAATGTATTTTGCAAAAAGTGAACCTGCAATAATAAGGAAAGATACAAAAAATCTTATAATTGTTAAGTCATATAACTGATCTTCTAATCGCAGACTATGCAAAAAAACAGGAAAGGAACCTTCTTCATCTCTTAAAAAAAACCGAATTATTTTAGACAAAAGAGACTCTGAATATTTTCCACCTGCATCTGCCATTTTAAAGACATTCTTTTGAATATGTTTACCTAACAAATATTTTACAAAAAAAACGGAGCAACGCTCCGTTTTTTTATATAGGTTATCTTAATTTGTTACTACGCCACACCTAATTTCGCTTTGAGTGTTGATACTAAAACTTTCGGGTCCACAGGTTTTTGGAAAATTCCTGCTAAACCTAACTCACGAGCATCAATATTATATCGAACAGCATCACCTGCAGAACTTAACATATACATAGGGCCGGGGTACTTGTCTTCTTTCAGTTTTATAGCTACCTGACTCCCTGAATCTACATTTTCCATCATCAAATCTATAATAACGGCATCAGGTTGTATCCTCTGAACTGCTTTTAGTCCTTCTTCACCATTTGCGGCCTCTCCGACAACAAATCCTGCAGATTCCAGCATGACTCTTAAAGCAGAACGAATATCAGGGTCATCATCAATAATAAGAATAACTTTCTTTTGTTCCATGTTCCCTTCTCCTTTGTTGATTTAATATTTTATTTAGATATTGCCATGCAATTTCAAGATTTTTTTGAGATTTGTCTGTAATCCCTTCACCAATAGTAAAATCATAACCTTTAATCCCTAACATCCATGTTTCGGGAGCGGAACCAAAATACTCTTCACATATTGCCAAAATTGATTCTGCATTGATCGAATGTGTTGTAAAAGTTATGTTTTTTGAAGGAAATACTCTTGTTAAACAAAAAGGTTCTTCTCCTTCTCTTAATGCATCAACGAATATTACTTTATCATAATTCGTCAGTTCAGCACCCAATTCTATATTTAACTGATAGTCGGCATCTGCATATACATTCTTAAAGTTACTCTGTTGAACACGCTGAATAAATAAGGAACCCAGAGCATCATCATGACGCCCCGGATTTCCATATCCAAAAATTAATATTTTATCATTTTCTACTAAGTTCATTAACAACTTCACCTTTGTGATTTATTACTTGCACATGCAAAGGCATTTGACCTAACGCATGTGTTGCACAACTTAAACAGGGGTCGTAAGCACGTATACCCACTTCAATAGTATTCAACAACCCTTCTGTTATTTCCGATTTTCCTTGCAAATAGTCTTTTGCCAAAACATTTACGACCTGGTTCATCGGTTCATTATTATTGGTTGTAGATACTATTAAATTTGCAAGAACAATCTGGTCATTGTCATTTATTTCATAATGATGGAATAGAGTTCCGCGGGGTGCTTCAATCCATGCAACACCTCGTTTTTGTTTTGTTCCCTGTGTAATTAGATTTGTCCCCTGTAAATCAGAGTCATTCAATAAGTCTTTTATTTTTTCCGCAGAATGAAGCATCTCTATCATTCGTGTCCAGTGATATGCCATTGATGCATTAATCGGCTTACCACCAGATAAGGACATTAACTCCTGTCTTTCTTTTTCAGCTAAAGGAGTATCAATAAAATCACAATTGTTTATTCTTGCCAATGGTCCAACACGATACCATCCTTTTTCTTTACCCAACGAACGAATAAACGGGAATTTCATATAACTCCATGGACGGACTTCTTCCGCTATATAATCAAGATAATCCTCTGGTTTTACCATATCAAAAATTATCTCTCCATCGGCTGTTTTCGCCCGTAATAAGCCATCATATAGGTCAAGACAACCATCTTTTCGAACGATACTTAGATGGTTTGAATCAAAAGCCCCAAAATTCAAGAAAAATTCTAATTTTTCTTTAACTATTTTTTTACACAATTCTAAGGCTTCTATCGACCATTGTAAAATAGTATCAATATCCTTAAGAAAAATATCCCTTTCTTCTATCGTAAGATTTTTATTAATTCCACCAGGGATTGCTCCAGTTCCATGCACTTTCTTCCCTGCAGTGGCTTTTATAATCTCTTGCCCATATTTTCTCAATAAAACAGCTTTCTTTGCTGTTTCAGGGTCTGCCTTTATAACACCGATGACATTTCTTTGTTCGACAGGAGCATCAAAACCAAACAATAAATCAGGAGAACAAAGATGAAAGAAATGAAGAGCATGAGACTGTAAGGTCTGTCCGTAATGCATAAGTCTTCGCATTTTTTCTGCGGTAGGAGTCAAAGTTTTTGCTCCTACAATCATATCCGTAGTCTTTGCGGCACAGAGGTGATGACTTACAGGACAAATTCCACACAACCTTTGAACAATTGTTGGAGCCTCCCAATAGAATCGGCCCTGTACAAATCTTTCAAATCCTCTAAACTCTATGATGTGGAAACGGGTCTGTTGTACATTACCTTTCTCATCCAAAAGGATGGTAACTTTCCCGTGTCCCTCTACCCGTGTGACGGGATTTATTACAATTTTTCTTCCTGCTGTTTTTGTACTCATAGATACGGCCTCCTGATATTAGTCATATTTAATAAGTTCATAATCAAGGTTTAAGGGTTCACCTTTTAGCAAGGCAACCAAAGCATTCCAAATTGTATCTGCTGTGGGTGGACAACCCGGTAGGAAATAATCTATTTTGACCACTTCATGACATGGATATACCTTGTCTAACAATACCGGGATATCCGGGTCATTTGGGATAATACCCGTGTTTTCACTTTTTACGGTAGGACCATTAAGATAGGCCTCTTCAAGGCATTCCTTCAACGGCACTAAATTTCTCATAGAAGGAACTCCTCCTGTTAGAGCACAGGCTCCAATTGCAACCAGAATTTTGCAATGTTTCCTGAACTCCATAAGTATTTCAGCATTCTCATCGTTACTGATGCCCCCTTCGATAATCCCGATATCTACAGGTTTTGTAAAGTTTTTTATATCATTTATAGGCGATTTGTTGAATTCAACTAATTCAACAAGGTCTAAAATTCGCTCATCAATGTCCAAAATGGACATGTGGCATCCAAAACACCCTGTAAAATGGGCTGTTGCAACAACAGGTTTACTCATAACTCCATTCCTTTCCTGTTTTATGAATTAACTGTTTTTGTTTCTATTTCAGAACCTATCGGCTTTTTGTCATACGGTCTCTTTCCCACAGGTATTGTAAAACCTTGCCTCTTAACTACAAGGCATCCCGTAGGACATACAGACATCGATTTATCATCCTTTGTTAAATTGGTGTCTTTTAATCCATCATTTGAATTCACAGAGATTCGCATGCTAATGCCTCGATTTTCAAAACCAAATACATTCTTTTTATCCAGATAAATAGATGCTCTCACACAACGACCACACAGGACACAACGATTTCTATCTAAATATACATCAGGATGTGTGGCATCCAGTTCTTTTTGTGCATATAAATAGGGCATCTGTGGAGTTAAGAGAGCCAGTCGATATGCCAAAGCCTGTAATTCACACTTTCCTGCAACTTCACATGAAGGGCAAAAATGATTTCCTTCCACAAATAACATCTCAATAATATTTCTACGAAGAGAATGTAATTCTTCTGTATTATTTTCAACAACGATACCTTCTGCAACAGGATATGTACAGGCATTCACAGGTCTACCATTAACTTTAACTGTGCAAACTCTACAATGCCCACCTGGAGGAAGGTCCTTTAAATAGCAAAGTCTCGGTATATAGATACCTACATCATCAGCCGCCTGTAAGATTGTCTTATCCGGAGCAGATTTTACCTCCACCCCATCAATTGTAAAAGTAACTACATTCATACTCATTATTTTACTCCTTCTTTTATTCTTCCACTTGCTTCAATTCCAACTTTCATAGCCTTTTGTAAATCAAATGTCATTAATTTACCATCTTCCTCCTTAATTCGTTCTGCATATAAATCTGCAAAATCATAAATGGTTGTTAACACAGGATTTGCAGATGTCTGTCCCAAACCGCAACGACTCATTAATTTAATGGTTTGTGCAATTCTTCTTAGTTCTGCAAGACTTTGTGCGGTACCTTTACCATCTAATATCTGTCTCAATTTCTTTTCAAGTAATGTTGTTCCCGCCCTACAAGGAACACACCATCCGCATGACTCTTCTACAAAAAACTCCACAAACTGATACATATATTCTAATAAATCTCTATTCTTGCTAAATATCATTATGGAACCGCCCGTGGGAAGGTCTTCAAAAGAAATTCTCCTACCAAAGTCCTTTGGTGCTACGCATTTTCCTGAAGCCCCACCTACCTGTACTGCTTGGGTGTTTTTTGCCCCTACCAGTTCTAACAGATTCTCTATTGTTATTCCATATTCCACTTCATAAACACCTGGATGTTCACAATCACCCGATACACTCAACATTTTTGTCCCTGTAGAATCCTTTGTTCCAATCTTTGAGAACCACTCTCCACCCTTTTCTAAAATACGGGCTGCACAACAAAGTGTTTCTACATTGTTTACAGATGTCGGCTCATTCTTATATCCTTTCTGGACCGGGAAAGGAGGTCTGTCCCTTGGGGCACCTCGTTTTCCTTCTAATGACTCTATTAGTGCAGATTCTTCTCCACAAACATAAGCACCTGCACCTAATTGAATTCGTATATCAAAACTGAAATCTTCTCTACCACATATATGCTCACCCAGTAACCCTAAATGTCTTCTTTTCGCCAAAACTTTTTCAAGATTATCCAGCAAATAAGCATATTCCCCTCTCAGATACATAATGCCTTCTTTAGCACCAATTGCATATCCCGCGATTGTCATCCCTTCAAAAACAAGGTCGGGATACTCTGTCAGTATTACCCTGTCTTTAAAAGTACCCGGTTCTCCTTCATCTGCATTACAAATAAGGTAACGAACTGAAGATTTCTGTTTTCTACAAAAATCCCATTTCATTGCAGTCGGAAATCCTGCCCCCCCTCTACCACGAAGTCTTGATTTATTTATTTCTCCAATTACTTCTTCAGGCTTCATATTTAGTGCATTCCTAATTGCTTTTCCACTTTCCATAGGGGCACAAATAACCTCCCCTTCTTTTTTCAAATTTAACAGCACACGAGATTGTGGGAGGTCGGATACATTTTTACCGGACTTAATGTCATTAATAATCTGCGGTATATCTGTTGGTTTTAAGTTTGTTAAAGGAACATTATTAATTAATGCCCCGGGAGCTTGGTCGCTAAGTCCGATACATGAGGTATGTAACAAAGTAAAAAGGTTGTCTTTTGTAGTTTCACCAAAAGAAACACCTAATGCCTTTTCAAATGCTTTACTTACCTCATCTGCACCTTTCATCCTTTCAATAACTGCATTGCAAACCCTTATTACATTTTTTCCAAGAGTTTTTCTGGGAAAAAAAGAATAAAAACTTACCATATCCCGAACTTGTACCATAGGAATGTTCAGGACATCTGCTAAATCTGCGACTACTTCTTCTGAAATATAGCCTAATTCTTTAACAATATCTCGTGCTATATTCATTAGATAGCCACGGTCATTGCCATACTTATTGGCAATATTTTTGATTTGTTCTCGGTAATGGTGGGTCATAATGTCAATACTCCTACAATATTTTGACTTACTTATTAACTTACCGTTAAGTAAACACATGTAAAATTATATTATATTTATCATTATATTTCAATATATATCAAGAAATATTCAATTATTTTGTTAATATAGCGAAACTATGATTTTACATGCGTAAATTGAGCCCTTTCTAAATATAACTTTACTTTATTATTAGATAAGATAGTATTACTTTATACTTAGTTAGTAATACTATAAGCCTGTAAATATTAAATTTTTATATTTTATATTATCCTTAATACCGTAAACCTGCTCTCAGACGGGTATGATTTGCTATTCTAACTTTGATTTATTCCTATAAAATCATTTAAAATTATGAACTAATATTAAAGAGGAGATTTAATAATATGTTTAATTTCAAGGATATTTCACAATTTGGTGGTTTATTAAAAGAGGCGATGCAAGTAAAACAGAAAATGGATTTACTAAAAGAAGAATTATCCAAACAAATCGTTGAGGGTGAATCGGGGGGAGGAATGGTCAAAATAAAGATGAACGGTAAGTTTGAAGTTCTGAGTATCTCAATTTCAGATGAGGTATTTTCAGAAGGTATAGCAGATAAATCTTTATTGGAGGCACTAATACTTTCTGCCTTTAATATTGTATCTGAAAAGGTTCGTTCATTAGCAAAAGAAAAAATGAAAGAAATTGCAGGTGGTATAGAAATCCCAGGATTAATGGATTAGTGAAAATATTATTTTTTGGAACACCAGAAATTGCAGTACCATCTTTACAGAAGGTACATACAATTTTTTCTGTTGTTGGAGTTGTTTCACAGCCTGATAAACCGAGTGGAAGACATCTTCGAATCACTCCCCCTCCTATTAAAATTGAATCAGAAAAATTAGGAATTCCTGTATTTCAACCTGAAAAACTTAATGACACTACTTTTATACAAAAACTTAGAGAACTACAGCCTGATCTTGGAGTTGTTGTAGCATATGGTAGATTCTTAAAAGAAGAACTTTTATCATTACCCACATTAGGCTATACTATAAATTTGCATCCAAGCCTTCTACCCCGTTGGAGAGGACCCTCTCCTATTCAAACCGCTATTCTTGAAGGAGACACAGAAACGGGTGTAACAATAATGAAAATTTCAAAAGATATGGACGCAGGAGATATTTTACTACAGAAAACAACACAAATAGATATTGATGAAACAGCTGAGGAACTTACAAAAAGGTTGTCCCTGATAGGTGCTGATTTACTAATTGAAGCCATTCAACTAATTGCTAAAAATAAGGCTGTTTTTACACCACAAGACCATACAAAGGCTACTTATTGTCATCTTATAGAAAAAAAACACGGTATTATTCATTGGGACCTTCCAGCGTTAAATATACATAATTGCGTTCGTGGCTGTCTTCCCTGGCCTATTGCTTTCACAAAATTCAAAAATGAGATTATACGAATATATAAAACTGAATTAATTCCAGAAAGTAGTAATAAACAGGATTATAACCAGTTAAAATCTGGAACGGTGGTTAACATAGAAAAGGATAAGTGTATTGTTAAAACAGGTAAAGGTTTAATAGGAATAAAAGTACTTCAGTCACCAAATAGAAAACCGCTAACCTTCCGTGAATTTGTAAACGGTAGGCCTATAAATATAGGTGATACTTTTGAGGATGCTTTAGAAAATGGCTAAAGTAGATATAGTCCGAGCAGCAGTGATAAATACCTTATTACGATGGGAAACAGGCAAACTACCTATTGATGAGTGTATTTCACGAACACTTAAACGAAAAACATATAGTACGAGAGGACGCCGTTTTTTTGCATACCTTGTATATGGAATAATTCGAAATCTTGATTTACTTGATTACATTATTTCTCTATACTTTAAAAACTCCCTTGACGAACTTCCACGACCAATCCTTTATATTTTAAGATCTGCTGTATTTCAAATATATTTTTGTGATATTGTAACAATTCCTGCAGCAGTTCATACTTCTGTAGACCTTGCTCGCACATTTGGACACGCAGGGTTAGCCCGCATGACAAATGCGGTTCTACGCAAACTTCCCGAAAATTTTGAAGATATTCCCATTCCATCTAAAGAGAAAGACTTGTACGAATACTTATCTATTCGTTACTCTATCCCCAAATGGATTCTTCATGAGTTTACCCAAAGGTTTGGAAATATTGAACTTGAAGATTTTGCCCTTTCCGTTTCAGAAATTCCTTACCTTTCCATAAGAACTAATATGATGCTAACCTGCCCTGAAGAATTGGAGAAAAGACTTAAAAAGATTGGGATTGAAGCACAGCATTTAACTCCTGTTCCGGAAGAATTGTCTTTGAATTCTACATATTTATTAACTGATTGCCCATTAATGAGACAGGGTTTATATACAATCCAGGATCCTGCGTCAATGTTAAGCGTTTATGCATTAAATCCTCAGTCCGGGGATCTAATTTTAGATATATGTTCAGCTCCGGGGACAAAAACAACTCACATAGCGGAATTTACACGGAATAAGTCAACGATATATTCTGTAGAAATTCATCCGGGTAGGATTCGACGCATTCATGAAAATATTCAACGACTTAAATGCAAAGATATTTTTCCTGTTTGTTCAAGTGGGACAGATTTGCCTTTCCCAGACGAGACTTTTGACCGAATTTTATTAGATGCCCCATGTTCTGGATTAGGAACTTTAAGAAGGAATCCTGACATAAAATATAATATTAAACAGGAAGCCTTACCGCGACTATCCAAACTACAGAAATCTATTCTTACCGAAGCCTGTAGAGTATGTAAAAAAGGTGGAATTATTGTATATTCTGTATGTACTTTTACAAAGGATGAAACCTTAAATGTAGTTAATGAATTTATTGAAGAGAAAAAATTAATTCCTATAAATGGACCGGAGTTACTCAATCCGTGGAAAATACAAACAGGACAATATCAGACAATTCCCAAAAACCTCTGGGACGGATTCTTCTTGACGGTGTTTCAAAAGCCATAGTTAACACAGTTCTATTTTTTTTCAATCTTCTTCTGTGGTTAATTCAATGGTCTTTAGCACTACTCGTTTTCGTAGCCGTAATGGCATGTTCTGGTTACTACATCTATACACAGGCACTTAGTGGAGGTAAATATATTGTAGTTCCTAAAATTACAGATATTCCTGTCATGGAGGCATCTAAAAAACTCTTTGAAACAGGGCTTGAATTGGGTCCTTATATCCCTGTTACCCATGATACAATTCCCAAGTATTATGTTATCAGCCAAAAGCCGGAGGCGGGCAAAGTAGTTCGATTAGGGAGGAAAGTTTTCCCTGTAGTAAGTGCCGGCCCCCCAAGTGAAAAAGTTCCTGACTTAAGAGGAAAAACTCTCGAAGAAGCACAAAAAATTATTGAATATAATAGTAGATTTAAATTAGGAAATATCGCTCGTATTAATAGAGAAGAACCACCCGAAACAGTTATATCACAGGACCCACCGCCCGATACTGAGGCTAATCAGGGAACACTCATTAATCTGCTCATAAGTGCAGGAACCCAGACAGAAACAATAATAATGCCCAATATTATTGGGAAAAATATTCAGGAAGTTGAGACATTATTACAACCATATGATGTAAAATTAGTGCCAAATATTATTGATGTAATGGACGCTCCGAATAATATTATTTTGGAACAAGACCCACCTCCGGACACGCCCATTGTTCGTGGACAAATGGTAGTTTATACCATTAAATCTGCTGGAATCTCCCCATTACCTGATGCTCGCTATCAAACAGAAGTAACATATACCATGAATGATGATTGGGCTGTAAAAGATGTCCGTGTTGAACTTATTGACCGCCATGGAAACCGT
>Ga0116210_1000727_pt1 | contig 29868 bp, 26 predicted proteins | sample TshhotsprinmetaG_FD_94483 | JGI IMG/M metagenome (GOLD analysis project Ga0116210, IMG submission 94483) | Hot spring microbial communities from South Africa to study Microbial Dark Matter (Phase II) - Tshipise hot spring metaG | ecosystem: Environmental > Aquatic > Thermal springs > Hot... | reverse complement strand
TGGAAAACGGCTACGACATCCGCACCGTCCAGGAACTTTTGGGCCACAAAGACGTCAAAACAACTATGATCTATACGCACGTCTTGCAGCGCGGCGGCTTCGCCGTCCGCAGCCCGCTGGATTGACCAACTGGAGGTTGCAGCAGCAGCCTGTGCCATCGGCGGTTCGACCCATGGCTCTTACGCCAAACGCAGTACGCAGTACGCAACAGGCAGTACGTCCCATGCAACCCGTAACCGACCCGACCACGCTTGCCATCACCCCTGACCTCGCCATCCCGCTGGCCGAGCTGGACTTCCGCTTCAGCCGGAGCAGCGGGCCGGGCGGCCAGCACGTGCAGCGCGCCGACACCCGCGTGGAGCTGCTGTTCGATGTCGCCCGCTCCCCCTCCCTTACCGAGAACCAGCGCGAGCGTATCCGCGCGCGACTGGCCGGCTATCTCGACAACGACGGCGTGTTGCATCTCTTTTCGTCCGCTTCCCGCAGCCAGCTGGCTAACCGCGCCGACGTCATTGCCCGCTTTCAGGCGCTTCTCGCTCGCGCGGAGCTGCTGGAGATGTATTGGGGCCAGGTCCACTGGCTGCTGATCAAGGCGCACCTGTTACAGGTACAAGCTACCTACCTGCTGGCAGGTGATGAGGTGGTAGTGACCAAGGCCGGCCATGAGACATACGGCCTGGATCGCTTCTTTTCGTCGCTGTTGGGCAAACCTGTGCCGGGGTTGGCCTTTTTCGCCTTCGCCTTGATCAACGTCCAGCAACGCACCGCCCATCCGTTACGCATCGGGCAAGTGCTGCGGCCGGAAACGCCCGCCGAACCCGCACCAGCCCCGACCGCAGCGGTGGTCAAGCGGGGGCGCGGGCGCCCCAAGGGCAGCAAGAACCGCAATAAGAGCCTATCCGAATAACCCTGCTGCCCGAAAAGTGATCAAGGCACAAGCAAAATGCAAGAAAGCGGCGTAGTTTTCAGGCTTCTTCTCCCAGCGCACGAGGATGCGGCGAAAACGGTTCAGCCAACTGTGGGTCCGTTCCACCACCCAGCGTCGCGCGCGGAAGCCCGCTTCACGCTTGAGCGCCTGGGCCTCTTCGCCGCGGGCCCGAATATGGGCCGTGAAGCCGAACTCTGCCAAGAGCTCGCGCACCTCCTGGAAGTCGTAGCCTTTGTCCAAACACATGCCTTGCGGTTGCTCGTCGGTTGGCTCAGGGCGTTCCACGACCATGCTCTCGATGGTGGCACGCACCAGTTTCATGGCATTGCGATTGGCGCCAGTGACCACCAAGCCGATCGGCACGCCCTGGCCTTCCGTCAGCAGGCTCCGCTTGCCGCCAGCTTTGCCGCGATCAGTGGGATTAGGGCCGGTTTTTTCCCGCCCAACGGCGCTTTGGTTATGGCCCCGTCCATGCTCCACCAGTCCCAGTCGATGCCTTTCAACTCATCGAACTGCTCGACACCCGCTCGCCACAACTTCAGAAACACCCCAGCCTTCACCCATTCCTGGAACCGATCATGCGCCGTCGAGCCAGGACACAACTCGGTCTGATCCAAGGCCTTCCACTGGCAGCCAGTGCGCAGCACGTAAAAAATGGCATCGGCACACACCCGATCGGGCTTGCGCGGCCGGCCACCGCCAAAGCGATGGGTGTTCACATGTACCGGCAAGAGCGGCTGCAATACCGCCCACAACGCATCTGAGATGCGAAAGCCGGTTGTCGTCTTGTTATTCGGAGTCCGGGCACGAGCCCGCTTGGGTGTCTGTTCTTCGTTCATGCCCGCTATTATACCAGTTTTTCGGATAGGCTCTAAACCCGACGCCGACCGGCTCGATGGTCGTGGTAAGGCTGGAGCCGACCGTCCGCTTTATGGATCGCAGTGGGATGGGCACGAGCAAGGTCGCAGCAAGGTTATGGGGCGATACCTTGCCGGACCGCGATCCGGCGATGTTGGTGCGAGAATTGTATGCGGCGGAGAACGCCGGCCAAGCCGAGCCATCAGGCTCACAGGACATGATCGGGTTGATTTACCCCGGCGTCAACCGGCTGGATCATGATATTGCCCATGAGGGCAGTTACTTCCCGGTGCACATCGAATCGAACAACGACCCCAGAGTGGTACGCTGGCTAGAGCGCGTGATCTGGGTGATACCTGTTATGCAACGTCCGCCCGGCTACAGTCCCTTCGGTGTCAAAAATCTGGATCCCGCGTGGATTCAGCGCCTGGGACAGAGTGGAAAGGATTGCTACAAAGCGATCCTGGCGCAAGATACACGGGCGCTCGGCGCATCCATGATGGTTGCTCCATCAGGCCATGCCTCGTTCTGTGAATGTAGGGCCGCCGGCTATATCGTCCGGCAGCCCTGTGTGCTGGATCACCCGTTGCAGCCCTACACGTTGAAGCGGATGTTCAAGATATCCCCGTTTTGTACCACGTAGTCCTTGCCCTCCAGGCGCAACAGACCGCGTTGCCGCGCCGCGGGTAGGCTGCCGGCTGCGATCAGATCATCGTAGGCGATCACTTCGGCACGGATGAAGCCGCGCGCCAGGTCGCTGTGGATGACGCCGGCCGCCTCGACCGCGGTCGCGCCCACGGGGATCGTCCAGGCACGTACCTCGTCCTCGCCGACCGTGAAGAAGCTGTGGATGCCCAGCAGGTCATAGGAGAGGCGGATGACGCGATGCAGTCCCAACTCGGCGATCTGGTACTCGGCCAGGAATTCATCCACCTCTTCCGGCGGCAGCTGCGCCAGTTCCATCTCCAGCCGGCCTTGCAGGCAAGCGATGGAGGTGCGGCGGTGCTGATAATCGCTCAAGCCGTCCAGGGCGCAGTCGGCGCTCTGCTCGCCCACGTTGAGCACGATCAACTGCGGCTTGAGGGTGAGCAGACCGAAGTTGCGCAACGCTTTGAGCTCGGCCGGGGTAAGGTCGAGATCGCGCAGCGGCTGACCGGCGTCGAGCTGGCCGTGCAGCCGCCGCATCAGCGCCAGTTCGGCTTCGTGCGCGGCCCGCGCCTGGCGGTCGCCCCCCTTTTTCAGTTGCGCCTCCAGCCGTTCGATCCGGCGTTCGATAATGATCAGGTCGGAGAGCAGCAGTTCGGCATCCACGATCTCGATGTCGCGGCGGGGGTTGACGGAGCCTTCGACGTGCGGCACATCGGGATCCTCGAAGGCGCGCACCACATGCAACAACGCGTCGCTCTGGCTGATGGTGTTCAACAGGGGGCCGCTCAGCCCGCCTGCGCTGACTCCTTTGGCCAGGCCGGCGATGTCGGCGTAGGCGACTTTGGCGCGGGTTGTCTTGCGCGGCCGGAACATGGCCGATAGCCGGTCAACGCGCGGGTCGGGGACGTCCACGACCGCGGTGTGGACCTCGAAGTGGCCGATGCTGAACGCGCTGGTCTCGCGCTGGCCGCGCGTCAGCGCGTTGAAGACCGTCGTCTTGGTGCTGTTGGGCAGTCCGATAATGGCAATTTGCATCGGCGTTGCTCCACCCCGATCAGCCTGGTCGGATATCCAGCTCGGTGACGGCGAGCGCCAGCGCGCCGAGCAGCCCTACGTCGTCGCCGAGCGCGGCCGGCACGATGGAGAGCCCTTCCAGATAGCCCGGCATGGCCCTGGCGCGCACAACCTGCCACATGGGGTCGAAGAGGAGCGGCCCGGCCTTCGTCACGCTGCCGCCGAGCACCACCATGCGCGGATTGAAAAGGTGGAGCAGGTTCACAATGCCCAGCCCCAGATACTCGCCGGCCCGGCGGAACGCGTTCACGGCCAGCTTGTCGCCGGCCGCAGCCGCCTCGCCGATGATGCGCGCATCTATTTTTTCCAGGTCGCCGCCCGCCATCTTCATGATCTTGCTGGATTTGCCGGCCTTCAGACGGTCGATCACATCGCGGCTGATGGCCGGCCCGGCGGCTAATGCTTCCAGGCAGCCCCGATTGCCGCAGCCACACTTCGGGCCATCGGGCTTGATCACCGTATGGCCGGCCTCGGCGGCTAGCCCGCGCGCGCCCAGCAACATCTTGCCTCCCACCACGATGCCGCTGCCGATGCCGGTGCTGATCGTGAGGTAGACCATGTCCTTCACCCCACGCGCGGCCCCGTAGGTGACCTCGGCCAGGCCCGCCACGTTGGCGTCGTTGCCCAGGAAGGTCGGCTTGCCGAAATGCGCGCTGATCAGGTTGCGCAGCGGCACGTTCTTCCAGCCGGGCAGATTGGGCGCGGCCAGGATGATGCCGGATGCCGGATCGAGTGGGCCAGGCGCGCCGATCCCGATGCCGGCGACGGCGTCGGGGTTCGTTCCATCCAGCGCCTCGACGATGGCTTCCTTGATGCGCTGGAGCACGGCCTCGGGCCCATCATGGGCTTTGGTCAGCCGCGCTACCCGTTTGTACATCTGGCCATGAGGGTCGCATAGCGCGGCGCGAATCTGTGTGCCGCCCAGGTCCACCGCAACGATATAGGGATCCATCGGTTCTCCTTTTCCCGCGTGCCAGGCACCTGAGAGGGTGCCTGGCACGTTAACGGCGGTTTTTTTCCCCACGTGCCAGGCCCCTGAGAGGGTGCCTGGCACGTTAACGGCGGGTTTCTGGGCTAGTACGCCCCATATTTCTGTACCAGTTCCATGACGCGACAATATTGATCGAAAGAAACGTTGTTCGGCACCGAATGGTCGGAGTGATAGATGTAGCCGCCGCCAACCTTCGCCGCGGTGATCTTGGTCGCGATCTCTTGCTCCAGCACGTTCGGGTCCGGGTCGTTGAAGGTGCGGACGTCAATGCCGCCCATGAAGGCGAGGTCTTTGCCATACTGCTCCTTCAGCGCGACGACATCCATGCCCGCCTTCACCTCGAGCGGCTGCAAACAGTCCAGCCCTGCGTCTATCAGGTCGGGGATCAACATGCGCACGTCGCCGCAGGAATGGAGGAGCACTTTCATGCCATGCGCATGGAAAAAGTCGAACATGCGCTTGTCGGACGGCTTGATCAGCTTGCGATAGACGCGCGGAGAGAAGAACGGCCCGTTGCGGTAGCCCATGTCATTAAAAAGGAAGGCCGCGTCGAAGGTGTAGCCGGCCGCCATGATGATCTTCGCCATCTCGATCACCATGTCGGCCTGTGTCTCGATGATGTCCTGGATCCAGGCCGGGTCATCAATCAGCAGGGTCAACAGCTGATCGGAGCGGATGTAGGCCTGGCACAGGTCGTAGCCGGTGATCGCGTTGAAGGTAATGTACATCGCCTCGCTGCGCGCCCGCTCGTAGTTATTGCGCAGGGTGACCCAATCCACGCGCGTGTAGCTGGGCTGCAGGCGTCGTTTGGCGGCTTCCCAATCGTCGCGCGTCTTGATCCCGTAATCAATCAGTTCGGGTGTCGTCGAGTAATCCCGGTGGTTCTTGCGCACGCCGCCGTAGGGTGTGGTCTCGATGATGTATTCGGCATTGCGCTCCAGGACGCGCACGGGGTATTGAGGCGTCAGGTCGGCGCCGAAGCCGCGCAGGTGAAAGCCGAAATACTCTTCAGGCGGGATGCCATCGGGCAGGCCCTCGCGGCGCCAGCGGGTGACGGTGGCCGCCCAAATGCTGTCGGTGAACGGAATGTGATCGGCTTCTTTGTGGTCGAGGGCCAGCTGAACCCGCTCGCGTGGGGTAATGGTGGGGGTGGATGTCATGGTTTGCTCCGTTGATCAGGCATCTAGCTGTCCTGGCTGCAGGCCCAGGGGCAGGGCCGTGGGCCGCGTGCAACTGCTCTCGATTGCGATGTGGCGGCCAGCGACCGAAGCATCGAGGAACGACTGCATCAGGTCGAGCACATGGTAGGCCATGGCGTCGTTGGCGCGATGCGGCCGGCCTGTGGTGAGCGCGTGGGCCATGTCGGCGACGCCGATGCCGCGCATGTTCTCGGTGTAGCCGTGCGTCAGCGGGATCTCCGACCACTCCTGCGCGCCGGCGCGACGCACTCGCACCGGGCCGCCGAATGTGTTCGGGTCTGGCACGCTGAGCGAGCCCTCTGTGCCGTAGATCTCGATGCGCGGCAGGCTATGGCTCCACACGTCGAAGCTGGTGATGATCGTGCCGACCGCACCCGATGCGAAGTCCAGCACACCGGCCACATGAGTCGGCGTCTCCACTTTGATGCGCTGGCCGAAGTTCGGCTGGCTGGTGATCAGGCGTTCGGGGAAGGAGATTTGCGCGGAGGCGGTGACGCGCACAGCCGGCCCCAGCAGGCTGACGAGTGCGGTCAGATAGTACGGCCCCATGTCGAACATCGGGCCGGCGCCGGGCTTGTAGAAGAATTCGGGATTAGGGTGCCAGTGTTCCATGCCGTGGCCGAGCATGAACGCGACGGCCGCGACCGGCCGGCCGATCCAGCCGTCGTCGAGCAGCTTGCGGCAGGTCTGCAGGCCGCCACCCATGAAGGTGTCGGGCGCGCAGCCGACGAGCACGCCCTGGGCCTCGGCAGCTGCCAGGATGCGGCGGCCGTCTGTGCGCGTCGTGGCCAGCGGTTTTTCGCTGTGCACGTTCTTGCCGGCCACTATGGCCGCCAGGCTCACCTCTGCGTGAGCGGCCGGGACGGTGAGGTTGACGACGATGCGGATGTCGGGGTCGGCGAGCAGGGTCTCGACCGAGAGCGCCCTGAGGCCGTGTTCGGCGGCTTTGGCTTGGGCGCGGGCGGGCTCGATATCCGCGCAGGCGACGAGATCGAGGATCGGGAAGGCGCGGCAGCCTTTGACATAGGCATTGAAGATGTTGCCGCAGCCGATGATGCCGACCTGAACTTTGGATGCCATGGATCGACTCCTCTGTGGCAATGTCGGGTGATCCGCGCGCAACAACAGGGGCGCAGCAGATCACACAGCGCCCATCATAGCACAGATCGGCGAAAATGCCACTTGACAACTCGGACATTTCATGCTATAGTTTACGTTGTCGTCAGCGTTGTCAGCGCACAACTCGTTCCTCTGCAGGCTGTTTTTCGGGGCTGTTCGTTCTGTAATAAGCACCCATCATCGCAGGTCTGGAGCATCCGGGGGCATTCGTGCCAGCAAAGTTGCGTGATGTCGCTCAGAAGGCCGGCGTTTCGATCAAGACCGTCTCGCGTGTGGTCAATAACCAGGGAGAGATCTCGGAGGCGACGCGCCAACGTGTATTGGCTGCGATCGCCGACCTCCATTACCGTCCCAGCAAGGTCGCGCGTGCTTTGGTCACGCAGCGTTCAGACACTGTTGGCCTGGTATTGAGCGACATCACCAACCCCTTCTTTCCGGAAGTGGCGCGCGGGGTGCTGGATGTTGCCGAGTCATGTGGCTACAATGTGTTCCTCTGCAATTCGGACGGCAACCTGGAGCGGGAGACCCGCATTCTGGAGTCGCTGGTAGATCACGGCGTAGACGGCGTCATCATCTTTCCGACGTTCGAGCTAGAGCCGGTGTTGCGGCGGTTGGCCGGCCCTCATCTGCCCATCGTTGTGGTGAACCGGCAGTATGACCTGCCGGGGGTGAGCACGGTGATGATCCAGACGCGGCGTGGCGCGCAGCTGGCCGTGGAGCATCTGATCCGCCAGGGGCATACGGCGATCGCCATGTTGGCCGGTCAGAGCCATGAGGTGCCGCAACTCGAGCGTGTTCAGGGCTATCGCGACGTTCTTGCGGCCCATGGCCTGCCGATTCGCGAAGAGTGGATCATCGGCGGCGTGCCGGTTCGGAATCGCGGCCGGGAGTCGGCCCTGGCGTTGCTCTCTCGTTATCCGGAGATCACCGCCATCTTTGCTTACAACGATCTGCTGGCGTTGGGCGCCATCGAGGCATGTCAGGCATTGGGTCGCCGCGTGCCCGAAGATTGTGCCATCATCGGCTTCGACGACATTCCGCTGGCCGGCGCCGTCTGCCCGCCATTGACCACCGTCCATGTGCACAAGTACGAATTGGGGCGACTGGCCGTAGAGCGGCTGTTGCAGATGCTGGCTCAGCCCGATCAGACCTTTGTACCGATCTGGGCCGATGTCGAGTTGATCGTGCGCGCATCGGCATAACTCATGCGTCGAGGAATCTCCGCGCCATGACACTACCGATTCCCTCAGACAACGAGACGATCCTGGAGATCGTCAACCTCAAAACCTATTTCTTCATCGAAAGCGGCACCGTACGGGCAGTGGACGGCGTGGATCTCTCCCTGCGGCGCAAGCAGACGCTGGGCGTGGTCGGCGAAAGCGGGTGCGGCAAGAGCATCACGGCGATGTCGGTCATGCGTCTGATCCCGTCGCCGCCCGGCAAGATCATCGAGGGCAACATCTATTTCTATCCCCGGCAGCGGGCCGGCCAGGCGGTGGACATCGCGGCGTTGAATCCGCGCGGCGCGGAAATGCGCAACATCCGGGGTGGCGAGATCGCCATGGTGTTCCAGGAGCCGATGACCTCGCTCAACCCGCTCTTCACGGTGGGCGCGCAGATCGCCGAGGCCGTGCAGCTGCACCAGAAAGTCAGCCGCCGCGAGGCCATGGACCGGGCGCTGGAGATGCTGACCAAGGTGCAGATCAGCGCGCCCAAGCAGCGATTGCATGAATATCCTCATCAGATGAGCGGCGGCATGCGCCAGCGCGTGATGATCGCGCTCGCGCTGTCGTGCAATCCGTCCATCCTGATCGCCGACGAGCCGACGACGGCCCTCGATGTGACGGTGCAGGCGCAGATTCTCGACCTGATGCGCCAGTTGCAGGCCGATTTCGGCTCCTCCATCATCTTGATCACGCACAACCTGGGCGTCGTCTCGCAGATGGCGGATCACGTCGCGGTCATGTACCTGGGCAAAGTCGTCGAGTCGGCTCCGACGCGCGAGCTGTTCCATCACCCGTTGCACCCATACACAGTCGGATTGCTTAACTCGGTACCGGTATTGGGTCGCAAAGGTCGGCAGGGGCTGGAGCCGATCAAGGGGATGGTGCCCACGCCCACAGAAATATTGCCGGGCTGCGCGTTTGCCCCGCGTTGTCCGCGCGTGATGCCCGTGTGCACCGAGGAGCGACCGCCCCTGCGGAGCATCCAGCCGGGTCATCAGGCTGCGTGTTGGCTCTATCGTGAGCGCGGCCTGTAGTCGGAAAGGAGGTGACGGGCCAGGAGATCGTGAACGCCTTGAGTCGCACGAGACGCCCGACGTGTGGCTCTCTGCTGTTTCAACCCATTGCTGTTCAACCGGGTCGGTGACGGGTGAGCCGACCGTACTGACACAAGCAAAGGAGATGTAAGGATGAACGCCCACACGAAGTTCTGGAGATGGGCTGTGGTGCTGCTGGTGTGCGTGATGCTCGTGGGCTGCGCGACACCGACGCCCGCTCCCGCTCCGGCTCCGGCCAAGGTGGAGCCGACCAAAGCCCCTGAACCGACGAAAGCCCCGGCGCCGACCAAAGCGCCTGAGCCGACGAAAGCCCCTGAACCCACCAAAGCGCCTGCAGCGCCGGCGGCAGCGGTCGTCAAGCCTCCGATTCCATATCCCGATCCGCCCAAGCTGGAGATCGGCGGCGAGCCCGTCAAGCGCATGCCGATCAATCAGATCGTGACGTACAAGGCGTTGCCGAAATATCAGCAGGCGCCGTGGCTGGACAAACTGGTGGCCGAGGGTAAGTTGCCGCCGGTGGAACAGCGCCTGCCCAAAGAGCCGCAAGTCTACCTCAAGTCCGGCATGAAGGACGGTATTGGCGTCTACGGTGACCTGTGGCGCGGCTTCTCGGCCTGCCCCACGGCCGGCTACAACGATATGGCCGGCATCACCATGGGCTGGTTCGGCATCGAGTCCTATACCTCGCGCTACGGCGCGCTGGTGAAGACCGGCCCGCTCTACCGCGCCGATCAGGACATCGAGCCGTTCCCCAACATCGCCAAGAGCTGGGAATGGTCGGCCGACGGCAAGGTGCTGACGATGAAACTGATCGAAGGCGCCAAGTGGTCGGATGGCGAGCCGTTCACGGCCGATGACGTGATCTTCACGTGGGAGGCCTACATCGTGGATCCGAACGTCAACGCGCCGCGCAAGCTGGATGCCTGGACGTTCGGCGGCGTGCCCACCACGTTGGAGAAGGTGGACGATTACACGGTCAAGTGGACGTTTGGCGTCTCCAAGCCGATGAGCGTCTTCTACATGATGAACGAGGACACGTTCCATGTGATGCCGGCGCATCAGCTCAAGCCGCTGCATCCGAAGTGGAGCACCGCGACGCCGAAGCCGACCTACAAGGACTTCGAGAACGCGCTGCCGCCGGACAAGCTGCCGCTGGTCACCATGGGGCCGTGGGTCATCACCGAGTACAAGACCGACGAGCTGATGATCATGCGCCGCAACCCGTACTACTGGAAGGTGGACGAGGACGGCAATCAGCTGCCGTACATGGACGAAATCCAGTATCGCAAGGGGCCCAGCGGCATCGGCCGTGACCTGTGCACCATCGCCGGCGATTGCGACCACATGAACCTGGAGAACCCGAGCACCTTCGTCGAGGCGATGACCAAGGCCCAGGATCCCAATGCTAAATACACGGTCTCCTGGGGGCCCGAGACGTTGGGCTACGGCGTTGTCTTCAACTTCTCGCTGGATCAGGGCGTGAAGGATGATCGCGATCGCGCCGTGCGCGAGCTGTTCCGTGATCTGCGTTTCCGCAAGGCGCTGAGCTACGCCACCGATCGCGATGGCATTGCCCAGTCCATCATGAAGGGCCCGTTCCTCCGCGGTTGGGCGGGCGGCCTCTATCCGGGCGCGCCGGAGTTCGACAAGAACTCTGTGGTGTACTACCCCTATGATGTGCCGTCGGCCAAGGCGCTGCTGGCGGAGATCGGCCTGAAGGACACCAACAACGACGGCGTCCTGGAGTGGACGAGCGGGCCGATGGCCGGCAAGCCGGTCGTGCTGGAACTGCGTGCCTCGCAGGATGCGAAGGAGACGCAGAGCGTCGCCGAGGCGCTGGTGAACCAGTGGGGCGCGGTGGGCATCAAGATCAACATGAAGGTGACCGACAGCGCCACCTTTAACGAGCTCAACCAGTCCGGCAACTGGGACATGCAGGCATTCCGCGGCGGCCAGCCGTTTGCGCTGCCCTTCGTGAACCCGACCGCTCTGGCACCGCTCACCAAGGCTTTCACCATCCATCGCGAGGGCGACAAGCCGCGCGTCATGATGGACTTCGAGAAGCAGCTGGTGGATCTGGTGATACAGTACCGCGACACGTTCGATGCGGCCAAGCGCAAAGAACTGATGAGGCAGTACAACAAGATCTTCACCGAGAACGTCTACGAGTTGGGCGTCTTCGTCGGCCGCTACGGCCTGGGCCTGACCAAGCGCTCCAAGAACGTCCCGGACGGCACCCCGGTCTTCATGTACACCTGGGTGGAGGATGCCATCCTGCTGGATGCCCTCTGGACGCCGAAGGAGCAGCAACTGAAGCAGAACCGGCCGGAGACCATTCCGGTCTACACCAAGTAGACCGCGCGCACGCGATCACGTGCCGGGCACGCTGCCAGATGCCCGGCACGTCCGTGGCGACCACGTGCAGGACAGGGGAGACGGCATGCTGAACTACATTCTTCGCCGGCTGATTATCGCGGTCTTCCTGCTGATCGGCATCGGCGCCGTTTCGTTCATTGTCATCAAGCTACCTCCGGGCGATTTCGCCAGCCGCTATCGGCAGTACCTGATCGACCGCGGCACGCCCCAGGAGGAGGCGGATCGCGCCGCGCAAATCGTGCGCGAACGCTATGACCTGGACAAACCGGTGGCGGTGCAATTCTTCCTCTGGGTCAAGGGAATCGTCACCGAGGGCAAATTCGGCTACTCCTTTGCCTATCGCAAGGATGTGGGCGAGCTGGTGGCCGAGCGGATGCCGAAGACATTATTGCTGGCGGTTTTGTGCCATTTGATCTCGACCGTGGTCGGCGTGGGGCTTGGGATCTTTGTGGCGCCCAGGAAGTACGGTTTTTGGGATAACTTCTGGGCCGTTCTGGCGTTTATCTTCACCTCTGTGCCGCGCTTTTCGATCGCGATCATCTTGCTTTACGTTCTGGTGATCAAATTCCATCAACCGAGCCTCTCTTCTTTCTTTTCGCCGCAATATGTGATAGCCCCCTGGAGCCTGGAACGCGTCATTGATATGCTGCGCCATATCTGGCCGGTCCTGCTCATCGCCGGGCTGGGCGGCGTGGCCCGCAATCTGCGCGTGATGCGCGGCAATCTGCTGGATGTGTTGGGCGCCCAGTACGTGCAGACCGCGCGCGCCAAAGGCCTGACCGAGAACAAGGTGATCATGAAACACGCCGTGCCCAATGCGCTGCACACCATTGTCGCCTATCAGGGCACGGTGTTGCCCTACATGATGCAGGGCGAGCTGGAAGCCGCCATCGTCTTGGGCCTGCCCACCATGGGGCCGCTCTTTTACGAGTCGCTGGTCAATCAGGATATTTATATCTCCGGCTCGTTACTGCTGATGTACGGCTTTTTGATCCTCATGGGTAACTTGTTGGCCGATATCTTCCTGGCCGTCCTGGATCCACGGATCCGCTACAGCTAGTCCGGTGAGAGTGAACCATGCGCAACGATGTCACACCAGCCCCTGATCTCGGTCTGACTGAAGAAGCCCATCACGAAAGCTATTTTCAGCTGGTTTCCCGTCGTTTTGCCCGCAGCAAAGTCTCGCTGGTCGGCGGCTGTATGGTGCTGATGCTGGTCATTCTGGCGGCGTTGGCCGATTTCTTCAGTCCATACTCGATCTACGAGATTGACCTGAAGTCTACCTTCATCCCGCCCCAGCAGGTGCACTTCATTGACCACGAAGGCAAGTTCCACTGGCGGCCCTTCGTGTACAATTACGTGTACACCCTCAACCCGAAGACTTTCCAGGTGTATTGGACCGAGGACACCAGCAAGCTCTACTACATTCACTTCTTCGTCAAAGGGCCCGAATACAAGCTGCTGGGCCTGATCCCGTTCGACCTACACCTGTACGGCGTCGAAGAGGGCGGCACGATTTATCTCCTCGGCACCGACAAGATGGGCCGTGATCTCTGGGGCAAGGCGTGTCAGGCGGGCCGCATCTCGCTGACGATGAGCCTGTTCGGCACAATCATCAGCATCGCGGTTGGCTCGGTGCTGGGCGTGGCCTCCGGCTACTATGGCGGCACCGTGGACATGGTGTTGCAGCGCTTCACCGAGTTCGTGGCTGCGTTTCCCAACCTGCCCCTGTGGATGGCCCTGGCCGCGCTGGTGCCGAAGACCGCCGATTCTTTCACCGTGTTCGTGTTGATGTCGTGTATTTTCGCGCTGCTTTCGTGGACCGTGCTGGCGCGCGAGGTGCGCGGCAAAGTGCTGGCTCTGCGTGCCACCGATTTCATCCTGGCCGCCAAAGAAATGGGCGCCTCGGACGCGCGCATCATCTTCCGTCACCTCTACCCGAACACGCTGAGCCACGTCATCGTCGTGCTCACCCTCACCATCCCTGGCGTGATCCTGGCCGAGTCGTTCCTGAGCTTTCTGGGGATCGGCATCAGCGAGCCATTGATCAGTTGGGGCCTGATGATGCGGAACACGCAGGACATCCAGACCCTGGGCCAGAACAGCTGGATCCTGGCGCCGATCGCCTTCATCGTGACCGCCGTGTTGGGCTTCAACTTCCTCGGCGACGGCCTGCGCGACGCTGCCGACCCCTACGCGACGATGTGAGAGAATTCGCATGCGCTTCTTATTCCTGCTCGGCTCGACCCTGCTCATGTTGGGGCTGCTGGCGGCTTGTCTGGTGCCGGCGCCTACGGCCGAGCCGCCTCCGGCCGGCGAAGTCCGCCTGTATGCCCCGGCCGTCATCCTGACGACCGGGCAGGCAGTCTCGCTCACCGTTTCCGGCGTTGTCCTCACGCCGGCCGGGCCGGCGCGTGAGGCCATCGTCCAGGTGCAGGGCACGCCCAATCAGGTGAACGCGGCCGCGGACGGCGCGTTCACGCTGCGCGGGATCAGCAGCGCCGGGCCGTTCACCGTGACGGCCTGGGCGCCCGGACATTACATCGGCTGGACGGCGTTGGACCCGACCGTTCCAGACTGGCGCAGCGACCGGCCGATCACCATCACGCTCAAGTCGATCCCGGAGAAAGATAACGTCGAGTATCCCTGGTTCTCGTTCGAGGGAGTCAAAGGCACGGCGAGTTGTGGGCTGTGTCACCGCGAATACGAGGAGTGGCTGGCGGACGCCCACTCCCAGTCCGCCAAAAACATTCGTTTCATCTCTCTCTACACCGGCGATGATGCCCAGGGCCGGCCAAATCAGCCCGTGCGCTGGAGCAGCCAGGGCACGGCGCTGCCGCCCGATCCCACTAAGCCCTACTACGGCCCCGGCTTTCAACTGGACAATCCCGGCCGGACCGGCAACTGCGCGGCCTGCCACACCCCCGTCGCGTCGAAGGTGCCCAATCGCCAGAACTGTGGTTGGTTGGGCTGTCATACGGCATTGACCCATGAGCGTGCGGCCGGTGTGATGGATCCGCCCACCAGCCCGCTGGTTTCCACCGGCGACGGTGCCGAGGGGATCACCTGCGACTTCTGCCACAAAATTGGCGACGTGATCCTCGATCCGCACACGAAGCTGCCCTTGCCCGATATGCCGGGCATTCTCTCCTACAAGCTGTATCGGCCCGCGGAAGGCCAGCAGATCTTCTTCGGCACGGTGTTGGACGTGACCCGCCGGGTGAGCTATCTGCCGCTGCAGTCCAGAAGCGAGTTCTGCGCGCCCTGCCATTACGGGGTTTTCGGTGGGATCGTCGGCGTCGGCACCGTGACCGGCGGCGTGGTGATCTACAACTCCTACGGCGAGTGGCTGGAGAGCCCTTACAGCGACCCGGCGACCGGCAAGACCTGTCAGGATTGTCACATGCCGCCCTCACCAGCGCGCTACTTCGTCACGCCGGAACGCGGCGGCCTGATCCGCGACTATGTGACGCTGAACGATCATCGGATGCCCGGCGCGGCCGACGAAAAGCTGCTGCAGAATTCGGTCACCATGACGACGACGGCGCAGCGCGCGGCCGACAAGCTGCTGGTCGAGGTGCAAATCACCAACGATCAGACCGGCCACCACGTCCCGACCGACACGCCGATCCGCAGCCTGATTCTGGTCGTCGAGGCGTTGGATGAGACAGGGCGACCGCTGTCACTCATCGAAGGGCCGGTCAATCCCGAGTGGGCGGGCAACTACGCCGGCCGGCCCGGCAAGAGCTTTGCCAAAGTACTGCGGGATGAGTGGAGCGGCGAGGCGCCTACCGCAGCATACTGGCGGCCGGTGACTATCGTCGAGGACACCCGCCTGGCCGCCTTCGCGACCGACGTCACGCGCTATGTCTTCGATCTGCCGTCTGGTCAGGCCGGCCAGGTGCAGGCGCGGTTGTGGTTCCGGCGCGCTTTTCAGGCTGTGGCCGAACAAAAGGGCTGGAACGACCCGGATATCCTGATGGAAGAGGCGACGCTGCGTGTGGCACCGTAGCCAGGCCAGGTTTCCGGCAAGCGCCGCCATTTATGTTGTCGCCGGAGGGCTTTCGCCTTCGGCATCCGGTAGCGTGATGCGGCCGTCGGACGCGCATTTTTTTGTTTGACGAGGCAGTATGGCCGACAATCAAGATAACATTATCCTGGAAGTCAAAGACCTTAAGCTTTATTTTCCGATTTACCGTGGCCTGATTCAGCGCGTTGTCGGGCGCGTGAAGGCCGTAGACGGCGTCAGTTTCTTCCTGCGGGAACGCGAGGTGCTGGGCCTGGTCGGCGAGAGCGGCTGCGGCAAGACGACCGTCGGCCGCACGGTCCTGCGCCTGTACGATCCGACGGCCGGTGAGATCCGCTACCACAGCAGCAGCGGCGAGTGGATAGACATCGCGCGCATCAGCCAGCGCGACATGAAGCCGTTGCGCCGCGAAATGCGCATGATCTTTCAGGATCCGTTCAGCTCGCTCAACCCGCGGCTGACCGTGAAGGACATCATCAGCGAACCGTTGGAGATCCACGGCGTGGCGCGCGGTCGCGCGGCCGAGCAGCGGGTCGCCGAACTGATGGAGGCGGTCGGCCTCAACCCGGCCCTGATGCGTCGTTATCCGCACGAGTTTTCCGGCGGCCAACGCCAGCGCATCGGCCTGGCGCGCACTCTCTCGCTGAATCCGCGGCTGCTCATCGCAGACGAACCGGTCTCGGCCCTCGATGTGTCGGTGCAGGCGCAGGTGCTGAACCTGTTGCAGGAGTTGCAGCAACGGCTCGGCCTGACGCTCATTTTCATCGCGCACGACCTGTCGGTGGTGGAACACATCTCGGACCGTATCGCCGTCATGTACGTGGGCAAGATCGTCGAGATGGCGGAAACCGAGGAGGTCTTGCGCCATCCGCTGCATCCGTACACCGAAGCCCTGGTCTCGGCCATCCCGCCCGCCGATCCCGATATTCGCCTGGAGCGCATCCCGCTGCGCGGTGAGGTGCCCAGCCCGGCCAATCCGCCGTCTGGCTGCATCTTCCATCCGCGCTGCAACTATGCCAGAGATATCTGCAGCCATCAGGAACCGCCGCTGACCGAGCACCAGAACGGCCATTATGTGGCCTGCCACTTCGCCTCGGAATTGAAACTGCGGGGCATCGGAGACTGAGCATGAGTTCCATGAGTTCATCGCAACGCATTCACGCTTTTCTTACCTATCTCCTGCTGCCGATCGGGTGGCTCTACGCGCTCATCTTCCATCGCCGCAGCCCGTGGGTGATCTTTCATTGCAAGCAATCCATTGCGCTGGTGGCGTGGCTGCTGGCGATTACGGCCGGTTGGCTTGTGCTCAGCTGGCTGCTGGGGTGGATTCCCTATGCCTTCGTCGTCGGCATGGCGCTTTTTTCGCTGGTCATCGCCGCCTATGTCTTCGGCGTGATCCTCTGGATCGTCGGCATGGCGAATGCACTGCGCGGCCGTGCCAAGCGGCTGCCCGTAGTCGGCCGCTGGGGACAGCGCCTGCCGCTTTAGAAAAAGGAGAAAAAACCTGATGGCTCGTATTGCTTTGATCGGCGCGGGGAGCATCGTTTTCACCCGCAATCTGTGCAGCGATATCCTGCTGGCGCCCGCGCTGCAGGACAGCACTATCGCGCTGATGGACATTGACCCGGCGCGCCTGGCCCAGGCGCACGACCTGGTGCAGGCGCTCGTGGACCGCCGCGACCTGAAGGCGCGCGTCGAGGCGACCCTGGATCGCCGCGCGGCCGTGACCGGCGCCGACTACGTTATCACGACTTTCCAGCAGGGTGGGCTGGATGCCTACGCGCTCGACATTGACATCCCGCGCAAGTACGGCGTCGAGCAGTGCGTCGGCGACACGTTGGGGCCGGGTGGCGTCTTCCGTGGCCTGCGCACGATTCCCGTGCTCTGGGATCTGTGCGATGACATGGACGAGCTGGCGCCCGATGCCCTGCTCATCAACTACGTCAATCCGATGGCGATCAACTGCTGGGCCGTGGATGCCTACAGCGGTCGGCCGCATGTCGGCCTGTGCCATAGCGTCCAGGGCACCAGCGAGATGCTGGCGCGCTGGATCGGCGTGCCGTATGAGGAGATCAACTTCCTCTGTGCTGGCATCAATCATCAGGCCTGGTTCCTGGAGTTCCGCCGCGGCAAAGAGGACGTCTACCCGTTGATCTGGGAGGCCATCGAACGGCAGGAGGTCTACGATCAGGAGCCGGTGCGCATTGACCTGATGAAGCATTTCGGCTATTTCGTCACCGAATCGAGCGGCCATGCCAGCGAGTACGTTCCCTATTTTCGCAAGAACGCCCGCATGGTCGAGGAAGAACTGGCCCCGCGCTTCAAGAATCCGCGCGATTTCTGGTTCGACTTCGCACGCACAGGCGGCTACCTGCGCCATTGCCAGAATCGGGTCAAGGTGGCACAGGAAGAGTATCGCGAGCTGATTGACGGCAGCCGGCCTATCCCGACCGAGCGCACCCACGAGTACGGCTCGGCCATTATCGAGGCGATGGAGACGAACGTGCCGGCCCGTATCAACGGCAACGTGCCCAACCGCGGCCTGATCACCAATCTGCCCGAAGGCTGCTGCGTGGAGGTGCCCTGCCTGGTGGACGCCAACGGCATCCAGCCGACGGTGATCGGCGACCTGCCGCCGCAGCTGGCCGCGCTCAACCGTACGAACATCAACGTGCAGTCGCTGGCCGTGGAGGCATGTTTGACCGGCGACATCGAAGCGGTCTATCATGCGATCATGCTCGATCCGCTGGCGGCTGCAGTGTGTACCCTGCCCCAGATACGCGCCATGGTGGATGAGATGCTGGCGGCCCAAAAGCAATGGCTGCCGCAGTTCTCTCTCGATTGAGCGCGTCACACGGTCGGCAGAGATAAATCGGGACTGACAGGTCGTAGAGACCTGTCAGTTGTTTGTTGGGAGCTGAACCGGACGGGAGATCGGCCCGGCATCACGGTGCCGGTCATCGGTGCGCATGCCGCAGCTGTCCCGGCTGTACATGGGTACCGCAATATGTGCGGACAGATGATTTGACGCCGCCGCTGATGTCGGCTATCATGGCGCACGCCGGCCGTATTTCGGGCGTTGCTTCCGGCGACGCCGACCACGATGCAGGTAGATGCCATGCAAGATATCCGTGATTTTCTCGCCTCTCGCGGGTTGCCGCGCGGCGATGCCTATGATCTGCCGACCTCGGCCAGGCGTTTTCCCGACGGCGCTCATTATCGTGTCGAGATCCCCAGCGTCGAGGGGCCGCGCGCGCTGGCGGCTGTGCTGGAAGAGGCCGAGCGCCAACAGGTGCTGATCCAGCGCGTGTCGCAGGGCAGCGGCATCATGCTGCTCACCGATGCCGAGATTCGCGAGATGGCCCGGTTGGGCCGCGAGGCCGGCATCGAGGTCAGCCTGTTCGTCGGCCCACGTGCCGGCTGGGAGACGAGCGCACAGGCCGCGGCCAGCGCAGGCAAAAATCTGGGCGCGCGGCATCGCGGCATGGACCAGGTGCTCTACGCGGTCGAGGACATCCGTCGCGCGTGTGGCCTGGGCATCCGCTCGGTGCTGGTGGCTGACGAAGGGCTGCTCTGGCTGGCGGCCGAGCTGAAGCGGGCCAGCAAGCTGCCCGCCGACCTCGTGCTCAAGGTCTCGGTGCAGATGGCCGCAGCCAACCCGATCTCGATCCGCTGGATGGAACAGCTCGGCGCGAGCACCTACAACGTGCCGACCGACCTGACGTTGCCGCAGCTGGCCGCCATTCGTCAGGCCGTGGCGTTGCCGCTCGATGTCTACGTCGAGGCACCGGACGACTTCGGCGGCTTCGTCCGGCATTACGAAGTCCCGGAGATGGTGCGCGTGGCCGCGCCGATGTATGTCAAGCTTGGTCTGCGCAATGCACCAAACATCTATCCCAGCGGGCTGCATTTCGAGAACACGGCGCTCGCGCTGGCGCGCGAACGTGTGCATCGGGCCGCGATCGCGGTGGAGATGATCCGACGCTATTTCCCGGAGGCCGTCGCCTCGCCCCGCGGGGCCCCAGACCTGGGGATTCCGGTAGCCTGACAACCCACAACATCTTTTTGGGAGTATGTCCATGCCCAAGATCACATTCATCGGCGCTGGCAGCACGGTTTTCGCGAAAAACCTGCTCGGCGACATCCTGAGCTATCCCGAACTGGCGAACGCAACCATTGCCTTGTACGATATTGACCCGGAGCGGCTGCGCACCACGCAGGTCGTGGCGCAGCGCATCGCCGCCGCGCTGGGCGCCCATCCGACGATCGAGGCGACGCTGGACCGCCGCGCGGCGCTCGACGGTGCAGATTACGCCATCGCCATGTTCCAGATCGCCGGCTACAAGCCCGGCACGGTCATTGATTTCGAGATTCCCAAGAAATACGGCCTGCGCCAGACCATCGCCGACACCCTCGGCATCGGCGGCATCATGCGGGCGCTGCGCACCATCCCGGTCTTCCTGGATATGTGTCGGGACATGGCCGAGCTCTGCCCGGACGTCACCCTGCTTAACTACGTCAATCCGATGGCGATGAACACCTGGGCCATCAACCGGGCGACGAAGATCAGGACGGTCGGCCTGTGTCACAGCGTCCAGGGCACGGCCGAGCAACTCGCGCGTGACATCGGCGTCCCCATTGAGGAGATCAACTATGTCGCGGCGGGTATCAATCACATGGCGTTCTACCTGCGCTTCGAGCGCAAGACGGCCACCGGCGTGGAAGACCTCTACCCGCGACTGCACCAGGTGGTGGCCGAGGGCCGCGTGCCCGACTGGAATCGAGTGCGCTATGAGATGCTGAAGCGCGTCGGCTACTTCGTGACCGAATCGTCGGAACACTTCGCCGAATATACCCCCTGGTTCATCAAGCGCGACCGGCCCGACCTGATCGAGAAGTTCAACGTGCCGCTCGACGAGTACATCCGCCGCTGCGAGATCCAGCTGGCCGGCTGGGAGTTCATCCAGTACAAGATTGACCACCCGGAAGCCAGCCTCGATGAACTGCGTCACATGATGGAGGCGAAGGCCGGCGAAAACCCCTATCTGACCCCACGCTTCATCGAGCACGTGCTGCATGAAGCTGCCGAGCTGGATGCCGGCATCGTGCACCGCAGCCACGAGTACGGTTCGGGCATTATCCACAGCATGGAGACCGGCATCCCGCGCGTCATCTACGGCAATGTGCCCAACCACGGCCTGATTGACAACCTGCCCTACAGTTGCTGCGTCGAAGTGCCTGTGCTGGTGGACAAGAACGGCCTGCAGCCGATCCACGTCGGGCCGCTGCCGCCGCAGCTGGCTGCACTCTGCCAGACCAACATCAACGTCCAGGCGCTGACGGTGGAGGCCGCGCTCACCGGCAAGCGCGAGTACATCTATCACGCGGCCATGCTCGATCCGCACACTGCCGCCGAGCTCGATCTGGATCAGATCTGGAATCTGGTGGATGATCTGATCGAGGCGCATGGCGATTGGTTGCCGGCGTATCGGTGAGGCATAGATAGTAGACAAGTAGCAGGTGGACAGGTGGGGAAGGGAAGAAGAGCAGAGAAGGTGATGTGCGATGATTAAAATTGCCGAGGTGTTGCCGCCCAAGCCCACCCCGCTCTGGCGGCTGGTGAAGCAATGCGGCGTGGATCACGTCGTCGGTGTGATGGATTTCAGCCGCGGACTCAACGTGCCCAAAGAAGAGCTGCCCTGGAGTTACATGGCGCTCGTGCGGCTGAAGTCTGCCTATGAGGACGGCGGCTTTCGGTTCGACGTGCTGGAGAGCCGGCCGCCCATGGAAAAGATCAAGCTGGGCCTGCCCGGCCGCGACGAGCAGATCGAGGCCGTGTGCGACCTGATCTGCAATATGGGCCGGTTGGGCATCTCGGTCTGGTGCTACGAGTGGATGCCCGTCTTCAACTGGCTGCGCACGTCCATGACCACGCCCGCGCGCGGCGGCGCGCTGGCGACCTCGTTTGACCTCGACCTGCTGCGCGACGCGCCGCTGACCGAGTACGGCATCGTCACCGAGGAGCAGCTCTGGGCCAACCTGGAGTACTTCCTCAAGGCGGTCGTGCCGGTGGCCGAGCAGGCAGGCGTGAAGCTGGCCATGCACCCCGACGATCCGCCGCTTTCCGGCGTGCGCGGGCTCGCCCGCATCATGCGCAGCGTGGCCAACTATCAGCGCCTGCTCGACCTCGTGCCCAGCCCGGTCAACGGCATCGCGCTGTGCCAGGGCAACTTCGCGCTCATGTGCTGCGATCCGACCGGCCCCGACCTGCCGACCGTGATCCGGCACTTCGGCAAACAAGGCAAGATCTTTTTCGTGCATTTTCGCGATATTCGCGGCACGCCGGAGAAATTCGTCGAGACGTTTCATGACGACGGCCAGACCGATATGGTGGCGTGCATGGAGGCCTACCGCGACATCGGCTACGAGGGCGTGTTGCGGCCCGATCACGTGCCGACGATGGAAGGCGATTCGAACGACAATCCGGCCTATTCATCCATCGGCCGGCTCTTTGCCATAGGCTACATCAAAGGGTTGCGCGAGGCGGTGTACCGCCGGCGTTGAGTCGAACGGGGGGTACTGTGGGGCGCCGGCTCGTCATCGTGACATGGGTTGTTGTCCTCCTCGCGGCAGGCTGTGGCCAGGCCGGCCAGCAGCGCGCCATCGAGACCGCGGTCGCCGGCACATTGACGGCCCGGCCCGCGGTGACGCTCACCGCGATCGCCGTAGCGCAGCCGACCCTGGCCCCGCGACCGACCCTGCCCGCGGCTACGCCGGCGCCAACCGCGCCGGCCCGACGGCTGACTGTCCCGGCCACAGTGCCGCCCGCCACGCCCGCACCGACTGCTCCGTCCATCGGGACGCAAGCTGACTGTCTGCGCTGGGATGAGGCCAGGGCCTACGAGGGGCAGACGCGCTGCGTCTGCGGCCTGGTCGTCCAGGCGACCTATGCTGCCCAGAGCAACGGCACGCCGACCTTTTTGAACCTGGGCGGCCGGGTGACGGACAACGCGCGTTTCACGGTAGTGATCTGGGGCGAGCATCGGCCGAACTTCGATCCGCCGCCGGAACAGGCCTACCGCGGCAAGACGGTCTGCGTCATCGGCCGCATCCGGCTATACCGCGGCGTGGCGGAGATCCACATCCAGAGCCCGGCCGAGATCTCCGTGGAGTAAATGCGCATGTACGTCTATCTCTGCTTTGACGTCGAAGACCTCGTCCATCCGGATTCCGACGACATCTCGCGCGACATCGCCCACATGTTGGCCGACGACGGCGTGGTTGCCTCGATGTATGTTGTGGGCGAGAAGGCCCGGCTGTGGGAGCGCCGCGGTCGTTGGGATGTGATCGCGGCGGTCGCGCAGCACGATGTCGGCCTGCACACCGATCATCATTCCGTGCATCCGACCGTCTCGGAGTACCTGGCCGACAAAGGCTGGGACGACGGCTTGGCCGCGGCGTTGTGCCAGGAGGGGCCGGGCGTCGCCGACCTGGCGCGCCTGTTCGGCCAGTATCCTTCCGCGTGGGCCACCAGCGGCTCGAGCTGGGCGCCGCAGATCCCGGCTGCCACACGGCGGCTAGGCATTCCGGCGAATGTCTACGCGCACGTGCGGGCCGATCACCACGGCGTTTGCTGGTATGCCGGTCAGCTGTGCTATGGCGACTATATCGGCATCCGCGGGGGCGAGGGCACCTGCTGCGATGATGCTGCATTCGAGGCAGCATTGCCCGACCTGCTGGCGCGCGTCGCCGAGGCCGCCGGCCGGGGACAGACCTGCCTGGGCCTCTTCTGCGCCCATCCGACGCGGCTGCGCTACACGGCCTTCTGGGATGCGCTGAATTTCTTTCGGGGCGAGAACACGCCGGAAAGCGAATATCGCTTCGCACCGCGACGCAGCGATGAGGAATACGCCACCGGCCTGCGCAACCTGCGCCGTATGATCGCGGCCGTGCAGGCCCTGCCCGATGTGACGATCATCACCACCCGGCGGCTGAACGCCCTGTTTGCGGCAGAGGACGGCCCCGTGGCCTGGAGCGCGCTGGCGGGGCTGGCCGAGGCCGTGCGCGGCAGCGAAGGTATCGCGGCCGGCTATCTTGTCGCCAGCCTGGAGTGGGTCTCGGCGGCCACCGCGCTCGACCTGCTGGCCCGCGCGCTCGTGCGGCTGGCGGCCGGCGCTCCGCCAGCCTATCTGCTGGCGCGGCCCGTGCTGGGCCCGGCCGATCTGGCGCCGGAGCTGCCCAAGAGTTTCCTGATGAGCCGTCGGGCCTTCGTGGCGCTGTGCGACGATCTGGCCCAAGAGATCGGCGCGACGGGCCAGCTGCCCACGGCCGTGATGCTGGACAAAGTGCCCCTGGGCCCCGGCCCGTTGCTTCGTGCGTGCGCAGCGGCTTTCCTGGACTGGGAGCGCACGCACGACGGCGCGCTGGTGGAGATCGCGCCCGCTCCTGGCGAGCCGAATATCGCGGCCGAGCTGGCGCAGACGGGCATTTACGACAAGCTTCCGCACTGGCCGCCGCATCGGCCCGACCTGCGGCTGGATCTGTTGGCGTACCACACCCGACTGCAGAGCTGGAGCCTGCGGCCGGCGCGGCTGCGCTGAGGATGGTCAGAAGAAAATGAACGATCCGCTCCTGAGCGGCAAAAAGATCCTGCTCGGCGTCACCGGCGGGATCGCCGTGTACAAGGCCGCTGATCTGTGCAGCAAGCTGGTGCAGGCCGGCGCGCAGGTGGATGTGATCCTGACCGAGGCGGCGACGAAATTCGTTTCGCCCATCACTTTCAGCGCGCTCAGCGGCCGGCCCGCGCGCGTCGACATGTGGAGCGAGGGGAGCGGCCAGCCGATCCCGCACGTGCAGATGGCCGCGGCCGCCGACCTGGTCATCGTCGCGCCGCTGAGCGCCAACACGCAGGCCAAGCTGGCGCTGGGCCTGGCCGACAACCTGCTCACTGCGACGTTGCTGGCCACGCATGTGCCCTGGGTATTGGCGCCGGCCATGGAATCGCACATGTGGGCGAATCCGGCGACGCAGGCGCACGCGGCCACTCTGCGCAGCCGCGGCGCGGTGCAGGTGGGGCCGGCCGAAGGGCGGCTGGCGTCGGGCGCGGTGGGCGTGGGCCGCATGGCCGAGCCGGTCGAGATCCTGGCGGCTGCGCGGCGCGTGCTGGCGCGCGACGGGCCGTTGGCCGGCCGGCGGGTCGTGGTGACGGCCGGCGGCACGCAGGAGCCGCTCGATCCGGTGCGCTACATCACCAATGCGTCATCGGGCAAGATGGGCGTCGCCCTGGCTGCGGCCGCGACCGACCTGGGGGCCGACGTCACGCTGATCCACGCGCCGCTGGCGGTGGCTGCGCCCTACGGCGTCGCCTGCGTGCGCGTGCGCACCGCGCAGCAGATGTGCGATGCCGTGCTCGAACGCCTGGCGCAGACCGACATCCTCATCGGCGCGGCGGCTGTGGCCGATTTCCGGCCGGCCGCGGCCGCGACCCAGAAGATCAAGAAGGTGTCCAGCGAGGAGGAGCTGACCCTGCGCCTGGTGCGCAATCCGGACATCCTGGCCGAGGTCGCCGGCCGCCGCGCGGAGACCGGCCGGCCGGCGGTGGTCATCGGTTTTGCGGCCGAGACGCAGGACCTGTTGGCGAACGCGGCGGCCAAGTTGACGGCCAAACGGCTCGATCTGATCGTCGCCAACGACGTGACCGAGCCGGGCAGCGGCTTCGGCGCGGACGACAATCGGGTGACGCTGCTCTTCGCCGATGGACGCCAGGAGGCGCTGCCGCTGATGGACAAACGCGAGGTAGCATGGCGGGTGCTGCAGGAAGCCACGGCGCTGTTGCAACATGGCCGTGACGCGTGATCCTCGCCCTGGCCGCCCGGGACGTGTATCGCTCTGACGTCGCGGTGCTGTATGCGGCACCGACAGCAGCCCGGATGATCAATTCACCCCAAGGATAGCTCGCCCGTTCATGACATCAGCTCCTTTCGCGTCGCGAATCGGCGCGCGCCTGGCGCTGGCCAGCCTGGATCGCAGCCTGGCCCGGTTGAGCAGCGCGCCGTTCGAGCAGATCACGCTCGAACGCATGCGCTGGTTCTGGCTCGATTCACTTTTCGCCAACATCAGTGTCGCTTTCTTCACCACCTATCTGCCGCTGTTTGCGCTGACCTACGGCGCGACCAATGCCCAGGTCGGCCAGCTGACCGCGGTGTCCAGCCTGCTCGCCGCGTTGGCGCTTTTCCCGGGCGCGCGAGCCATCCCCCTGTTCGGCCGTCGCAAGCTGATCGTGCTGCTTTTCGGCGGCGGGCTGGCGCGTCTCGCGTTTCTGCCGCTGGTGTTTCTGCCATGGCTGGTGCAGGCGCCAGCACAGGCCATTCTGGCGATCATCGCCCTGAATGGGCTGATCAGCTTCGCCAACAATTTCTGTGCGCCGGCCTGGACCGCGTTGGCCGCGGACATCGTGCCCGACCACGTGCGCGGCCGCTTCTTCGCCCACCGCGGCCAGGCCATCAACCTGGTGACGCTGACCGTCGTGCCTTTTGCGGGCTGGCTGATCCGCACGACGAACGATCTGGCCGGCCAGCCTTTTCTCGGCTATCAGCTGGCTTTTGGGTTGGCATTTGTGATCGGCGCGGTCGCCACCTGGTGCTACGCGCGTATTGACGAGCCGGTGGCGGTGGGGCAGGCCGTGGCTGCGCCCTCGCCGGCCGAACTGCGGGCCGCGCTGCGTCGCTCGCCGATCTTTATCGGGTTTCTGGCGGCCACGCTCATCTTTCAGCTCGGCTTTCAGATTTCGCTGCCGTTCTTCAACGTTTATCTGGCGGGGCCGCTCGGCGCCAGCACGACGATGGTGGGAATCGTGAACGCAGCGATGCCCTTCGCCGCGTTGATCTCGCAGCGCTGGCTGGGGCAGTTGATTGATCGCCGCGGCAACGCGTGGGTGCTGGCGATGTGCGTCCTGCCGATCCCGCTCTTTCCGTTGATGTGGATGCTCGTGACGCAGCCGTGGCAGGTGATCCTGATCAATCTGCCGGCCGGCGTTTTCTGGACCGGCTTCAATCTGGCTGTTTTCAATCTGCTCCTGGAGCTGGCGCCGGCCGAGGCCCGCGCGGACGCGACCGCGTTCTATCAATTCATGGTCGTCGGCGCGGCTGTGCTCGGCCCGCTGCTCGGCGGCGCGTTGGCCGATCATTACGGGTATCCGGCCGCCTTCGGCGTCAGCGCGGCCGGCCGGCTGCTGGGCGGACTGGCGTTTCTCTGGTGGGTGGTGCGGCCGCAGCGTGGCTGGCACGCCCATCGCAGGGCGTCGTGAGGCGCGCCGTCGGCGGATATCTGCCCGCTGCGTTGGCATCCACCGCAGACTGTGATAAAATTTTGCCGGTCATGCACGTTGATACCACTTCGGCTTCCGTGCACATCTTCTCGTTCACACCATCTACGCATCGCCATGAGCCATTCTCTTTTTCGTACACTGCGCGATCTGCGCGGCAACGCGCGCGGATGCGTTTACACCGAACCGTTGTGGGGCATTCCGTATAATCTTTACGCGCCATACTTCTCTGTCTACATGCTGGCGATCGGCCTGACCGACGCCCAGATCGGCATGATCACCAGTATCGGCCTCGTCTTTCAGATCTTCTGGGCCATGATGGGCGGCGCGATCACCGACAAGCTGGGCCGGCGCCGCGCAACCCTCGTCTCCGACTTCGTCTCATGGAGCATCCCGTGCCTGATCTGGGCGGTGTCGCAGAATCTCGCCCATTTCCTGATCGCGGCCATTTTCAACAGCGTCTGGCGCGTCTCGCATACGTCGTGGACCTGTCTGATGGTGGAGGACACCGACCCGAAGCTGTTGGTGGACATCTATGCCTGGATCTACATCGCCAATCTGATCGTCGCGTTTATCGCGCCGTTGGGCGGCCTGCTGATCGAGCGTTTTTCGCTCGTGCCGACGATGCGGGGCCTCTTCATCTTTTCGTTCGTGATGATGTCGGCCAAGTTTATCGCGACGAACGCGATGACGACGGAGACCCGGCAGGGGTTGGTGCGCATGCAGGAGACACGTAATCAGCCGCTGCTGGCTGTGCTCGCCGAGTATCCCGGCGTGCTGAAGCAGGTCCTGGCGTCGCCGGCGTTGCTGCTCACGACGGCGCTGCTCATCATCCTGAGCATCTCGCGCATGGTCAGCGGCACTTTCTGGGCGATCCTGGCCACCGAGAAGCTGCTGTTGCCCGATCATTATCTGGCGCTCTATTTCTCTGCCAGCTCGGTCATCAAGCTGCTGATCTTCTTCCTGGTCATGCCGCGACTGCGCATGGCCAATGTGTACATGCCGATGCTCTTCGGCTTCGTGGGCGTGCTGCTCAGCCAGGTCATCCTGATCACGATCCCGGCCGGCAATTTCGGGCTGCTGGCGCTGGCCACGATTGTCGAGGCGTGCACGCTGCCCGTCGCCACGGCGCTGCTCGACAAGCTGGTGGTGCTGGTGATAGACGCGAAGGAGCGGGCGCGCATTATGGCGATCGTCTATGTCATTATGATCCTGTTCACCTCGCCGTTCGGCTGGATCGCCGGCCAGATGTCGGAGGTGAACCGCATCTTGCCGTTCGTGCTGAACATCGCGCTGTACGGCCTGGGCGGCCTGCTGACTTTTATCGCCGCGCGCGTGATGCGAGAGGCAGGAGAGACAGGGTGAGCGGGGGGTGGATACGGCGCAGATCAAGCCGACGGAGCTCCGAATCAGGCAAACTCATGCAGGCAGACTCTACTTTTTTCACAGGAGGCATCTATGACCCACACACAGGACGAAGCATTCGAGCGGGCGCTCGACAAGGTGAACACCTATTCCAGGCCGTCCGATCTGAAGATCACGGACATGCGGATGGCGGTGGTCTGTTCGAACTACGACTATCCGATTATCCGCATTGACACCGATCAGGGAATCTGCGGGATCGGCGAGGTGCGTGATGCCGGGCACAAGGAGAACGCGCTCCAGTTCAAGAGCATGTTGCTGGGGCAGAATCCGTGCAACGTGGACATGATCTTTCGCGCCATGAAGCGCTTCGGCAACTGGGGCCGCGAGGGGGGCGGTGTCTCGGGCATCGAGATCGCGCTGTGGGACCTGGCCGGCAAAGCCTATGGCGTGCCGTGCTACCAGTTTTTGGGTGGGAAGTATCGCGATCGGGTGCGCATCTACGCGGACACACCGACGCCGGAGGAGCCGACGCCGGAGGCGTATGTGGCGCGCGTGCTCGGTCGCAAGGCGCTCGGCCTGACCTTCATCAAGTTCGACATCGGGCCGGCAGTGTGGGAGGCGAATCCGGGCAGCCTGATCGGCTCGCCGCCGCAGGGAGAGTATGCGCTGGGCCGACGCTGGCGCGCGCCGGGCGCCGGTTTCGGCAGCCGGGTGACGGACGCCGGCATCGCACGCATGGTCGAGATCGTGGCGGCCGTGCGCCAGGCGGTCGGCTGGGAGACGTCTCTGTGCATTGATCATTTCGGCCACGGCTATATGACTGCCAAAGAGGTGATCCGGCTGGGCCGCGCGCTGGAGCCCTACGGCCTGGCGTGGATGGAGGATCCGATGCCGTGGTGGGATGTGGCCGGGCACAAGGAGGTCACCGATGCGATCGGGACGCCGACCGCTGCGGGCGAGGAGCTCTATCTGTGGGATGGCTTCCGCGAGATGATCGAGACGCGCGCGGTGGACATCCTCCATCCCGATCTGCTGACGGCCGGCGGCATGCTGGAGACGAAGAAGATCGCCGATTACGGCGAGCGCTACGGCCTGCCCACCGCATTGCACTTCGCCGGCTCGCCGATCGCGTTCATGGCCAATCTGCACACCGCGGCCGCCATCCCCAGCTTCGTCGGCCTGGAGCACCACGGCCTCGACCTGCCGTTCTGGAACGGGCTGGTCAAAGGGTTGCCGGAGCCGTTGATGGAGGGCGGCTATGTGGCGGTGCCGGAGCGCCCCGGCCTGGGCGTGGAGCTGGACTACGATGGGATCGCGGCCAACCTCCGCTTCCCAGGCCTCTTCGAGCCGACCGACGAGTGGAACACGCCGAAGCTGGGCTTCTGGCAGCCGGATCGGCGGTGGGACAGGTGAGGGAGTGCACGCGACGGGAGACCGGGGCCGAATGAGCTTCTGGGCGGCTCATTTGTTATCCGTCATTCGTCGCCTGTCACCTCTCCCAGGTCAATGCTCTCGATGCCCTCGCTCTTGCGCGGGCGCGGTTTGGCGGTCGAGGCGGCGGGCTTCGGTTTGGCCGTGCCGGATGCCGGCTTCGGCTTGGCGGTCGAGGCGGCGGGCTTCGGTTTGGCCGTGCCGGATGCCGGCTTCGGCTTGGCGGTCGAGGCGGCGGGCTTCGGTTT